>Ga0075030_100001674_pt1 | contig 19992 bp, 21 predicted proteins | sample LitLauG_LLR_2012_FD_71393 | JGI IMG/M metagenome (GOLD analysis project Ga0075030, IMG submission 71393) | Freshwater sediment microbial communities from Pennsylvania, USA - Little Laurel Run_MetaG_LLR_2012 | ecosystem: Environmental > Aquatic > Freshwater > Creek > Sediment | place: USA...
CTGGCCATGACGTTTGTGATCCTCACCGCGGGCATCGACCTCAGCGTCGGCAGCACGCTGGCCTTGGCGACATCGATCGTGGCGATGGGCGTTACGCGCTCCGGCGGCAGTATCCTCTGGGCCATCTGCGCGGCCGTCGCGGCGTCGGCGCTGGTTGGCGCGGTCAACGGAGCCTGCGTCGCGTGGCTGAAAATCCAGCCGTTCGTGGTGACGCTCGCCACCATGATCGGCATCCGAGGCCTGGCGAAATGGCTCACCGGCAACGCCAACATCGATATCGGCTTCGGTCAGGACACCGCCGCCCGCTTCGCCGAAATGCTGCGCACCAAGCCCGTGGTGATCGGCACCTGGGCCGTGCTCGCGGTGATTTTCTGGCTATTGCTCGAACGCACCGTCTTTGGACGCCACGTGAAAGCCGTCGGCGATAACGAAACCGCCGCGCGCTACGCGGGCCTGCCCGTGCGCGCAGTCAAAATATGGGTCTACACGCTGGCCGGAGCGCTGGCCGGCGTCGGTGGAGTCCTCTACGCCGCCGAAAATCATCAGGGCAACCCGAACGCGGGCGTCGCCTATGAACTGGACGCCATCGCCGCCGTGGTCATCGGAGGCACCCGCCTCGCCGGAGGCAGCGGGTCCATTATAGGCACCATCGTCGGCACGCTGACCATCGGCGTGCTGACCAACATGCTGCGCCTGAACAACGTCGATAGCAACGTGGAGATGATGCTGAAGGCCGTGATTATTCTTCTCGCGGTCGCGGTACAACGGCGCGAGCGCTCAACTTAGGAGGCCTTGGCTTCACAGGCGCGCCTACCAGCGCGTATTCCTCAGGATCTTCGGGACCTTCTAAAAGCGCCCGGATTTTGCGCTTCAGGCGGTCGAACAGAGGGTTCAGGCGCATAAGTTCCGCTCCTGCCCGGCAGAATAGCACGTTTTTCTTGACTTTTTTGGCAATCCACCGTATGCTTTGCTAACAACCGGGAGGCCGCCACGACGCCTCCTCCTGCCTGCGCCCCCGTCCGCCCTCGCGCGCACAACATCAGACTGGAGAAAACGAATTATGGCTCTACCCGTGGCTCAACAGCAGGAACTGCTCAATAAAGGATTCTCGCGCCGGCAGCTTGGCCGCATTGCGAGCTTATTATCTGCCGGAGCGGCGCTGCCGTTCTACAACGAATTCGCCATGGCGCAGGACGCCGAGCGCAGGATGATTCGCGGCGCGGGCCGGGTGTTTGACCCGGACATGGTGCGCATCAGCTCCAACGAAAATCCGATGGGTCCATGCAAGGAAGGCCTGGAATCGATGGCCAAAATCGCGCCCAAAGCGTGGCGCTATTCGCCCGTCGGCGACGATCAGGATTTCAACAAAACCGTGGCCGGTATTGAAGACGTGCCGGAGGATCACATCGCGGCGTTCGCCGGCTCCAGCGATCCTCTGCACCGCTGCCAGTGCGCGTTCACTTCGCCCGACCATAGCTGGACCATGGGCGATCCGGGTTACGGCGCGGGCGCTCCGCAGTTCATCGGTTCGAAGCTGCACCAGGTGCCTCTGCGCCCCGATTTCAGCCACGATGTCGAGGCCATGATCAAGGCCGATCCGGACGCGGGCGCATATTACGTCTGCAATCCGAACAATCCCAGCGGCACGCTGACCGCGCGCAAGGATATTGAGTATTTGCTGGCCAATAAGAAGAAGGACGCGGTCGTCGTCATCGATGAAGCCTATATCCACTTCTCGGCCAACGCCGTGCCCGCGAGCGACCTCGTCGCCAAGGGCAAGGACGTCATCGTGCTGCGGACGTTTTCGAAGATTTATGGCATGGCGGGCATCCGCGCCGGATTCGCCATGGGCCGTCCGGACCTGCTTGCCAAGCTGCGTCCTTATGGAGCGGGCATGTCGCCGATCCTGGGCCTCACCTGCGCCACGGCCAGCATGAAGGTGAAGAACCTCGTCGCCGAGCGCAGGGCTCTCAACAAACAAATCCGTGAAAATACGTTCGAATTCCTGGAAAAGAAGAACATCAAGTACGTTCCCAGCGAAGCGAACTTTTTCATGATGGAAGTGGGGCGTCCGGGCGCGGAATTCGCGCAGGCCATGGCCGCCAACAAAGTGATGATCGGACGCATCTGGAAAGCCTGGCCCACCAAGGTGCGCGTCACCGTCGGCACCGCCGAGGAAATGGCGAAGTTCCAAGCGGCCGTTTCGAAGATCATGGCGTAGGCTCGGCGGTACCTGGGCCGGACGCTACAGCGCCAGGCCCAGGTACGCCAAAAATGACCCGAACGCGGCCCACCCCAGGCGCGTCTGCGGCGTTCGCGATGATCGCGCGTAGCCTCCGGCGCAGATCGCCATCACGGCCACAGCGACGCCAATCTCCACCAGTAGCACTTTCAATGTCGCACCCTGCGCGATGCGAATCGCGAGAAACGCGGCCACAACCGTCGCCCCGCGCGGCCACCCGCACTGCAGCGCGAATTGCATCGAGAACGGGAAGAACAAGCGCGGATCGCCAGAGGCGAAATAAAGCGCCAGCCACAGCAGGCTCACGGCGGACGATCGCCACGCGTCGCGCAACAGCCGCAGTGCCAGCGCGACCACGGCGACGACCCCGAAGTGCCAGCCTCCGAAGTACGCGCACAAGGCGGCGATGGCGAGCCCGCTAACGGCCGATCGCACCGATGGTCCCCTGGGTGATGCGTATGTAATCGGAGGGCGCGAGGAAGATCTGCAAGCCGCGCATGCCCGCGGAGATCGAGATGACGTCGAACAACTCCGCCGTTTCGTCGATGTAAACCGGATAATCGCGCTTGCCGGCGAGCGCGGTCACGCCTCCGCGAATATAGCCGGTAAGCCCCTGCACTTCTTTGAGCGGCACCATCTCCACCCGCCGATCGCCGGTGAGGCGCGCCACTGCCTTCTCATTCACGCTGGTATTTCCCGGCACCACTGCCAGGAACACGCCGGAGCGGTCGCCGCGCATCACCAGCGTCTTGAAAACCTGTTCCAGCGGCAGGCCGACCTTTGCGGCCACGGTCTCAGCGGATAGATCCTCGGGATCGACCTCGTATTCGTGCAGCTTGTAGGAAATATTCGCGGCGTCGAGTAGCCGCACGGCGTTGGTTTTCACAACGCCTCGGTGAAGAGGCCGAAATCAGACAGCGTGGGGCAGGCCGCGGCTTCGGCAATGCGCAGACGCACGCGGGTGGTGGTCACCGGATTTTTCGTGCGGATCAGGCGGCACGCGCCGATGCTTGTCTCGCGGGCGAAAAGCTCCCATTTTCCGAACGCCCAGCGGTACAGCTCAAACGCATCGACGCGTTGGCCCAAAGGAATATGTTCGCGCAGCCGCACGACGTTGAACGTGGTTTCCTCGGGCAGATGAAAGATCAGTTCGGCCGTGGTCACGTTGTCGTCCGTGGCCCAATACGTCGCGCGATCGCCGTCGAGCAAATTCTCCGCGCCGAAACCTTTGCGCGTATTGGTGGCTTTGATTTTCGCTTTCGCAGCCAGGTTGCGCGCGAACGTATCGCGAAGCATGACGCCGAAATCGCGCAGGGACGCTACGTCGTTTTCATGAAGCAGCCCGCGGCGGTCCGGAGGCACGTTCAGCAGCATGCTGCCTCCGCGTCCGGCTGACCGATAATAAAGGTCCATCAACTGGCGCGGTGTTTTCACCTTGTCGTTCTCTGACGCGTGCCAGAACCAGCCTGGGCGGATCGACACGTCGCACTCCGGGGGCATCCATTGCTTGCCGTTGCGCGTGCCTATTTCGCCGTCTTTGTCGCGCGTGAATCCGGGTGCGGGCGCGCCACCATCGGCGCCCACCGGGTCGTACGTCTCCCAGCACATGTCGTCCGCGTAGCCTTTTTCATTCCCCACCCAGCGCAGGTCGGGGCCGACGTCAGAAAAAATCACAGCCTCGGGCGCAAGCGAGCGGATCAGTTCCCACGTCTTTGGCCAATCGTAATAGGTGCGCTTGTCGATGGTGCGCTTTTCACGCGCGCCTCCGTAGAAACCGTCGCCTCCGTTCGCGCCATCGTGCCAGACTTCGTGGATCGGGCCGTATTGGGTCAGCAGTTCGCGCAACTGCGCGCGATAAATATCGATGTACGGCGGCGTGCCGTACGCAGGGTTGTTGCGGTCCCACGGCGAAAGATACACGCCGAACCTCAGGCCCTGACGCCGCGCGGCCTCGCTCAAATCCTTCACGATGTCACCGCGCTGGATGCTATGCTCGGTAGTTTTGGTCGGCCACAGGCAGAAGCCGTCGTGATGTTTGCAGGTGAGGATCAGCTGCCGCATGCCTCCGGCCTTCAGCGCGGAGACAATCGTGTCGGCGTTGAACTGCGCGGGCGCGAAGACAGACGGATCCTCGTCGCCGTAGCCCCATTCTTTGTCGGTGAACGTGTTGACGGTGAAGTGGAGGAAAGCGTACTGCTCCAGTTCATGCCAGGCAAGTTGGCGCGAGGAAGGCAGCGCTCCATAAGGCGCGGGAGGCGCGCTTCTCGAAAACGCCGCAGCAGCAGGGGCGGCCCACAAAAATGTGCGGCGGGAAAGACCGTGTCCCATGACGATTCATTCTATCGGAACCGCCATGCGTCAGGGAGGAGAGAAGTGCCCCCGTCTTTGTTACCCCTGGTCCCATAGTTTGTTCGGTTCGTTTTGGACGCATGCGATCCTCTTTTGTTGCAAACAAAGGACCCCTTGGGTTCGTTTCGTAATTTTCGCGAGCGCATCAAGCCTTTCCTTTCGTTGGCGTCGTTCCCCTGCCATGGACCAAGTGTTCATGGCAAGAGGATGAAGGAAGCGGCCGTCGAACCTCTATATTGAGGATTGCCGATGAGTTAATCGGGCGCCTTCACAGGTCACTTGGTTGGCGCCAGGGAGCCAGCCCGCGTGTTGACAAGGCTGCGGAAAAGTCGTTTTTGGGGCTGGCAGGGGAACCGCCTGTCAAATGACTTTTTCCGCAGCCTGTGACGCATGGCGGTTCGCAATGTACGGGACAAAGAACTTACCGCTTGCGTGTTTCCAGAACCACCACCTTGTTCTGCTGCCAGCCCACATGAAAGGGATGCTTCGGGTCCTGTACTTTCGGTGGCTCCGGCTGGATCCGGATCAGCAGGCGCTTCCCGTCCGCGGCGTATTGCACCTCCGCACCGGGCTTGAGCCGGACGCCTCCATCCAAAGCCTCGCGCTTGACGATGTAGATGGCGTCCGCGCCGTCGATTTCCAGGATCTGCGTCACTGGATTCGGAGGCTGCGGCGCGTCCCATCCGGAATCGTGAAACTGGATCGGCGTGTGCTCGCCTTTATAGCCGCAGATGCCGGGAAAATTCGCGGCTGTTTGCTCACCGCACCACTTGTCGGTGTCGAGCACCTTTACTTGCCCGACTTTCCAGTCCTTCGCAAGACCTGGAAGGGCGAAAATCAGGATCAAACCCGCCAGCTTCATGGTAAGCTCCCAAGCGGAATCTTATCACGAAAATAACCTGAATCGACTATGCTACAATCTCCATCGAGATAGTACACTATGAAGCTCCTGACCGTTGGCTTTGTTTTGCTTGCACCCTTCGCCGCCGCGCAATCCCTTGCTGGACTTTGGGATGCGACGGTGAACGTCCACGGACTGGCCGTGCCTTTCCGGTTTGAAATCGCGGGCGACGGGGCGAAGGTCTCGGCTTCGTTTTTTAATGGCGACGTGAAGTTCACGTCCACCTCGGGCAGCTTCGCGGGCGGCAAGCTGAACATCGCGTGGGATTACAATGCCGCGAAGCTGGAGGCTGCCGTGCATGACGGCGTCATTCAAGGCACCTATACTCGCCAGGGCCGCGACGAAAAAAGCGTCTATCCATTTGAAGCTAAGCGCTTTGCTCCTTCGCCTCTCACCTCCGAAGATGTGCCGCAGATTGCGGGTCTTTGGATCATCCCCACCAAGAGCACGAAGGGCGAGAATGCCTGGCAGTTCATCGTGCGCCAGTCCGGAGCCGAGGTCAGTGCGGCCGTCCTGCGCATCGACGGCGACACGGGAGCGCTCCAAGGCACATATAAGGACGGCAGGTTCGTGCTGAGCCATTTTTCCGGCGCTCGCCCGGCGGTGTTCGAAGTAAAGCTGGCGGATGGATCGCTGGATTTATTAGAGAACGGCAAGACAAAGTTCACCGCGGTGCGCGCCGACCTGGCCAGGGCCAAGGGACTGCCCGAACCGTCGGACCCCTCCAAATTTACCACCGTAAAGGACCCGACCAAGCCGTTCTCGTTCGCATTCCATGATCTAAACGGCAAACTGGTGACCAACGAGGACCCTCGGTTCGCGGGGAAAGTGGTGCTGATCAACATCGGCGGAAGCTGGTGCCCAAACTGCCACGACGAGACGCCGTTCCTGGTCGCGATGTACAAGAAATATCGCGCGCAGGGCCTGGAAATGGTCGCGCTCGACTTCGAAGAAGCCGATCAGTTGAAGAATCCCGAGCGTCTGCGCGCCTTCATCGCCAAATATGGCATTGACTACACCGTGCTACTGGCCGGGGACACGGCGGAGGCGACGGAAAAGCTGGCGCAGGCGCAAAACTGGAACGCCTGGCCCACCACGTTCTTCATCGGGCGCGACGGCATGGTCCGCGGCGCGCATGCGGGCTTCCCGAGCTCGGCCAGCGGGGAGCTATTCGACAAGGCCAAGGAAGACTTCGAAGCCAAGGTGGAAAAGCTGCTAGCGGAGAACGCGGTGACGAAGCGGAACTAGGCTCGTAAGTGGGGGACAGACCGCTGTGTCCACCCGGCGGTCTGCATTTCGATTTGCGCGAAGCAATGTGGCGGCCTTGGGACACAGTGGTCAGTCCCCGAATTATGCTATTCTGGAAGTCGTTATGAGTATTCCTAATGTGAAGCGGTACCGCATCACCAGCCCCGATGGCACCGCCTCGGCCAGCCTGATGGCTGTCCTGCCCAAGAACATCGACGTGAACGCGTATCTTTCGGAAGCCGCCCAGCGCTTTGACTGGAAAGGCTACGCCGAAGCACAGGCGAAGCAGTTCAAAGTCCGCGTCGGTCAGCAGAAGCAGAAGAAAGCGAAGTAATTCGCTTTCATTTCAGGCGGGCGCGAAGTGTGCGGAGGCTGCGGATCGCCTCCTGCGCAACATCCTTATCCGGATCGGCGGACAATGTCTCCAGAAACGGAAGTGTGTCCTTTTCCCCCGACCGCGCAAACACCGTGGAGAGCTGGATTTTCTCGTCCTTCGTGGCGCGCGGGAGCATGGGATACACGGCCTGCCTGATTTTTTGATCGCGCGCCAGTTCCGTCATGTACGCCAGCGCGACGCCCTGATAAGAACGCAGATTCAGCGTGTTCACCAGGTAGCGCAGCGGCGTGAACTCTGCGGTGTCTAGATTTCCCAGCGACACGAGTGCAAAAGCGAGCGCCAGGCGTGGACCCATCTTGCGTTCGGCCTTGAACTGGCCGTCCATGGTGGCCAGATCAACCGGATTCTTGAGGCGCGCGATGCCTTCTGCCGCGGCGGAGCGCAGGGCGTCGTCCTTATCCGACAAATAGCCCAGGAAAATCGCGTGATCGGCGGGAACGGCGAGCATGGCCAGAGCGCTCAGGGCCGCGCGCCGGACCTTGATGGTGCGGGCATGCTGCAACGCGTCGTGCACGTCCGGCTCGGCGTCGCGATTCAGCAGGATTCCGGTGGTGCTTAGCGCCGCGATTTGAATTTTTTCTTCCAGATCGCGCAGCAGAAACGCAATGCGCGGCGCGGCGGCGGGATCGCGGATCTTCTCAATCGCGTTGAGCGACTCGAACATCACCGAATCGTCCTTGGAATGCAGCGCCTCGATTAAATCGGGGACAGCGGCGCGTCCGCGGAGGATGCCGATAGCGCGCGCGGCGTTCGCTCGGGCGTCCGTGCCCGAACCAGAGCGCGCCATCTTACCCAGCGCGGCGATCACTTCCGGGCGAACCTCGACATACGCGTCGATTACCTGAGTATTGGTATCGGTAAACTTGGCTTTGATCGACGTTCCCATGCGCTGCAGCGATCCGCTGAGGCCGGATTTGATAAAGCCCGGCAGATAGATATTCACCAGCCCGTCGGTGGCGCGGATTTCGATCTCCGGATCGGCGTCGGCGCACAGCTTCACCAGAGGCTCCAGCGTCTTCGGGCCGCCGATTTCATCCAGCGCCTTCACGGCTTCGATGCGCACGGACAGGTCGACGTCGTTGACGTAGGGAAGCAACTTGGGGATAGCGTCCTCGCCCTGCTTGCCCAACTCCCGGGCGGCTTTGGCGCGCTGCTTGGTGTCCTGCGTATCGGGCTGGGCGCACGCCAGCGCGGCGAAAATCACGAATGTGAGAGCGCGTTTCACCGGACGAACTCGACCTGAACGCGGTGCGGAATGATGCCGGCGTCGTAACCCATATCGAGCAGTTTCTGCGCGGCCACGGGCACTAGATCTCCGCAATCCACGGTGTAATGGTTGACGTACATGCCCACGAATTTCTCCGCCAGATGCGGTTCCATGTCGCGGGCGAATTGCATGGCGTAAGTCAGCGCTTCTTCGCGATGATCGAGCGCGTATTGAATGCTCTCGCGCATCAGGCGGACACATTCCGCGCTCACTTCCGGCGTCAGATCGCGGCGCAGCACGTTCGCTCCCAGCGGCAGCGGCAGATTGTACTTGTCCTTCCACCAGCGTCCCAGATCGACGATGTTATGGAACCCGGCTTTCGAGTAGGTAAGCTGTGCTTCGTGAATGATCAGGCCCGCGTCGGCGCGGCCCTCTTGCACGGCGTCCAGAATCTTGTCGAACGGCACGTCCACCGCGTCGAAATCCGGCTGCATCAGCCTCAGCGTGAGATACGCCGTGGTCAGCTTGCCGGGAATGGCGATGCGCTTTCCCTTCAGATCGTCCACCGACATGGGATGGAGCGCTACCACCATGGGCCCGTAGCCGTCGCCGATGCTGGAGCCGGAGGCCATGAGCTTGTATTTGTCGGCGATGAACGGATAGGCATGATAAGAGATCGCAGTGAGCTCGTACTCGCCGATGCGGGCCTTCTGATTCAAGGTTTGAATGTCGTCGAGCACATGGCGAAACTCGATAATAGAGGAGCGGATTTTCTTGGTGGCGAGCGCGTAAAACATGTACGCGTCGTCGGAGTCCGGGCTGTGCGCACAGACGATTTCGGTTGCTGCTGAAGTGGTCATTTCTGGGAGTAAATTCGATGATAGCAGGATCGGAAGGACGGTTCGTGATCGGTAAGATCCAGGAGATCAGCCAGGCGCCGAGCCATAGCGATAAAGTGGGAGTCTAACCAAATGAGCGATCAACTTTGGACGGACGTTGACAACTATTACGCCGAGCTACTGATTCCTCGCGATGAGGTTTTGGAGGCCGCGCTGCGGGATTCCGATGCGGCCGGGCTGCCCTCCATCGCCGTTTCGCCGCATCAGGGCAAGATGCTGATGGTTCTGGCGAAAAGCGTAGGTGCTAAGAAGATTCTTGAGATCGGCACGCTCGGCGGGTACAGCGCCATCTGGCTGGCCCGCGGCCTAGCCAGCAGCGGCCGGTTGATCACCCTCGAAGCCATGGAAAAACACGCCACAGTGGCGAGGGCGAACATCGCGCGCGCAGGGTTCGGCGATGCGGTGGAGGTGCGCCTGGGCCGCGCAACGGATTCGCTGCCGGGGTTGATGCCCGAGGCTCCCTTCGACATGATCTTCATTGACGCGGATAAGCCTGGGTACACTGAGTATCTGCAATGGGCGGTCGAGTTGTCGAGGCCAGGGACGCTGATCGTGGCCGACAACGTGGTGCGCGATGGAGCGGTGATCGACCCTTCGAGCACAGACGCAGCCGTCCAGGGAATCCGGCGGTTTAATGAAGCCCTGGCCAAGGAAGAGCGCGTCGCGGCAACGGTGATTCAGACAGTCGGCACCAAAAGCTACGACGGATTCACGCTGGCGGTGCGCCTCGCGGATTGATTCCTGACCCAAAAAATGGGGCATTTCGCTCGATGCGGCCACGTTTTTGGGTGCGCGCGGTGACGCACACGGTACCTGGGCCTGCGGCAGGCCGCTTCTGCGCGTGGCACGGCACTTGCATATCCGATCAATGCACAGCGATTGAAGTGAAAATGCCCACATCGGGCAGAGGCCTCTTGTGGGCTGGGAGGCTGTATGAAGAATTTCCGTCTTATCGCGAGTCTCGCTGCTGTTGCGCTTTTCGTTGCTGGATTCCTGATGGTGCCGGCCACGATGCGAGCAGCGGACACGCCCGATTCACCCGAAATTACGAGTCTTCTCCTGGACGCCAGAACACAGGCAGTCGATCTGAGGCGCGCCGCGGAGGACATGGAAACGTTCACGCGTGGGGGCGAGGAGTGGCAAAGCTTCGCTGCCAAGCTGGACATCCTGAAGGAACGCGTCAATGCTACCGGCAAGCTGGTGGCCAAGATGAAGGACGCGGAGGCGCACGGCGCGATCTGGCAACAGACCGCGATCCGGCGCGTCGAACCGCTGCTAAGAGAAATGGCGGCGAATACCGACAGCACGATCCGGTTCCTGAATGCGAACAAAACCAAGGTCCACTTCCCGGAGTTCCGGGATTATGTGCGGACCAATGCCGATATGGCGGTCAGTCTGGAGTCCCTGGTCAAGAACTTCCTGACCTATGGGGAACTCAAACAGAAACTCGACCGGCTCGGGAACAAACTCGAAATCGGCGGCTAAGTTCCGCCCAGTATTTCTGCCTCGCTGCGTCTGGTTTCGGCTGGGCGCAGGGAATTCTTTGTTTACAGTTTCACGGCGTTCTTGCGGACGTAATCGTCCACCTTCGCTTCCGGCGGACCGATGTAGTGATACGGCTCGGCGTATTTCAGGCCGAAGCGCTGGCCCGTTTCCGCGTCGCGGGCGAGCACGAACTGGCGCGTGTATTCGCGATTGGCCGTGTCATCGTCCGAGCCCAGCAGCGGTAGCTTCTTTCCCTGTCCCTCCAGCTTTCGGCGAAGCTGCGCGCCCTGCTGCCCCGCCGGACCCTGCGCGGTGTTCAGCAGATTCACCCCGATCTTGCGGTCCATGACGCCGGTAATATCCACCGCGCGATTCACGTGCTGCGGACCGCGCGCGAAGTAGTATTTCTCCTTCACGCCGTGGGGTGACAATCCGGCGTCGAGATGTTCGGGGAAATCCTTGCCCATGCCGGCCATCCAGCAGGCGGCCTCGACGGCCTTCGCGGTCACGTAATGGTCGGGATTCTCTTCATACTGCGACCACGGATCGTAGCAGATCACCGTATCCACTTTGAGCAGGCGGAACAGAAAAATCAGCCGCATGCGCAGCTCCACCGGCGCGACGGCGTCCAGCATGTGGTTGCGATAGTTCAGGTCGTAGGCCTTCTTCAATCCGAACGCTTTCGCCACCGCCTGATTGTCGCGCTCATTCGCCAGCACGCCTTCGCCGACGCTGCCCGGCCCCGTATGATCGTCGTTGGTGGTGCGGATGAGGTAGCCTGTGTAGCCTTCGTCGATCAGCTTCAGCACCAGGCCTCCGGCGAAAATCGGCAAATCGTCGGCGTGTGGCTGGATGGCCGCCAGCACTTTCCCAGCGTGCGGCTTGCCGGGGCGGGCACGCTCAATCTCGACCTCCGGATTCACGAACGGCCCGTCGTCTTTTGCTTCGACAGTAGACACTGCGAGGGTGCCTCCGGCGAGGCGTGAGAGAAATTCACCGCGTTTCATGGAATGTATTCTACTTGAGCAGCTTCAAGTATTCAGGCAGGCCGTGAAATTCGTCCACATGATCCGGCGCGGAGTTGCCCGCGTAGCCCATTATGCGGAGTTTTCCGACGCGCACTTCGCTCAACTGCTGCGTCTTGGAAGGCCCCCATTTCAGCACCGCGCGGCGCTGAACGCCTAACTGCGCGACCAGCCAGTCCGCTGTTTCCGTGGTGCTGGCGAAGGTGCCGGGGAAAATCTCGGAATGCGTGACGATCATCGTCTTGCGCCCGGCCACCGCGTCGCGCGCGAACTGCAGAAATATATCGAGATGATCCGGCTCCAGCGCGGACTCCTGCGGCCCCGGTTTACCGCCCGCGTAGCCTGTGTGCAGACCATCGATCAGCAGCACTTTATCCACGCGCGCGTAATTCTCGGGCACCGCTAAAATTTCGCGGATCGCGCCATGGCCGGCGCTCCAGGACGTCAAGGAAATGGGCCCGAACGCGATGCCGGTTTTCTTTGCCGCTTCATCCAGCATCGCGGCGAATAGGCCATGATCGGCAAATTTCTTGGCATATGTGCCCGATCCCGATCCCGCTTCCACCGCGATGACCGCAAAGCGTCCGCTGCGGGCGGCGGCGACCTCCGCCACCCACGCCGCGCCGTGAAAATGGATGAACAACGGCAGGCGCTTCGATTTTTCGAGCTTCTGCGGAATGAACAGCGTGCCGGTTGCCAGCCGTTCACGCCTCCCGGGCGGAGCGGACTGTTCCAGGCGCGGATGCGCGCGTGTGTGTTCCACCATCGGCGAAGGATTTTGCGCCTGCTGCAGCAGCATCGCGGCGAAGAGAAAAAGAGGAGGCATCGCAGACTTAAGTTTCTCCGACTCGAAAGCCAACCAATCGTCTATAACGCTTCCAGCTCCGGACGCAGCGCCGCCAGCGCCCGCTCAAGCGTCTGCAGCACGAGCCCGACGTCCGTCATTTCGCGCGCCCGCCCCAGCGTTTCCAACTGGAGCGCCGCCGCCACGGCCGGAGCCGCGCCAAAGTTGGACACCGCTCCTTTCAAGCCGTGCGCCGCCCGCTCCACGCGCCTGGCGTCGCCGGCGTTCAGTGCCTCGTGCAGGTCGGCTAACGACTTTGGGTAATCCTCGAGAAATAATTGCGCGATTTCCTTCAGCAGATCGGCGTCGCCGCCGACGCGGGCAAGCGCGACTTCTTTGTCAAACACTTCTGCGGTTACCTGTTTCAAGATTCGATATTCTCATTTTAACTATCGGCCAGCCCCTTACGGACTATGATGAAAAACGTGCGCCGCGCCACCTCTATTTCCTTTGAAACCGAATATCTGCTGCGGGTGCCCGCGGCGGTCACCCATCGCACGGCGCTGGTACTGGCGCTGCACGGGTACGGGTCCAATCCGGAGGCGATGCTGCGCCTCTCCGAAATGGCTCTCGGCGAAGAGCCGATGATCGCGAGCCTGCGCGGGCCAAACCAATATTACTCCAGCACGGGAGAGATGGGAACGCCCGCGCCCGGCAGCACCATCGGTTATAACTGGGGCACCACGCCTCACGCCGCGCAGAACATCGCGCTGCATCATCGCATCGTCCAGGCAGTTTCCGCCGAATTGCGCGCCGAGTTCGCGATTCCAACGTCGCGTCTCATCCTGATGGGATTTTCGCAGCCCGTGGGCCTGAATTACCGCTTCATCGGCACGCATCCCGGTGAAGCCGCGGGAATCATCGCGCTGTGTGGAGGAGTCCCCAAGGATTGGGAGAGCGAAAAGTACGCGCCTGTCAGCGCGCAAATTCTTCACATCGCGCGCAGCGAAGACGAATTTTTCCCCGAAACCGTGGCGCTGGGATTCCCAGCCCGCCTTCGCGCCCACGTCGCCAGCGTCGAGTTCCACATGCTGCCCGGCAAGCACCGTTTCCCGTCGAAAGCGAGCCCCCTGCTCCGCGCGTTCGTCGCAAGAATCGCCGGCGGATTGTGATAATCTGAAGTGAAAAGGTTTTCCTCCAGCATTTTCCCGGCAAGCCACCCTAGCTCAGTTGGTAGAGCGGCTGATTCGTAATCAGCAGGTCGCCAGTTCGATCCTGGCGGGTGGCTCCATAATTTTCAGGCGTTTGAAGGCTTAGTTGGGCTTCCCCGAGAGCGTATTGGTAGCAACCGTGGTAGCAACGCGCTCCATCGTAGAGATTCGAGCGAGCAGCACGTCCATTTTGGCAGCCGCTTCGGCCTTGCCTTCGCGATAGACGTGCTGGTAGACGTTCTGCGTCAGCCGGACGTCCGAGTGTCCTAGGATTTCGGCAATCACCTTGACCGGCACGCCTTGGGCCGCCATAAGCGAAACGCAAGCGTGGCGCAAATCGTGAAATCTCTGCTTCGGGAGTTTGGCGGCGTCGACGAGAGCATTGAATTCTTTGAGGATTTTCCGGTCGTCGATGGGCGTGCGATTGTGCTGGAAAAGACATGGCCGGTTTCGCGCCAGCGGGAACCCGCTGACTTCCGTTCCTGCCCCTGTTGTTCCTTGTGCGTTCGTAGACGAGCAATGCATGTCGCGAGGCAGTTCGATGATCCGGCTACGCGATTTTCTGGACTTCGGCGGCCTTAGCATTAGTCCACGTCGGACCATCGGAGGGCGCTGCATTCCCCAGAACGCATTCCGATCGCAAGCCCTGCGGTGAACAGCGCTTCCAGCCGGTGCCCCATCGCGGCTTTTAGAAAGCGGCTGGCCTGCTCGGGTGTGAATGGGTCGGCCTCCCGCGGTATTCGCCTTCCTCAAACAAATGAACCGGGAGCGCCGCAGATGATTGTCCGCCGTCGACTTCACGAACTCCACCTCGCCGCGCAACTCGACTCGCGGTCGCTAACTAACAGGGCCACGCGCCATCTTCATCCGCCCGAGCTGAGGCAGTTCACGCCCTAGAGTGCCGCCAGCACTTCCTTATACAAGTATTTCGATCCTTCCACTCCGTCCCACGGACCGTCCTCGTATTCCAGAGCAAATCTTCCTTTAAAACCCGCGTCGTTCATTATCTTTACCGACCGCCGTACATCGTTGTCCTTCCATCGATTCCAATACTTGGCGTGCACGTTTGTATGCGCATAAGGGGCGAGGTCCTTCAGTCCGTTGTACATCAGGTACTCGTGCTCCCAGTTGCAGAAATCCGGCGATGCCTCGCAAAAAGGATGATGGACCACCGCCGGAATCGTGACGCAGCAAAGTGAGTACCGCGACCCGCAATTCAGCCGATTCGCAGCTGTTTTCCAAATACTCCGAGCGTTTCGCGGGCTCGATCTCCAAAACCTGAAGGAACAGGCGTCTGATTTCCGCCGCGTCCATACTCATCCTCGTTCGGCCAAGTATAGCCCAAGAAAGCGGCCTCAGATTCGGGGAATAGACCGGCTCCCTCTATTGCACCGGACTTCGCGATGCAGCGCCGCTTGAAGGCTATTGGACGCGGTAACCGTCGACACCGGAAGGAGGATCACGGCATTTTCCGGCGATGGCGTCTTGATTTTTCTCTGCTAACTTTTCCCCTAATTCTCGCTTCCTTGCTTAGAAGCTGGGCCGGAGCGCTGCTTTCGGTCTCTTCGTATCGGAGACGCCCTGAAAGTTGGGCGAGACAAGGAAGGAAATATGAAACTAAGCCGAATCGCTCTAGGAATGCTGAGTGCGGCAGTCTTTACGGCTGTGACGAGCGCGCAATCATTGCCCAATCTGTTTCCGCTTCCGAATGGCAGCGGATTACTGGAAACTTACAATATCAACAACCGGCCCATCAGCTTACAGGGAGCTTTCTTCCAATCCCTGGGCACGAACGGCCGGTCCTGCTCCTCTTGCCACCGCCCTATGGAAGGTTGGAGCGTGTCAGCCGCGGAGATTCAATTCCGCTTCCTTCTTACGCAAGGATTGGATCCGATCTTCCGAACGAACGATGGGTCGAACTGCGATCACAACATCAACACCTCCTCGGTGGAAGGCCGGCGTCAGGCATACAGCTTATTACTCAGCCGCGGCCTGATCCGCATCGCGTTGGCCGTGCCCGCAGGCGCCGAGTTTACTGTGCTCAACGTGCAAAACCCCTACGGATGCAGCGATTCCTCGACCCTTTCGATGTATCGCCGCCCGCTGCCTGCGACAAACCTCGCTTTCCTAAGCACGGTGATGTGGGACGGGCGCGAATCGACTGGCACGCAAAAAATCACCTACCCGGACACCGGCCAGCTTCTGGCCGATCTGGCCCATCAGGCGATCGACGCAACCACCGGTCATGCGCAAGGCGCCGTGCCAACTGCCGCCCAGGTGCAGGACATCGTTAATTTCGAAACGGCTCTCCGAACGGCGCAGGCGTACGATTATCAGGCTGGCCCGCTGAACGCTGCCGGCGCCTCGGGCGGACCAACCGCCCTGGCGTCCCAGACGTTCTTCATCGGGATCAACGATTCCTTCCCCGCGAGCTTTGGGTTCAATCCCACCGGAGCGGCGTTCAATCCAGCTATCTTCGATATTTATAATGCCTGGACGAATTCGCAGGTCGCAGCTCGCGCCAGCATCGCCCGCGGGCAGGCATTGTTCAATTCGAAGCCGATCACCATTTCCGGTGTCGCCGGAATCAACGATGTTGCCGGGCTTCCAACCTCATTTTCGGGGACGTGTGGAACCTGCCACGACAGTCCGAACGTAGGAGACCATTCCGTTTCCGCAGCGTTGAACATCGGCGTCGCGGACGTGAGCAGTCCGCTGGATGTGAGTTACCTGCCGGTGTTCACCATCAGGAACAACAGCACAGGTGCCGTCGTCCAGACCACCGATCCTGGCCGCTCCCTCATCACCGGAAAATGGGCAGATATCGGCAAAGTGAAAGGACCCGTGCTGCGAGGACTCGCCAGCCGCGCGCCTTATTTTCACAATGGCTCCGCCACCACACTGGCCGATGTGCTGGTATTTTACGACAAGAGGTTCAACATCGGATTTACCGCACAGGAAAGGGCGGACCTGCTCGCGTTTTTGAACGCGCTCTAGAAAAAGCGCGGTATGCTCGAGTGAAATTCACGTGACCGACGATATCCAACAGCTGTTTCTGGAACTAGCGGACCTCAGCCCGTTGGAGCGGAGCCGGTACTTCGAGGATCACGGGACTCAGCCCGAGCTTCGAGCCGAGGTGGAGTCCCTGCTGCAATACGATCGCGCGGACGCGGATATTCTGACCGGTGCCGTCGGCCGTACGATGGAGCAGTTTCTCGATTCCCCTCAAGAACGGTTCTGTGGGCCTTACGAACTGGTGCGTTTGCTGGGCCAGGGAGGCATGGGAACCGTATATCTGGCGCAGCGCAAGGATGGGGAGGTGGATTTACAGGTCGCCGTGAAACTCATCCGCGGCGTTGGCGCAGCCCAGTTGTTCCGCGACCAGTTCCTCAAGGAGAGGCAGATTCTCGCCTCGTTGAATCATCCGGGAATCACGCGGTTGCTGGATGCGGGTCATACCGCCTCCGGGCAGCCGTACCTGGTGATGGAGTTCGTCGATGGTGTCCCGATTGATGTCTATTGCTGGGGCCTGTCCTTCGAATCTAAAGTGAAGCTCTTCCTGCTGGTCTGTGACGCCGTCGCCTACCTTCATCGCCATCTGGTGATTCATCGCGACCTGAAACCGTCAAACATTTTAGTGGAGGCTGGAGGAACTCCTAAGGTTCTCGATTTCGGCATCGCTAAAATTCTGGATGAGGCGGGGGGCGACAGGGGAGTGACCAGGGAGCGCCTGCTGACGCCGGCATACGCCAGTCCAGAGCAAGAAGCGGGAACCGCAAAAACAACGGCGACCGACGTCTATTCACTGGGGGCCGTATTTTCGAGGCTGATGACCGGGCAGCCGTCCGATCACGCTACGCAGAGACCGCCCCGCGACGTCACCTTTGTGCTGCGCAGGGCGATGCGCCCAGAGCCCACCGAGCGGTATTCGACGGTGGAGGCTTTCGCCGACGATTTGCGAGCCATCCTGGAATCGCGACCGGTGAAGGCCCGCTCCGGCGATGCCTGGTACCGGATGCGCAGGTTCGCGCGCCGGCGCTGGCTTCCGGTTTCCGCGGTTGTCGCGGCCATTTTGAGCCTGGGCGCCGGGTTGTACGTTGCCAGCCGCGAGAAAGCCGTTGCGCAGCGCCGTTTTTCACAATTACGACACCTTTCGAATCAAATGCTTGCATTCGACAGCGATATCCGCGTCCTGCCTGGGTCGACCAAAGCACGCGAGCAGATTATTTCGATGTCGACGGAGTACCTGGATGGCCTGTCGCGCGAAGCGAGAAACGATCTTGACCTGAAGCTCGACCTGGCGAACGGTTACCTGCGTACGGCGGAGGTGCAGGGTGTGCCCACGTCGCCGAGCCTGGGGAAGTTCAGGGAAGCGGATGCGAGTCTGGAAAAGGCCGCGGCGCTGACGGAGGGCGCGCTCGCTGTCTCGCCCCGCCGAATAGAGGCTCTGTTGCTGGGGGCCCAAATTGAGCAGGACCGGATGATCATCGCCGATACCGTCCATGACTGGCCAACGGCACTTCTCCATGCCGAACGCTGCGCGGGATATGTCCGCCGGTTAGCCGGAATTGATGGGGTTCCGGCCCAACAGAAGATGGCCGCGTCGCGAATCTACATAAACGTCGGCCAGGCGCAGATGAACATGCACCGGTATCCGGAAGCAATCGCGCAACTTCGGGAGGGGATTGCCTTGTCTCGCGCGAGCGGGAGCCCCGCCGGGGTGGTCGCGCAAGCTCTCAGCGCGCTTGCCAATGCCCTGCGCCAGGCGGGCGACCTGGATGGCGCTCTGTCCTCAATCACCGAGGCGCGCGCACTTAGCGAACACGCGGAGTTCGCAAATGAAACGGCCCGCGCCTATGCGCTCTATGCCATTCTCTGGCGGCAAGGGTTGATTTTGGGCGAGGACGAATCGGTCAGCTTGAATCGTCCCGCGGACGCCGTGGAGCCGCTCGAAAAGGCTTTAACCATAGTCGACCGGATGGCGGCGCAAGATCCAAACGATGCCAGCTTCCGCGACCGAGTGGGGTCGGCGGGACAGCAACTGGGCGATATCCTTCGCCACAGTGATCCCGCCCGGGCACTTGCGATTTATGACCATACGCTGCAGCGCCTCCGGGAAGTGAAGAACGGCTCGAACGCGCGGCGCAAGGAGGCGCTGGTGTTGGCGCATTCCTCCTATCCATTACGCAGTCTTCATCGCAGCCGGGAAGCGAAGCAGCGCATCGACGCTGCCTTCGAAATCCTGAGGTCCATGGGGGAAGAGCCGGCGACCGTCGGGATCATCGGAGGCGAGTGGGACAATGCCATACGCGCGTCCGCCGACTATGAGGACGAGGCCGGACATCCGGAGCGGGCGCGGACGATTTTGTTGGACCTGCGGAATAAGTTGCTGGCGCAGCACCCCAACCCGGAGAGCGATCTGCGCCACGCAAACGATCTGTCCCGCCTCTACGAGTCGCTCGCCAAAGTGGACGCGAAATCGGGCAATGTCGAGGAAGGCAAGTCGTTTGAAACCCTTCGCACGGATTTGTGGCGCCAGTGGGATCAAAAACTGCCTGGCAACTCCTTTATCCAGCTTCAACTCAAAAAAGCGCGTGCCGCGAATTAGAACGGGACTTGAGGCCGCGTCAGGTTTCTTCGCCGGCCAGAGTACGCCGCAGCCACGCTTGCGCGAAGCGCAGATCGTGGCGGACGGCATGGACGGAACGGCCGCTCGCCTCTGCAGCTTCCTCTGCTGTTAGACCTCCGAAGTAGCGCATTTCGATCGCCTGAGCGAGTGTGGGATTTTCGACGGCCAACGCGTCGATGGCGCGGTCGAGTTCCAATAAAGGCAGCAGATCGGCCTGGTTGCTTCCGGGCTCGAATCCGGTCGCCGCCACGCGATGAAGATCCCCGCCTCGTTTTTCAGAACTCCTGGCGCGGGCGTAATCAACCAGAATGCGCCGCATCATCTGAGACGCGATCGCCAAAAAATGCGCTTTGTCCTTGAGATTCGGAGTGCCGTTTCCGAACATCCTCAAATACACTTCGTTCACCAGCGCCGTGGGCTGCAGCGTGTGGTCTTTCCGCTCCCGGCGCAGATGGGACCCCGCGATACGGCGCATTTCGGAATATAAAAGCGGCATCAATTCGTGGGATGCGTCCGCATCGCCTTCGCGGATGCGCCGGAGCAGCCCCGTGATTTCGGTATCCATGGGCGAGCCTTCTTACGAGTAGTATCCCACGGGGTGACGAACGGGCCAGA
>Ga0075030_100001675_pt1 | contig 19983 bp, 19 predicted proteins | sample LitLauG_LLR_2012_FD_71393 | JGI IMG/M metagenome (GOLD analysis project Ga0075030, IMG submission 71393) | Freshwater sediment microbial communities from Pennsylvania, USA - Little Laurel Run_MetaG_LLR_2012 | ecosystem: Environmental > Aquatic > Freshwater > Creek > Sediment | place: USA...
GGCACGCAATGGGGCAGCCTCACCGCCGCCGCGACCGTCACCGTTGCGCCGATCCTTGTGGCGACGATGATCCTGCGCCGCCGCCTGGTTGAAGGGCTCACTTTCGGCGCGGTGAAATAGGCTCGCCCGTCAGACGGCGGAAATATAGAGGACCAACTACTATGGCCAAGGTCGAGTTTCGCAACCTGCAAAAAGCCTACGGCGACGTGTTGGTCATTCAGGGCGTGAGCCTCGATATCGCCGATGGCGAGTTCGTGACTTTGGTGGGTCCTTCCGGCTGTGGCAAGTCGACGTTGTTGCGCATGCTCGCGGGCCTCGAGCCCATTACCGGGGGTACGATCCAGATCGGTGATCGCATTGTCAATGAGGTCGCGCCAAAGGAGCGCGACATCGCCATGGTGTTCCAGAATTACGCCCTCTATCCCCACATGAACGTCCGCGACAACATGAGTTTTGCTTTGCGGCTGAAGCGAGCGGATAAAGCAGATATTGACAAGCGGGTTCAGCGCGCCGCGGAGATTTTGGGCCTCGAGCCGCTTCTCGATCGCTTGCCGCGTCAGCTCTCGGGCGGCCAGCGACAGCGCGTCGCCATGGGCCGCGCCATTGTGAGAGACCCGCAGGTGTTTCTGTTCGACGAACCGCTGTCGAACCTAGACGCAAAATTGCGTGTCCAGATGCGTGCGGAGATCAAAGAGCTGCATCAGCGGTTAACGACCACGACGGTCTACGTAACGCATGATCAGATCGAAGCGATGACCATGGCGGACAAAATCGTCGTCATGCGAAGTGGCGTGGTCGAGCAAGTCGGCCCACCGCTGGAGCTTTATGACAAACCTGCCAACTTGTTTGTGGCCGGATTTATTGGCTCTCCGGCGATGAATTTTCTGAAAGGCAAGATCGAAGCGAACGCCACGGCAACTTTCGTGACCGAGAGCGGTGTCAGGGTGCCTCTTCACGATGCACCCGTCGCGTCTGACGGCATGCTGGCTGTACTCGGCATTCGTCCAGAGCATTTCGTGCTCGATGCGGCGCGTGGCGCGCCGGCCGAAATTATCGTGGTTGAGCCTACCGGCGCCGAGACCCAGGTGAATGCGCGGTTCGCCGGACAACAAGTGACTGCGGTGTTCCGCGAACGCATAGATTCGAAGCCTGGCAGCATGATCCCCTTAGCGCTGGCGCCGCATATGGCGCACCTGTTTAATGCCGAAACCGGCAAAGCAATGAACTGACTGCGTCGAAAAGAGAGTTTGCGGCCCACCGGGCGCGATTTTGGTAAGTTGAAGCGCCCACTTGCACGATGAGGCGCCACTTACAGCTTCGTCCATTTTCCATTGGCGCGCGAAGATTTGACGGCCGCCTCGATAAACGCCAATCCCTTGACGCCATCGTCGATGGTGGGGAAATGCAATCCCTTTGGGGGCTTCTTGCCAGTCCGCGCGGCTTTGATGGCGAGCGCGATTTCGCCGTAGATGTTGGCGAAGCCTTCGAGATAGCCTTCGGGATGACCCGGCGGGATGCGGGTGACGCGGCCGGCCGCGGCGCCCGAATCGGGACCGCCGCGGGTGACGATGCGCGTCGACTGGTTCAGCGGCGACCAGAAGAGTTGATTCGGGTTCTCCTGAGCCCATTGCAGCCCGCCCTTTGTGCCGTAGATGCGCAAGCGCAACCCGTTCTCGTTGCCCGGCACCACCTGGCTTGCCCACAGGGCGCCGCGCGCTCCGTTGGCATAGCGAAGCATGACCTGCACATTGTCGTCGAGCTGGCGGCCCGCGCCAAAGCTGCTGAGGTCGGCTGAGAGTTCGCTGACCTCAATGCCGCTGACATAGTCGGCAAGATTGAAGGCATGCGTGCCGATGTCGCCGATCGCGCCCCCGGCGCCCGAGCGCTTGGGATCGACGCGCCACTCCGCCTGTTTGTTGCCGGTCGTTTCGGTTGGCCCGGTCAGCCAGTCCTGGGGATATTCGACTTGCACCAACCGAATTTCACCAAGATCGCCGGCGCCGACCATTTCGCGCGCGCGCCGGACCAAGGGATAGCCGGTGTAATTGTGCGTCACGGCAAAAATCAAACCGGACTTGTCGGCGGCGGCCTTGAGTTTCCTCGCTTCGGCCAGCGACGTCGTCAGCGGCTTATCGCAGATCACATGAATGCCCGCCTTGAGGAAGGCATAGGCTGGACCCGCATGCATATGGTTGGGCGTGACAATCGCCACCGCTTCAATGCCGTCGGAGCGCTTCGCCTCGGTTTTCGCCATCGCCTCGAAGTCGCCATAGATGCGATCGGGGGCAAGGCCGAGCGCGGCCCCGGAGCGTTGGGCTTTCTCCGGGGTCGAGGAAAGCGCGCCGGCGACAAGATCGTAGTGATCGTCCATTCGCGCCGCCAGCCGATGCACCGCGCCAATGAAAGCGCCTTCGCCGCCGCCAACCATGCCGAGCCTGATCCTGCTTCCCTTGCCTGAATCGCCGCGTCCCTCGATAGCCATTTTGTCCCCCAAATTGTTCAGCGCAGGCCCAGCGCGCGCTTGATCTGTTTCTTGTCGACCGCGCCGCCGGCGAAATCGTCAAACGCCTTTTCAGTGACGCGGATGATGTGATGCTTGATGAACTCCGCGCCTTCGCGCGCGCCGTCCTCCGGGTGCTTCAGACAGCATTCCCACTCTAGCACCGCCCAGGACGAATAATCGTATTGCGCCAGCTTCGAGAAGATCGCGCCAAAATCGACCTGTCCGTCGCCGAGCGAGCGGAAGCGCCCGGCGCGCTCGACCCATGAGGCATAACCGGAATAGACGCCCTGACGGCCGGTCGGGTTGAACTCGGCGTCCTTGGCGTGAAACGCCTTGATGCGCTCGTGATAGAGATCGATGAAGGCGACATAGTCGAGCTGCTGCAGCAGGAAATGCGAGGGATCATAAAGGATGTTGCAGCGCTTGTGGCCTTTCAGCGCGTCGAGAAAGCGCTCAAAAGTCGCCCCGTCAAATATGTCCTCGCCGGGATGAATCTCGAAGGCGACATCCACGCCGGCGTCGTCGAACGCGTTGAGAATCGGTTTCCACCGCCGCGCCAGTTCATCGAACGCCGTCTCGATCAAGCCGGGAGCGCGCTGCGGCCAGGGATAGACATACGGCCAGGCCAGCGCGCCGCTAAAGCTGGCGCAAGCGCCAAGTCCTAGATGCTGCGAGGCCTTGGCGGCAAGCAGCATCTGCTCGCTCGCCCACTTCTGCCGCTCGCGCGGGCGCCCATGCACTTCTTTGGGCGCGAAAGCGTCGAAGGCTTCGTCATAAGCCGGGTTCACGGCAACGAGCTGGCCCTGCAAGTGAGTTGAAAGCTCGGTGATCGCCAGACCATGGCTCTTGGCGATCCCGGCGATTTCGTCGCAATACGCCTGCGACTGCGCCGCGTGGGTCAGATCAAACAGCCGCCCATCCCAGGTCGGGATCTGCACGCCCTTATAGCCCAGCGACGCCGCCCACTGGCAGATCGACGCGAAGCTGTTGAATGGAGCCGCATCCCCGGCAAATTGCGCCAGAAAGATCGCCGGTCCTTTTATCGTCGCCGCCATAAACGTAACCCCTGTGTTTCGACTCGTCAGCGCGATGCAATTCTGAGCATTTCGCAAAACCCGATCTTCCCCTCGCGAACAGGAACCACCTGTAGCTCAGAATAGCAGCTGAAGGCGCGGCACTTTCAAACTCGCGGCCGCGCGCCGTCAGGGATCGCCGTGGCGTCGCCCCGATCACGACTGGCCTTCGCGATTGATGCGTGACGAGAAAAGCCGCGGTCTATCCATCCATCCTCGATGCAGAAGTCAAATATCCCGGTCACTCAGCATGTCCCGAAATCGAAGATCGACGGGTCTTGCGAGGAGTTCGTCTATCCGGCCAAACAACGGTTGAAGATAGGGCCTCTTTAGATGCAGCTCCAGGGCATCCCGATCTACGAAATTCTCGTAAAATACGAACACGTTCGGATCGGCCTTGTCGCAATGGAAATCATAGCTGACGCAGCCCGCCTCCGCGCGGGTTGGAGGGACCTGAGCAATGAGGAAACGATACAATTCCTCGCGCGTTTCGGGCTTTGCGACAACCGTCCCGATAATTGTGCATCCCGGTCTTCTCACTGGCCCGCTCCCATTTCGGTTGATTGTTGCGTTGAGAACATGAATCGCGAAATCGACTGCTCCGACACCGCGCGTCAGCCAAACGCCGCGCCTGTCTCCGCGTCAAACAATTGCATCGTCTGACGAGAAACCCACAACGTGAATTCCTGGCCAGCAATTGCCGGACACCGCGTGTCAAGCCGCGCCACCATCGGCTTGCCAACGGTCATGCCATCGACCTTGGCGAGCTTGCTGTCTTCCTCCCCCACAAGCTCAAGCGCGTCCTGATCCTCTGAATCATCGCGATTCACGCTGAAATGGATCAGCACTTCGGAACCCATGAACTCGACGAGGCGCGGCATGACCTTGAGTGCGATGTCGTGCGCTGCATCCTGGGCATAAGCAAAAGCTTCCGAGCGTATGCCGAGGATTAACTTCCGGCTGGCAGAGGCGACATCCAATGGCCATGGAGTTGGAATGCGTTGTCCCGCCATGCTCAGCGCAGCGCCGATCGTCGTCTCATCAATCGGCGGCGCTCTCTTTCAAATGCACCGATCCATTGATTGTACTGTTCGAAGCGGCGCCACATTAGCTGCTAGTTACTATGAAGAGCGAAGTGCGAACAAGACGGCGTTTTGTCCAGGTTGGACAAATTTGCCTCACTGCTCCAACTTGCCGCAGCGGCCTTGAAACGTTGTCCAATCGAGGTTGCGAAGCTGCTCTGTATTGGGCAGTTTCAGACGGTCGCGCCGGCCTCGCGTCACGCTCCGGTCACCACGGGCGAAGCGCGCTTCAAAGCGGGCCAGTTCGAAAGCGAAGACTGGCGTCGCTGACAAAGAGACGCCGGCCGCGAATGGCCGGCGCCTGAAAGTGAGGCGAACGAGACTTGCCGGTCGCCTACTTCTTGAAATTGCCCCAGTGGTCGGCGCCGTCGGCGTTCGCCTTCGTGATCAGGATCGGCTTGGTCTGGCCCGTCTTTTCAATCGCCTTACCATCGAAATAGGCCAGGATTTGGTCGAAGATGAACGAGCCCATCGCTATTGGCGATTGCTCGACGCTCGCGTCTTGCGTGCCCTCGCGAATGCGCTGCAGCGCGAGCGGCGTTCCGTCCAGGCCAACCACAGTGATGTGGTTGGGATCGCTCGCCGGCAGAAGTTTGTTGGTCTGCCGCAAGGCGGAAACGACGCCGCGGATCATTTCGTCATTATGGCTGAAGACGCCCTTGACGTTCGGGCTCTGGGTCAGAGCGTCGAGCACCATCTTGTAGGCATTGTCCGCGACCCACTCAGTATTGAGCGACTTCACCTCAATATCGGGGTGTTTCGCCTTCATCTCCTCGGTGAAGCCCTTATGGCGCGCTTCGGCCTGAGCCGACCCAGTCGAGCCGCGCGTCTCGAGAACGACGCCCTTGCCGCCGATTGCCCGCGCCAATTCGTCGGCGCCCATCGTGCCGCCCGCCACATTGTCAAAGTCGACGATCGAGAGATAGTCGCCTTCGGGCGGAGGGTTCTCCATGATGAAGACCGGGATTTTGGCTTCGTTAGCGCGCTTCACGCCAGCGACCAGTAGCTTGGCGTCGACAGGGTTGATGAGCAGCGCGTCGGGCTTCTTGGTGACCGCGTCGAGAACCTGCGTCACCTGCAGATTCGGGTCGCCCTTGCCGTCGATGACGTGCAGAACGACGCCCGCGTCGGCGGCCCGCTTTTTGATGCCGTTCACCAGCGCGACCTGATATTCGAACTGCAGGCCGAAAGCGATGTATTCGACCGTCTTGCCTTTGGCGGCGCTTTGGGCCTGCGCCGAGCCGGCCACGCCATAGGCGGCAAGACCGACGGCGGCGGCGACGCCCAATGTCATCGCGCGTCGGGTGATGTCCGTGATCGTCATGATTTCCTCCATTGCTTCCTGAGTTGCGGTTTGGGTTACATCCTTGCGCCGGGGAAACGAATTGTCGTTCCTTTCTCCGGCTGCTCCGTGTCGCGTTGCTGACGCGGCGCGAATTTCATTTGCGCGGTTCGAATTTTGGATTGTTGGCCCGCCGCCTAAGTCCGACTTCGAGATAGTTGCGGCGGTAAACGTCGAGAGCGGCGGCCACAGCGATCACCAGACCACTCACGACATAGTCGTAGTTGGGCGGCACATTGAGGAGGTTGATCGCGTTCTGGACGAGGCCGAGCAGCAGCACGCCAAGCAGCACGCCGGCGATTTTTCCCTCGCCACCAAAAAGACTCACACCGCCGATGACCACCGCAGAGATGACCGTCAGCTCCGTGCCTTGACCCGCGGTCGCGGCCCCTGCTTCAAGCCGCGCCGTAATCATCAGGCCGCCAAGCGCCGCCATGACGCCGGAAATCGTGTAAGCGATGACGATCACCCGGTTGGTGCGAATGCCCGCAAGTCGGGCCGCGACAGGATTGCCGCCGGTCGCATAGACCGAACGGCCGAAGCGGGTCTTGGTGAGGACGAAATGCGCGAGGACGCCGAGCCCAAGAGTCAACAGGATGATGATAGGCACACCGAAAAGGCGCGTGGCCTGCACAGTAACGTAGAAGTCGGGCACCGGGGCGATATTTTGCCCGCCGGAATAAATGAAGGCCAAGCCCCGCGTGACCGTGAGCATCGCCAACGTCGCGATGAGCGCCGGAATTTTCGTCAGTGTGACGTTGAGCCCGTTGATCAGTCCGATGAGCGCGCCGACGCCGAGGCTCGCGATCACGGCCACCGGAACCGGCGCGCCGAAGTCATTGACCAATCCAACCGACAACACCGATGAGAGCGCGAGCACCGCGCCGACCGAAAGATCGATGCCGGCGACAAGAATGACGAAGGATTCGCCGATGGCGATGACCGCGATAATGGTCGAGGAGAACAGCAGGTTCTCGATATTGAGGCGCGAGAGGAACACCGGGCTGAAGACGCTAAGCACAATCGCGCCGATCGCGATGACGATCAGCAACCCGAGGTCCTGGACGACCTCGATTGCCGCCGTTCCTCCATTATTTTTTCGGGCCGCCCGGAGCGGGCGGATGGATTTGTCGAGTTCGGGCTTGACGTTCATCGCAGCGCCTCTATCCAATTGTCGCGAGGGTCATCACGCGCTCGGCGGTCAGCGATGCGCGATCGATTTCGCCGGCGATGCGACCCGCCCGCATGACGAGGACGCGATCGCTTAGCGCGAGCACTTCTGGGAGTTCGGAACTGACGAGCAGAATCGCGCGCCCCTCGGCCGCCAGACGCACGATGATTTCGCTGATCTCCGCCTTGGCGCCGACGTCGATGCCTTTGGTCGGTTCGTCCAGGATCAATAGTTTGGGCTCGCGGGCGAGCCAGCGCGCTATCACCACCTTTTGTTGATTGCCCCCGGAAAGCGTCGCGATCGGAACGTCGGCGGATGCCATGCGCACCGAGAGCGTTCGCACAGCCTTGTCCATGATGCGGTCTTCAAGCGCCGGGCGGATCAGCCATTGCGGCGAGACCGCCTTCAGCATGGCGAGCGTCGCGTTTGAACGTACACTCATCGACGCTACCAAAGCTTGGCGGCGGCGGTCCTCTGGGATATAGCCGATGCCGGCCTGCATCGCTGCGGTGGGGTCGCCGGGCGGAAGTGCGACGCCGCCGACAGAGACAGAACCCGCGTCAAAGGGATCGGCGCCGAAAATGGCATTGACGACCTCGCTTCGTCCGGCGCCGACAAGGCCAGCTAATGTCACGATTTCGCCAGCCCGCACTTCGAAGGAAACGTTGTCGATGACGCCCGCGCGCGATAGGCCTTCGACCTTGAGCACGACAGGCCCAGGCGCGACGGACTGCGTCGTGACTTCCTCGACGTCTCGTCCCACCATCATCCGGATCACGGCGTCATGATCAAGCTCGGCGGCGGGCTTGCTGCCGACGAAACGCCCGTCGCGAAGGACAGTGACCCGGTCGGCGATCGCGAAAACCTCCTCGAGCCAATGCGATACGAAGACGATCGCGAGCCCGTGCGCCTTCAGACGAGAGACGGTGTCAAAGAGCGCATCGACTTCGCGCCCAGAAAGCGAGGTCGTGGGTTCATCCATGATTAGGACACGCGAGTTTTCGGCTAGCGCGCGGGCGATCTCGACCAGCTGGCTTTCGGCGGGCGAAAGCTGGCGCGCGAGTTTGCGCGGCGACAGGTTTGGGGCGACCTGGTCCAGCACGGTTTCCGCCTGGCGCAGCATTGACGCGCGGGATAGGACGCCGAACCTGGTCGGCCATCGGCCGAGCAGCAGATTCTCGGCGACCGTCATGCTCGGGATGAGGTGATGGTCCTGATGAATCGTCGCGATGCCCGCTTCATGCGCGGCGGCGGGATCCGGGCGCAGAAGCTGACCACCAATACGGATCTCGCCGCTGTCGGGCGCATAGAACCCGGCCATCAGCTTGATGAGCGTGGATTTTCCGGCACCGTTTTCACCGACGAGCGCGTTGACTTCGCCAGAACGCACCTCAAGCGAGACCTCGTCGAGCGCAAGCACGCCCGGAAAGGCCTTGGAAACACGGTCGGCGACAAGCACGACTTTGTGCTGGTCGGCTTCGCCCGCCCCCCCAATTTCCGCTGTCGCTGATGCGCTCACGCCCATTTCCGTCTTTCTCCCAGTCTGCGCTACAAAGCCGCCGCGAGAGTGAAGGCCTCCAGGATCACGCTTTGAAGAAGACGCGGCGCCACGCAGTCGCCGACGCGCTCGATGCGCGCGGCCAAAAGCTCTGGCGCGGATTTGAGTTTGAGGAAGAGATCCTCGCGCGAGCGGCGGCCAATCACCGCCACAACCCAATCGACATCTTCGATCCAACGATCGTCGCCCGGAATGAGAACGTATTTGCCCCATCCCGCGTCGTCGCCACTGCTGAAAACCGCGCTCACCCGCACGCGGCCCTTAGCGATTTCGCCGACTACGCAATTGGGGCTGAGGCGAATTCGCTTGATCGCCGCGCGTCGCTGAAACAGCGTGCGGGCGCCGCCTTCAAGCTCGGCGCCGATCGCGCCGTGAGAGGCGATCACTTCGACCGAGCAGCCGCTATCGGCGAGGAATTCGGCGGTTCCCGCCGCCTCCCAGTGTCCGGTTTCGTCAATGACAAGAACCTTGCCGGAAGGTTTGACCACGCCCGACAGCACTTCGTCGGCGGAGACGACAAACCGCTGTTCCAGGCCGTCGATCCCAGGGAGAACCTGGCGTCCCAACCGCCGCGCTTCGACCCCGCCGTCGTTGGCGCGGCCGGGAAGGTTTGGCTCCGAGCCATTGGCGAGGACGACGATGTCGGGACGCAGCGCCGCCACGTTGGCAGGCGTCGCGGCGACGCCCAGGCGGATGTCGACTTGCGCTTCAACGAGCTGTGCTTCGAGGTAGGAAACAACTTCGCCGACCACGGCGTGTTCCGGCTGCACGGCCGCAAGCAGGACCTGACCGCCCAACCGGCGCTGGCGCTCAAGCAGCGTGACCTGATGCCCTCGCTTAGCCGCGATTTCCGCCACTTTGAGACCGGCCGGGCCGCCGCCGATCACGACGATCTTGCGGGCGGCCTCGGCCTTGGAAACGAGGCGTTCGTTGATCTTCAGCTCGCGGCCCGCGCCAGGATTGTGAATGCAGCGAACGCCCTTTTCCTGCCCCACCTGATAGATGCAACCGTCGTTGCAGGCGATGCAGGGCCGCACGAGATCGGGGCGGCCCTTGGCCAGCTTGTTGGGGGTCTGCGGGTCGGCGATCAACTGCCGCGCCCAGCCGATGAGGTCGGCGTCCCCGGCTTTCAGCAAGGCTTCGGCGCGCTGCGGCGGGGTGATGCGGCCAAAAGCGACAACCGGCAGCTTCGTGGCTTTCTTGAGCGCGCGATTCAGCCGATCGAAGGCCTCGGGGGCGACCGCGGCCGGCGGGATCTCCATCCAGTAACTTGAGAAGGATCCGGCGTCCGCATTGAAATAGTCGACGAGTCCAGTCGCTTCGAGCGCGCGGACCATTTGCAGACCATATTCGAGGTCATAGCCGAACGCGGTGAACTCATCGAGGCAGATGCGCACGCCCAGCGGCGTGACGGCGTCGATGATCTTCTTGATCGCCTCAATAACTTCAAAGGACAGCCGCATCCGATTTTCGAAAGAACCGCCGTACCGATCGGTCCGATGATTGAAGAAGGGCGAAGCGAAAGATCTGAGAAGGCCATCATGGGCGATCTTGATCTCGATGCCGTCGAAGCCGGCGTCCAGATTGTTGCGGGCGCTCGCGGCGAAGCCAGAGATAACGGCTCGAATGTCATCCTCATCGAGCGCTTTGGTGCTGAAATGGCTCGACGGCTCGGGCATTTGTGTGGGCGCCCACATGATGTGTGGGGGACGCTCCAGTGATGTGTGCCCGCCGTGGGTCAGTTGAGCGAAAATCTTGGCGCCATGGGCGTGCACGCCAGCCGCCACCTTAGCCAGGCCGGGGATGATCGCAGGATCCCAGGCGTCGAGGAAGCGCGCGGACATTTTTCCGCTCGGGTGGATCGCTTGGCTTTCGGTAATGATCAAACCTACGCCGCCGCGAGCGCGCTCCTCATGGTAAGCGGCCAGGTCGTTCGTCGGCATACCCTCAAGACTGCCGAGCGCGGTGAAATGCGGCTGGAACACCGTGCGGTTACGAAGTGCGACGCCGCCGATGGAAAACGGCGAGAAGAGATGTGGGAAAGCCGAGCCCCCTGGAACATCGCCCGTGGTTATGCTCACTTCTTGTCCTTTCCCTTCGCACGGCCAAATTTAATCGATTACGTCGGGTAAACTAAACATCCTATCGCGGTGTCTTGCGCGATGGACCTGAAGCCGCCCGCGGCGCCGAGCAGACCTGTCTAAATTCTGATTTCGCGGCCCTCTCGGGCGGACCGCGCGAAGGCATCGAGAACCCGCATATTGTTGAGAGAGTCCGAGAGCGGCAGCGGAACCGGGGTCTTATTGAGAACTGCGTCGGCGAAAGCTTCGACAATCAGTTGGTAGTGATCGACCGGCGCGAAGGATTCTTCCGTCCTGCGCCCATCGGCATCCATCGTGATGACAAGCGCCTCGCCGAGACGTGTGCCCAGCCCCTGGATGATTCCGCGCGGTGCCTCAATGACGCCCTTGCGGCCGATGACGCTGTAAAAACCGTTGCCGAACCCTTCGAAAGAACAGCTCACCATCGCGACGCGCCCGTCGGGAAATTCAAGCACGCCGGCTGCCGCCACATCGACGCCGAAGCGATCGTCAATTCTTTGCCATGCGCGGCCGGCGACTGGCTCGGTCGCGTACAACATTCGCGCCACGCTGATAATGTAACAGCCCATGTCCAGCAGGGCGCCGCCGCCAAGATCCCGCTTCATGCGAATATTGTTGGGATCAGGCGGGTTCATGATGTCGACGGAGAGATGCGTGCGCACTTCCACGACATCGCCGATCGCGCCCGCCTCGATCAGTGCCCGTACACGCTGGTGTTGCGGATGGAAGCGGTACATGAAGCTTTCCATGAGTGGCACTTTGCGCCGCTCGAAAGCTTCGACGATCTTGTTCGCATCGTCGTAGTTCAGCGCAAGAGGCTTCTCGCACAGTACAGGCTTGCCCGCCTCGGCAGCCCGGATTGCCCATTCCAGATGCATAGAATTTGGCAGCGGGATATAGATCGCATCGACCCCAGGATCGGCCAACAACGCCTCGTAGCTTAGCGTGCGAACGCCGTCCATTTTGCCGGAGACTTCTAAGACCGAGCCCGGGTCGCGCGTGCCTCCCGCGACGACCTTCCCATTGCGGCTCTTTTGTATGGCGGGGACGATCGCATCGCGCGCGATCCAAGATTTCGCCCCGAGGATTCCCCAGCGCAGCTCACCCATCGCGCCCTTCCCTGTTCCGCCGACCTATTTCGTGTTTAGACGACGATCATTTAATCGTTTACCGCAATCGATTACGGTTTCACTCGGCGTCGTGTCAAACCCTGAATCCGCGCCATTGGGGAATGCGGCGTCAAAAGGCGGTGTTTTGTCCAAATTGGACAAAATTCCCGAATCTTCGTCGACGGCGGCGTCTGATTTGGAGAGGTGAACGATGACTACAATCCGAGATGTAGCCAAAGCAGCGCGCGCATCGACGGCCACTGTGTCGCACGTGCTCAACGGTTCGCGTTTCGTGGCGGCGGAGACAAAGAAGCGCGTCGAGGATGCCATCCGTACTCTCAACTATCGCCCGCACGGCATCGCGCGCAGCCTTCGGCGGAGCCGCACCGGGACGATCGGCGTGATGGTCTCCGACATCGCCAATCCCTTCTTCGCCGATCTCGTGCTGGGCGTCGAAGACGTCGTCCATCGCGACGCCGGCGGCTACAATTTCATTCTCTGCAACACCGAGGAGAACCGAGACAAGGAATGCATGTACTTCGATGTGCTTTCGCAGAAGCGCATCGACGGGCTTATCCTCGCGCCGGCAGGCGGCAATGATGAAGTCATCAAGGATTTGATGGCGCGGGGATTGCCGCTAGTCTGTGTCGATCGCGAGATCGCGGAAGTACAGGCTGATACAATCGTGGTGGACAATCGCGCGGCGGCGCTCACGCTAGTGCGTCATCTGGTTGCGATCGGTCACCGCCGCATCGCTGTCCTGCGCGCGCGCCTCAATGCGAATTCGATCGACGAGCGCGTCAACGGCTACGTCGATGCTCTCGCTGAAGCGGGCCTCACCCCGAGTGCAAGCGATATGGCCGAAAGCGCTTCAAACGTCGACGACGCCTGTCGCATTGCGAGCGACCTGTTGAAAGCCCGCGACCGTCCCGACGCCATCTTCTGCACCAATAATTTCATGACGCTCGGCGCGATGCGCGCGATCGCGGAGATGGGACTTCGCTGCCCCGCCGATATCGCGGTCGCCGGCATCGACGATTTGCCGTGGACTGCCGGCTTCAGACCCCGCCTCACGGTTATCGCGCAACCCGGCCGCGCCATGGGGCGCGAGGCCGCTCGGCTTCTGCTCGACCGTATCGCCAAGCGACGCACGGACGCGCCGGTTAGAACGGTGTTGCCAACCGAACTGCACGTGCGCGACTCGTGCGGAGCGAACAAGCTGCGCGGTATCTAAATCATTGGATTGCACATTATTGTTTCATGCATGCCGGTTCCCCGCGATCGCGCCCTGCCGGCCCTGCGGAACTAACAACCGCCACGCCCTGCGGCGATCCTGGGAAGCTCTGGCGCCGTTATGCGCAATCTGTCCAGATTGGATGAGTTTGCTACTTTTTGTGCCTCTCGTCCGTCTCTATATTCGCGCCCGTTCGAGGTGTGTTCAGCAGCTACCAAGGCATCGTCAAGTTACCGAACGGGTGCGCGAGGAAGCGGAACTCCGATCACCACGAAGCGCCGCGCTTGGCGCAAGCACATTGGCATCGACGCCGACAGCGGCGAGATCGTCGCGTTCGATCTGACCGACAAGGACGTTGACGAGCCTCTCGCAGCTAGTCCCGTAGGCGAGTCTATGAGTTCGCGCCCCAGTTCGTGCGCCCGTTCTTGCGTCACGTGTCAACATCAATTCCTCTTGACCGCCGCCGCGCTCATCGCGCGCCTCGGTCAAGGGCGTTGGCCAACCACTCTTCTCGCTACCCGCAAAATGCCGATGCCACTCCTCGGATTGCGCTGGATTGGCTTGCGTCGTCCAAGTCGCCAACGCTATCAACACCGCACCGCCCTGTCTGCCCAGTGTCCTTTACTCGTGCGGCCAACCACAATCAGATTGACCATTCAACGGTTCAACTCATTCCAACGCGTCATTCGTTATCGCTTCTGGGCTCCATCTCCTTCCCTGCCCTGCCGACCAAGACCACCACGCTCTCATTGGCGCAGACTTTGGTCCAATGACGTCTTTGCGCCGTCAACCCATTCGGGTCCGCTACGCCAGCGTGCGGCCGCTGCGGCTTCGCCGTCGCGGTGACAGCAGCCGTCCATCGGACACTTCAGGCGCCTGTCGAGCGGGGATGGTTCCCGCCCCAGCACAGGAGCCGCAAATGTCACAAGCTCTCAGAACCACACACCTTCGCGCCTGGAACCTCGCCACAACCCTCATGGTCTGCGTCATTGTCTTCAAGGCCGGCGACGGCTTCGGCTTCATGCCGACAAGCGAATACGAAGGCGACGTTGAGGTCATTCACGAATTCGATCCGCACATAGGCTGAGCGCGCCGCAGGCGGCCTCCCGCGAGGCCGCCTGTCCGTGACTGCAACAGGCGGAGCCTCCTTTCCAGTGCGCGATACCTTCGTGAGAATCGCGCCACGCGATCAAGGTTTTATCGCCGTCATGTCTAGCTGGTCGAAGCTTCTGTCCGAGACGACGTCAGCCTCGCAAAGCGAGCCCGCCGTCTCGGCCCAAAGAAGGTGACGATCATTCACCCAAAAGGAGCGGAACCGATACACCTCCCCGGCCGGCGCTGGCCAGGGATCTGAAAAGCCTCGGCCTCTATGCCGCGCGCTCGTTGTCCTACCAGGGCGTCGAATATGAAATGCTCGAGCATCGCCTCAGTGAAAAGCAAATCCGCATCTACGACGCCTATGCCGGGGCGTTCGCAATCATTCACAACAATCTCAACGCGGCGCTGGAAGCCGCCAACATCACGGGACCCAAGGGGACGCTCAACCGACAGGCCAAGTCCGCCGCGCGCTCGGCTTTCGAGAGCGCGAAACAACGCTTCTTCGGTCATTTGATCACGGCGATGAAAACGCCGGCGCTGATTTCCGCCATCGACGGCGACCTCGCCGCCGGCCACGCCGCGATCGTGCAAATCGTCTCCACGGGGGAAGCGCTAATGGAGAGACGCCTTTCGCAGATACCCACTGAGGAATGGAACGACGTCCAGATCGATATAACCCCGAGGGAATATGTCCTGGACTACCTCCAGCATTCCTTTCCCACGCAATTGTTCGAGCCGTTCACCGACGATTCCGGAAACCTCTCCGCCCGTCCGGTCACCCGCGACGGCCAACCCGTGCAATGCCGGGACGCCATTTGCCGACGGGACGGTCTGATCGAGCATCTGGCCGCTCTCTCGCCGGTCCAGGGCGCGCTCGACCAGATCGTCCAGCGCTTTCGAACCGACGTCGTCGCGGAGGTGACGGGCCGCTCGCGCCGCATCGTGCGCAGGAGGGCTGGGGACGGATCGGATCGCCTCGCGGTGGAAAACCGGGCGGGTTCCGCCAACCTCGCTGAAGCGCAGGCGTTCATGGACGACCAAAAACGCATTCTTGTTTTTTCCGACGCCGGGGGAACGGGGCGCTCCTATCACGCGGACTTAGGAAGCAAGAACCAACGCTTGCGCGTTCACTATCTCCTGGAGGCGGGCTGGCGCGCCGACGCCGCCATCCAGGGTCTTGGTCGCTCGAACCGCACCAATCAGGCGCAGCCGCCCTTGTTCCGCCCGGTTACGTCGGACGTCAGGGCGGAGAAACGGTTCCTCAGCACCATCGCCCGCCGCCTCGACACATTGGGCGCGATCACCAAGGGGGCAGCGCCAGACCGGCGGCCAGGGCCTGTTCCGCGCCGGCGACAATCTCGAGAGCGTTTACGCCCGCGCCGCGCTGCGCCAGTTCTACGGCCTGCTCTTCGCCGGCAAGGTCGAGGGCAGCTCGCTTGGCGCCTTCGAAAACGCCACGGGATTGAAGCTCAGCGACGCCGACGGTTCGTTGCGCGAGGAACTGCCTGGGATTACGACCTTCCTCAATCGCCTGCTGGCGCTGACGATCTCGATGCAGAACACCCTCTTCGCCGCGTTCGAGGACTTGCTGAACGGTCGGATCGAAGGCGCGATCGCGTCGGGCGCCTATGACGCGGGGCTAGAGACCATCGCCGCCGACAGTCTGACCATTACCGAGCGTCGCACCGTCTATGTCCATGGCCCCAGCGGGGCGCAAACGAGGGTCTTTTCGATCGCCAGACGGGACCGCAATCGTCCCCTTCTCCTCGACGAGGCCTTCGAACGGGCCGAAGATCCCAAAGCCAGACTTCTCGTCAACGCGCAGTCGGGTCGCGCCGCCGTGCAAATCCCGGCGCCGCATATCACGCTCGACGATGGCGCGGTCGAACGCCGGGTGCGCCTGATCCGTCCGATGGAGCGCACCGCGATGGGCTTTGACGCGCTCGCCCAGAGCCAATGGCGCGAAGCCGATCGGACCTCCTTCGCCGCGGCCTGGGAATCTGAGATCGCTCAACTCCCGGAGTTCGCGACCAGCACGTTCCATGTCGTCACCGGCCTGTTGCTGCCGATATGGAAGCGCATCCCCGCGGAGTCGATGCGGGTCTATCGTCTGCAGACCGACGAGGGCGAGCGCGTCATCGGCCGGTTGCTGTCGCCGGCGGCGATGAGCGCGCTTCTGGCCAACCTCGGCCAGGAGGGCGCTCCCGAGATATCCAGCGGGGACGCCTGGGGCGTCCTGATCGAGGGCAAGACTTTCGTCAATCTCGCCGATGGGCTGCAGCTTCGCCGCGCTCGCGTCATGAACGATTTTCGGATCGAACTCTGCGGCTTCACCGACGGCATGGTCGCGCGCCTGAAGGCGATGGGCCTCATATCCGAAATCATTTCCTGGAAGTTGCGGATGTTCGTGCCCACGAGCGCGGACGGTCCGACTATTCTCGATGCGCTGATGCGGCGTCATCCCATGACCGGCCTCGCCAGCCGCGCCGCCTGACCGGCATTTCCCAAAAATGTCGTCGTCCCGCCCGGCTTCCGAGTTGGCGCGCCGCCTCGCGCGCAATGCCGAGGCTGCGTGCCGTCGTTATCTCCCCAAAGGGCGCCGCGAAGGCGCTTATTGGTTGGTCGGCGATTGTCTGGGCTCGCCCGGTCGCAGTCTCTACGTCCGTCTGAAAGGTCCCGAGAGCGGCAAAGGCGCGGCGGGCAAGTGGACCGACGCCAGTTCAGGCGAGCATGGCGACCTCCTCGATCTCATCGGGCTCAACCTGGGGCTCGCTTGCCTTGGCGATGCGCTTGACGAAGCCCGGCGGTTTCTCGGCGAGCCGAAGCCTCGGCAGGCAGCGTCTCAGTCCCCGGTATCAGGCAAGGCGCGCGCATCGCAAAATTCTGGTGAAGCGGCTCGGCGTTTGTTCGCCCTTTCGCGTCCGATCACCGGCACGATCGCCGAAACCTATCTTGGCCTACGCGGCATCGCCGCCAGCCACGACGATCTCGCGCTGCGCTTTCATCCCCGCTGCTTCTATCGCGATGTCGACGCGGGCCGGTTGCTCGAACTCCCCGCGATGATCGCCGCCGTCACCGACGCCGCAGGCGGGCTCACCGGCGTTCATCGCACCTGGCTTGCGCTAGACGGCGGCGGGAAGGCGTCCGTCGCTTCGCCGCGTCGGGCGATGGGCCATCTCCTTGGCGGCGGCGTCCGCTTTGGCATGAGTGGCGAGGCGTCGCCGATCCTGTTCGCCGGCGAAGGCTTGGAAACCATGCTGTCGTTGCGCATGGCGATGCCGCTTGCCCCGGTGATCGCGGCGCTCTCCGCCAATCATCTGGCGGCTTATCTGTTCCCTCCCCTGCTTCGCCGTCTCTACGTCGCGATCGACGCCGACGCGGCCGGACGGCGCGCGTTGGAGAGGTTGTCCGCCCGAGGCGGCGAGGCTGGGATCGAGGTATTCGGGCTTCATCCTGCGCTTGGCGACTTCAACGACGACTTGCGCGGTCTCGGACTTGCCGCTCTCCAGGAGAACGTGCGCACCCAGCTCATAGAGGGCGACGCGGAGAGATTTCTGCTCGCCGCGGGACGGCCGGAATGAAGGGAAGCGGCTTGGGTCTCAAATCCTCATCTTGGCCTGTCGAATCGGGTTGAGGCCCCGCTCGTCCGAGGGCGCGCCAACGGCCTTTTAGAGGGCGATCAAGAGGCGGCGGCCCGCCTGGGCCCGCAACGGCTTCAGCCAACTGTTTTCCGCTGCCGACCGCGCCACGCCAAAGAAAAGTGCGTGGCGCGAAAGCAGGCCGGCTTTGCATCGCGAGACAAAACAGCTTGCCTTCCGCCGTCCTTCGCTCCGCTACGGCCGCTCCGCTGCGTTGCACGGTGCGGGCCCAGCCGGCCCGCCGCAAAGGGATCGCCGCAAAGGCCGCGATTGGCGCGGCCGCAACAAGCGGAACTCCCATGACGTTCGATAGGCAATCCGAATTCGAGCCCCGTCACGCCGTTTCCCCGACCAGCCATCTCCTCGACGAACTGCAACTCTACGGCTGCCGCCCGCATCAAGACGAGCGCGACCCGCGTCCCCTGCCCGAGGAGGCAAGCGTGCGAGGCGCGCTCGCCGACATCTTCGACGCCCTCGTCGCTTGCCTTGGTGAAACCCGTCTCGAACCCGACCTCGACGATCTCCTGTGGTCGACGGTGAATCTGTTCCACCGCGCCGGTGATCGCGTCGCGCGCGAACTCGACGCGAATGAGGACGCGCAGAAGCGCGCGCAAAAGGAGCAGGACGGCTCCGAAATCCGATCGGTCGAACTGGAACGCCTCACCGCCCAGGGGATCACGCTCCTTGAGCGCCGCAACAGCATGGAGTTCTTCCGCGACGAGGCCGCCGATCTCTTCGAGGCCCACACCGGCTCATCCTGGCGGCCGCGCTCCGGATCAAAGGTCAACCATCGCGCCCTCACATCGGCCTTGGTCGACAGCCGCGATTTCCTCGCCTCCCGTCGCCGCGCCGAGAACGAAGTGCTTATGCCCGCCGGCGCCAGGATCGCCTTCGCCGGCGGCGCCGATTGCAACGATCACTCTCTGATCTGGGATGTGCTCGACAAGGTCCACGCGAAGCATCCCGACATGGTGCTGTTGCACGGGGGAACCGCGAAGGGCGCCGAGCGCATCGCTTCCCTCTGGGCCGAGGCGCGCAAGATCGCTCAGGTCGTCTTCAAGCCGGACTGGACCAAACACGCCAAAGCCGCCCCATTCAAACGCAACGACGCGCTGCTACATACCTTGCCGATCGGCATCATAATATTCCCTGGCTCGGGCATCACCGGCAACCTCGCCGACAAGGCTCGCATTCTTGGCATTCCCGTTTGGCGGTTCGATGGCGGTGGTGTGTAGTGCGCCATCGTTCGTCAGTCCCATGCTCTGACCCCGGCACCGCCACGATCTGCTTTCTCACTGTTGCCGTCCAACGGCGCCTGTCTTTTGCTTTTCCGTGGCGCCCTGCCCTTTCCTCGCGATCCCTCCCGCGCTTTCGACGTCGAAGACAACGGGCGAACTCCTTGAAAATCCACGACCGCTACGCGGGTCATCAACAAGAACACCGGGGCGGGCTGGAGGAGATCGACCAAAATCAACGACTTTGCGCAATCAAGGCCCCAAGCTGGGGGCCGGGATGGCCCGCCACGCCTCAACTCTCGACAGCTCTGTCCGGATCGGAGACGTGCGCCGCGGCTGCGGCGTTGGCGAATTCGGCCGTCTCCATAAGGGTCGCGCCGCGCGCCAATCGCGTCGCGAGCGCGCCGACGAAACAATCGCCCGCACCGTGAGAGGAAACAACCTTGACGGGTTTGGGGGCGATCGTCTCGGGCGGGTTGGCGCCGCATCGGACGACGAGCCCTTCGCCGCCCAGCGTGACAATCACGCTGCCGTGCGATGCGCCGAGGGCGGCGAGGGCGGTCATCGCGCTCTCGGGATCGTGGACGGGCTTGCCGCTCAACATTTCCGCCTCGACGCGGTTGACGATGAGCACATCGACGAGGTCACGAAGCGCCGAAGACATCGGGCGTGCCGGCGCCGCGTTCAGGATCACGGCCGCTCCGCCTGCGCGCTCCGCCTGCGCGAGTGCGAGAAGGCGACATAGACGAAGCCCTGCCAGGTGGCGACATAAGTGAAGTCCGACACCCACAGCGCGTTCGGACGCGGCGCCTGGAACTGCCGGTTGACCTTGTCTTGC
>Ga0075030_100001677_pt1 | contig 19955 bp, 17 predicted proteins | sample LitLauG_LLR_2012_FD_71393 | JGI IMG/M metagenome (GOLD analysis project Ga0075030, IMG submission 71393) | Freshwater sediment microbial communities from Pennsylvania, USA - Little Laurel Run_MetaG_LLR_2012 | ecosystem: Environmental > Aquatic > Freshwater > Creek > Sediment | place: USA...
CGAGGACGTGCTGGTTGCACGTATCCGGCAACCTGCTGGCGTTGCTGCTGTCGCTGTCCAACCTGGTGTACCGCATCAACGAGGACAGCGCCCGTGCCGTGGTGCCGGCCGGAATCAGCCTGACCGCCATCGTCGTGGGCCTGCTTTTCTTCACGGCGCACCTGGGGCGCGACGTGCCTGCCGCCAGCGCCGAGGATGAGAGCGATGACGGGCTGGAAATCTTCGAGGACGAAGTCCCCGGATTGTCGCCGGACCCGGGGCTCAAACCGCAAGCGCCGGTGGGTCGTCGCCCCACGAAAGGATCGCGCCGCAGCCGGGCGTCTCGAAAAGATCGATCCGATCGAGCCCGGGAACGTCCGACTGAACCTGTCGCTTGATCCAGAGCGCCAGGCTGGCCGTGTCGGAGTCCTGCGCTCCGGGCAGCTCGTGCAGAGGCTGATGGTCGAGCTGCAGGAAGACCGGCCTGAAGATCTCCTTGACGTCTCCGAAGTCGACGGTCCAGCCCAGCACGTCGTCCAACGCTGCTTTCAGGTGCAGCCGCAGACGGAAGGTATGCCCGTGAATGCGCCGCCGCGGATCGCCCTGCGGGGCGCGCTCGATTCGCACGGCGCTGTCCAGTGACGCTTCAGTCCAGATCCGGTAGCCCTTCCCGTCGAAATGCGCGCCGCAAGTGTCCGTCTCGTGCACCGTCACCCAGGAAAGCTCGGGAACCGACGGCTTGAGCCGGCGCCAGATCGCGCTTGCGATCAGCTCGCTGGTCGGATTCTCCAGGCCCGGGATGTCGTTCAGGCAGGCCCGGTCGAGCTCGGCATGGATCGGCATCCAGCACCGTTCGAGACGATCGCCCATGTCGGTATCCGGTCGATCGGGGGAGATGCGGGCGTGCAGCACCACTTCGAATCCGTGGCCGTGCATGCGCCCGCACTTGTGCCCCGGCGGCACGTTCGGCAGGCGGTGCGCGGCTTCCAGCCGGTAGCCCCGCCAGGCATGCGCGTGGCCGTGACGGTCCAGGTCGACCCCTTGGTGCTCCGTGCTGCGGACGCCGAGCTGCTCGATCCCCGGGACCGGGAGCCGCGCTGCGACCCAGCGGGCGAGGTTTTCATCGGACGGCAACTCCAGGCTGTCGTTCAGCAACCGGTAATCGAGCGGCCCCACGCACTGTTGCAGGCAGTCCCGCAACTGGCCCACTTCGCCGCCGGCGAATGCGGCCCACCCCGGGGGGACGGCGGCCCGCACGCTGACCAGGAAGCCGTGACCGTGCACGCGGCGCGCGCGGTGCCCTGCGGGCGCCTGGTCGACCCTACGCGCCGACTCGAAACGCGCAGCGGCGGCAAACAGAAGTTGTTCGGGCATCGTGTCGGACCCTGGTCGAGATCCGTATTATCGTTGTCTGCATGCGAGTTCAGCTGGCTTCGGACCTGCACCTGGAATTGCTCGAACGCGAGTTCCCGCACGAGCGGCTGATCGCGCCAGCGGCGGACGCCGACGTGCTGGTGCTCGCCGGAGATATTCACAACGGCACGCGCGCGATCGAGCGGTTCTCGGGCTGGCCGGTCCCCGTGCTCTATCTGGCAGGCAATCACGAGTTCTACGAGCGCCGGTGGGAAGACGCGCGGGACGATTTGCGCCAGGCCGCGGCCGGCACGGTGGTGCGCTACCTGGACAACGATGCCGTCGAGTTCGGCGGGGTCCGCTTCCTGGGTTGCACGCTCTGGAGCGATTACCGGGTGACGAGCGAAAGGCAGCCCGCGGCGATGCAGGCGGCTGAGCGCTTCGTGCTCGACCATCGACGGATCATGACGCGCAATGGACCGTTTCGCGCGGCCCATGCGCTGGACGAGCACCGGCGCTGCTTCGAATGGTTGGGGCGGGAGCTGGCGCGGCCGCGGCGCGGCTGCACGGTCGTCATCACGCATCACGGCCCGCACCCCGGGTCGATTCACCCGCGCTACGCGGACAACGTCGTCAACGGCGCGTTCGTCAGCGATCTGACCCATCTGGTCGAGCAGGCCGACTTCTGGCTGCACGGTCACGTGCACGACAGCTTCGACTATCGAGTCGGGCGCTGCCGCGTACTGGCCAATCCACGCGGCTATGCGCGCAACCGGGAGCGGGCGTCAAGCGCGCGGGAACTGGAATTCGAAAATGCGGCATTCCGCGACCCCTGCGTCATCGAGGTCGCGGCGGGGGGCTGATCCTGTCGCCCGGGGCCGTGCTGCGCCAGGCGTCCTCGGTTGCCAGTCGGCTGCCTCTGTACTGATCGAGGTCAATGCCAGCCCGCGGGGCCCCGGTAGATTGCAGGCAGGTAATGAACCGGCGCCTGCGTCGTTGCCAGGCGACGACACTCGTTCACCGGGAGACAGCAATGAACCTCGAGCAGATCAGTTCACGCACCATCGTCCGCGCGCCCCGCTCCTGCCGACTGCGCGAAGCGGCCGAAATGATGAGGCGGCATCACGTCGGTGCCCTGATCGTGACCGACGACGAGCCGCACGACGGCAACGCCATCGGGATCGTGACCGACCGCGACCTCGTGCTGCAGGCGATGGCCGAGGGCATCGGGCCGGATGAGGCGACCCTGGCCGATGTGATGACCGAGGGCCTGGCCACCATCGAGCAGGGGGCCGAGATTCAGGCGGCCATCAAGACGATGCGCGACAACGGCGTGCGCCGGCTCGGCGTCAAGGCGGACGGCGGCGCGCTGGTGGGCGTCGTGGCGTTCGACGACCTGGTCGCGGCACTGGCGGCGCAGTTCACGTACCTGGCCGGGATCATCCAGAACGAGCGTGCGCGGGAGATCGAACAGAGCACGGAGGTGCCCCTGCTTGCTCTTTGAGCCAGGCGGCGGCTGCATCATGAAACTCGAGTTGCAGATATCCTTGCGCGACATCGCGCGATCCGAGGCGGTCGAAGCGGACATCCGCAAGCACGTGGAAAAGCTTGAGCTTGTCTGCGACCGGATGATCAGTTGCCGGGTGACGGTCGAGGCGCCGGCCCAGCACCGGCACCAGGGCAATTTGTTTTCGGCGCATGTCGACGTCAAGGTGCCCGGCGAAGAGATCGCCTCGACGCGCCATCACGATCACGAAGACCTTTACGTGGCGATCCGCGGCGCGTTCGATGCCGTCCGGCGGCAACTCGAGGAATACACGCGCCGTCAAGCAAACAAGCGCGCGTAGGCCAGGCCGCAGCGGCGCCGGGCACGCGCCAGCACCTCGCGCGCCGCATTGCGGCGTTCGCGCGCCTGTACGCGGTAGGCCTGCACCACCAGCGATCGCAGCGGCGTGTCGGGCCATGCCCGCTCGACGCAGGCGGCGGCACGCTCTGCATTTTCGCTGGCCGCAACCGCGCACGCATGGGCAATCTGCACCTGCGCTGTCCACGCGACATTGGCGATGCGTGCCGCCCACTGGTAAGGCGGCGAGAACGTGTACGAAGGCTTCCACTTCGGCGGCTCCGCCGCGGGGGTCTGGATCAACAGATCGGACATCATCGGTTCGGCTCCTGAACGCGTATACTGCACTGCAGCATAACGCCTGCGCAGCGCATTCGCTGACCGGAATCGACCGTCCCCGGCGTCTTTTTCGTTGAATGCACCAGCCAAGTGCGTATCGTTCGCGGCGCCCGCCGCGCGGGGGACGCTGTCACCTCGATCGACCCGATGGCCCGTCGCCCCTGGCTCAACGCGACATCCGGTCCAGCTCCGCGCGCGCCCCCCCGGATTCGCTGAAGCTCTTGCGGCAGTTGCGCTGCGCATCATCGAACAAGCGCAGCGCCTGGTTCTTGTTTCCCTGAAGCAGGTTCCATTGACCAACGTAGAAGGCCGCCTCGCATTGCTGATCGCGTTGCATCCCGGCATCGCCCTGCTGTGCAGCCTTGAATACCGAGCCCGGGTCGCGCCGACCCAGGTACAGGTCGATCACCGGCGAGGGCCAGGCCGCATCGCCGCCTTCGGGGTGGCCCTGCGCCAGCTCGCGCGCGGCCGCCTCCGCGCGGCCGGCGCGCGCCTGCGCCAGGTACAGCCAGATCGCGACGTAGGGATCCGGGCGCGGCATCCCGGCGGCCCGCGACAGGTCCGTCTGCGCGGCGTCGAAATGCCCGTCGTAGAAGCTCAGCGCGGCGCGGCTCTTGTAGGCGGGAGCGAATTGCGGATCGAGCCCGATCGCCTGGTCGAACTCGTCCCTGGCTCTGGCGTTGTCGTCCGCGATCTCGAACAGGATGCCGCGATTGAAGTGGGCCCGTGCCAGCTGCGGATCGAGCCGGATCGCCTCGGAGCAGTCGGCCCGTGCCTGGTCGTAGGCTTCCTTGATCATCCAGGTGTTGCATCGATTGTTGTACGCTGGCGCGAACCTCGGGTTCAACCGGATCGCCTCGTCATAATCGGCGATCGAATGGACCGGATCATGCTGCCGGTCCCACAGAACACCGCGCGCCACGAAAAGCTCCTCGCGCAGCGGTTCCAGGCGGATCGCCTCACTCAAGTCCGCGGTCGCCTTGACCAGGTCGCCCTTGGCGTCCCACAGGGCGGCCCGGCTGACGTAGTTTCGCTCGACCTTGGGCTCCAGCCGGATCACCTCGCCCAGGTCCCTGATCGCGCCGTCCAGGTCGCCCCGCGAGCGCAACGCCAGGCTGCGGTTCTCGTAGGCTCTGGCCAGGTCCGCGTCGAATCGGATCGCCCGGTCGAAATCGGAGATCGCCGCGTCGAGGTCGCCCTTGGCGCCGAGCGCGGCGCCCCGGTTGTTGTATGCATTCGCGAGGGTCGGATCGAGCGTGATGGCCCGGTCGTAGTCCTCGATCGCCAGGCCCAGGTTGCCCTTTTCCTTCCACGCGACGCCCCGGTTGTCGTACATCGTCGCCCGCAGTGGCGGCGGCAGATCCTTCGACTCCAGCGCCTTCGAGCAAAGCTCGATGCGCTGCTCGGCCGGAAGCGCTGTGCCCGCGCAAGCTTCGACATCCGTCCTCCACTGCGCCGCGCCGGCCGCAGCCAGGGTGGCAGCGGCGCACGCGACCAGGCAGCGGCCTGCGGTGAGCATCGTCAAGCGGTTCATTGGAGTGGCGAAGACTACAAGAAGCGCCGCGGTCGTGCTTTGGCCCCGGGCGGGCTCGCTATCATGCATGGTTCATCCCGATTCCCCAGGAGTCAAGCCATATGCCGTTCTTCGGACTGGGCCTGCATGTACTGATCGCGATTTTCTTCGCGGTCCATGCGGTGCGCACCGGGCGGCCGATCTACTGGCTGTTCATTCTTTTTTCGTTTCCGTTGCTCGGAAGCCTGGTTTATTTCGCCGTCGAGTACCTGCCGGGTTCACGGCTGAACCGGGGCGTCGGCACGGCGGCCCGATCGCTCGCGCGCGGCCTGGACCCGGGCCGCGAGTTGCGCCAGGCACGGCGCGCTTTCGGATTGTCGGCGACCGTCGAGAATCGAATGCGGCTGGCCAATGCGCTGCTGGCGGCGGGCGACGCGGCCGAGGCGGTCACCCATTTCGATGCCTGCCTGCAGGGGCCTTTCGCCAACGATCCGGCGATCCGCTTCAGCGCCGCGCGCGCTCGGCTCGACAACCGCCAACCGGCGCCGGCCCTGGAACTGCTGGCCCTGCTGCGCGAACGCAATCCGCAGTTCCGCCCCGAGCCGGTGAGCCTGCTGACTGCGCGCTCGCTCGCCGCGGCGGGACGCCCCGAGCAGGCGCGCGCCGAATTCGAGTCGGCCCTCGCGCGTTTCGACAGCGTCGAAGTGCGGGCCCAATACGCGATCTGGGCCGCGCAGGTCGGCGATCTGGCCACGGCGCAGCGGATGCGCGACGAGATGGCGAGGACCGAGCAGTACTGGGACCGGCACACCCGTTCGTTTCACCAGGCACTGTTCCGGAGCGTGGACGCGGCCTTGCAGGCCGGGCGTCGCGCCGGCTAGCCGAAACACAGATCCGCTGCGAGGCGACACCCGGGACAATCCCATGACAAGAGTCTCGTTCGACTTTTCCGGCAGCACGACCATCGTGACCGGCGGTGCCAGCGGGATCGGCCTTGCCATTGCCGAGACCATCGTGCGCAATGGCGGCGGCGTGATCGTGTCGGCGAGCCGCAATCCGGCCAAGACCGAAGCGGCCCTGAACCGCCTGCGCGCCGCGCAGCCCGGCGCGCGGGCGGGGGCGATCGAATGCGAAATCGGCCGGGAAGATTCGGTCGCGGAATTCTTCGAGCGGGCCGGCCGCAGCGCGCCCGACATCCGGTACGTGGTTCACAGCGCCGCCATTTCGCCCAATACGGAGTTTTTCGAACAGACCCAGGCGCAATGGGATGCCGTGCTGAACGCGAACCTGACCGGGTCTTTCCTCGTGCTGAAGTACGCCGGCCTGATGATGCGCGAGTACCCGGTGATCGACGAATGGAGGGGAAAGATCGTGCTGGTCACCTCCTCCAACGGAGTCAACGCGTACGACCCGGTGTCCGCCCATTACGACGCGTCGAAGGCCGGCGCCAATCTGCTGATGCGCAACGCGGCGCAGAAGCTGGCGGCCATGGGCATCTGCCTGAATGCGCTTGCGCCGGGCTGGATCCAGACCGCAATGAACGACACGCTGCCCGAGGACGTGCGCGCCAGCGAAACCGCGAAGATATGGATGGGACGGTGGGGCGCCCCGGAGGAAATGGGGCAGTGCGTCGCGCATCTGCTGACGCTGCCCTACTTCGTCGGGCAGATACTGATGCCCGACGGCGGGTATCGGTAGCGCGCAAACCCTCACCCCCGCCCCTCTCCCGCTTGCGCGGGCGAGGGGCGATCGAGCGTCGCGTTGAGCGATTCAGGCGCTTCTCCGGGTCAGGCGCGGGAGCGGCAGCAGTTGCTCCCCTCTCCCGCTTGCGGGAGAGGGGTCGGGGGTGAGGGCGGCCGACTTGGGGCTTAGCCGCCCCAGCGTACGGTCAGGTCCAGCACCACCGCGTCGCTCGCGCTGAGCGTACCGGCCATGGATCCCGGTGCGCCGAACGCGGCCCCGATGGAGCTGTTCGGCGTGATCGCCGCGAAGAATCCGGCCAGGCTCGGCGTCGAACCGGCGCCCACGTAGAACAGCCGGGTCGTCGTGCCGACCGTCACCGAAACGCCGGCCACCGTCAGCATGTCGGACGACGCGCTGTCCGCGCTGATGACCCCTTCCACGGCGGCGGTCGGCGAGCCCGGAGGCGCAATGCGTTCGACCCGCGTGGCGACGTTGCCACCCGCGGTCGGGTAGCCGCTGACGATCAACTGGTCGCCAGCTTTCAGAACGGTGGAGAAGTCGCTCGAGTTGAACGGCCGCACGCCCTGCCACCAATCGACGAAGCGCGTGTCGTCGTTCACGCCGAAGGACTGCCCCAGGACCGAGAGGCCGCCGCTCGATGTCGAATCGAGCGGCCCCATGATCGTCATCGTCGCATGCCGCTCGACCGTGATCGACGTCGCGAGCAGCGTTCCGCTCGAAGAGATGGTTCCGGTGACCTCGACGATCTGGTTGTCGGCCAGTCCGGCCAGGCTCGAAAGGACGTTGGTGGCGTCGACCGCGATTCCGCGCACCACGAATCCGGTGCTGCCGAGCTGGCGCACCGGGCCTTCGATCGTGACCGTGCTGCCGACCGCGAACGCCGGGGCCTCCGGGCGCAGCTTGATGTCGTCGGCGGTCAAGGTCAGCGTGCTGGACCCGCTGACGTACGCGCCGGTCGGCTTGCTGGTCGAGCGAACCGACACGAACTGGCCGTTGGAAAAGGCGCAGTTCATGGTGTTGCACATTGTCGGCGAAGCGCCGGAGGTCGAAATGTCGACCGTCAGCCCGTTGATCACGAAGCCGGTGGAGCCGGCGCCGGTCACGTAGCCTTGCACGCGGTAAATGCTCGCCGTGGCCGGCTCATAGACGAGCGAGGCCACGATGGACGTGGCGCTCGATCCGCAGGTGCCGGTGCACTCCAGGTAGCCGAACACGACCACGTAATCGCCGACATTGATGTTGGAGAGCTGCGCGACCGGCGTGGTGCTGGAGCCCGAAGTCCGGCTGCCGGCGAACGACGTTCCGCTGGTGACCTGGACCGTCTGCCCGAGCACGGTCAGCGTGCTGGCCATCGTGTCGACCGCGTCGACTTCGCCCCGGACCGCGCTGGTGAAGCGCAGCATCGTGGCAGCCTGCCCGGCGCCGGCGTCGAGGTCGACCGTCATGCCGACCTGCAGATTTGCGGTCGACGATGCGGCGTCATCGTTGTCGCCGTCGAGCACCCGCGTGCTCGCATCGGTCGCGTACTCCCGCCCGTTGACGAACACGCTGCCGAAGCCGGTGATGACGCCGCTGGCGCCGGCCGAGGGCATCATCGCCGATCCGCTCGAGGTGCCGCTCATCGAAGACCCGCCGCCGCACGCCGCCAGAATCGACAGCGCAGCCACCGCGACCGTCGCGATCGCAATCCAGAGTCGATGGTTCATCGCGCCTGCTCCTTCCAACTTCCTCAGGAATCTGCTCGCAACTATCTGCCTTGGAAACTCCCCGAACAATCGGAGATTTCCCGCCCGTTCGCTAATCCCTTCGAGCGAATCCGATACAAATTGAAAAACATCGTCGGGGCAGCGGTCATATCGCGACCGCCGATGCGCCGGCGTCCCTCGTCGGTCGCCGTCGCCCTGGCTGGGTCAGGCAGTTATCGAGCCACCCGCGCCGGGGCAGGTGGCATCAATGCGCGGTATCGGCGTGCAGCGCCGCCGCCACCGGCGCATCGTCCTTCCACCAGCCGCCGCCGAGTGCGGCATATAGCGCCACGGTATCCTGCAGGCGCTGGGTGACGGCACCCAGGTAACCCAGGCGGGCCTGCTGGTACTGCGAGTCGGCAACGAGCAGGTCGAGATAGCCGGCCGTTCCGGCCTCGTAATTGGCGCGCGTCAGCTTTTCGCTCTCGGAAGCGGCTGCGAGCGCATCGGCCTGGGCGCGCAGCGCCTGCGCATCGTGTTCGAGCGCACGCATGGTGTCTGCGACCTGCTCCAACGCGGTGAGAACGGTCTGCTGGTACTGGGCCAGAGCCGCATCGTAGGCATCGATCGCCGCTTTGCGCGCATACCACTGGCTGCCGCCGCTGAAGAGGGATCCGGCCAGCGCGGCCTGGACGGACCAGAAGCGGGTACCGGCCTCCAGCAGATCCGAAATCGCGGAATGGCTCACCCCAAGGGTTCCGCCCAGCGTCAGGTTGGGAAACAAGTCGGCGGTCGCCACGCCGATTTGCGCGCTGGCCTGATGCAGGGAGGCCTCGGCCGCCAGGACGTCGGGCCGGTGTCGTGCCAGGGTCGAAGGCAGGGTGTCGGGCAGCTCGGCGGGCAGCGCGATCTGCTCCAGCGGGATCGAAGGCGCGGCGAAATCGGCCGGAACACGCCCGCAAAGCTGGGCCAGCAGATGGTCGCTCTGGTCGATGCGCTGCTCCAGTGCAGCCACGCCGGCCGCATTGTTGGCGCGCTGGGTCTTCAACACGAGGACGGCCGTATAAGGGGCGATGCCCGAATCGTATTGCGTCTGGATGACCCGGATCTGGTCGTCCAGCATGCCGATGATGGCAATCGTCGCGTCGCGCTGGGCCTGGTAGCCCGCGCGCGCGATCCCGGTGTTGACGACGTTGGAGGTCAGGCTCAGATAGGTCGCGAGCATCGTGTAGCGCTGCACGTCGACCACGGCACCCAGGGCTTCGACCGTGCGCCGCTGGCCGCCAAACAGATCCGGCACGTAGCCGACGTTGGCCCCGACCGTATCCAGGCCGTATGGGCCGACCTGCGTCAGCCCACGGCCGAAGTTCACGACCGGATTCTGGCGCGAAGCCTCGATGCTTGCGCCGATCTGCGGAAAAAACACGCCATAGCCGGCGCGCAGGTTGTTCTGGCTCTGGTGCAGCGTTGCCTGCGCCGATCTGAGAGTCGGGCTGCGCTCCAGCGCCTGGGCCACCAGGGTGTCGAGTTCCTTCGATTCGAAACGGGCCCACCACCTGGCAGGCAAATCGGCCTGCTTGTCGAAGTGCTGTCCGTGCCCATCCGCTTCCAGCAATGCGGGAGGGGGCCGATCCTTCTCCAGGACGCTGTCGCCCGCCGGCGGCTCGGGCCGATGAAAATCGGGCCCCACCGCGCAGCCGACCAGGCCGACGCAGCTCAGGACCGGGATCAGGAACCTTCTCATCGCAGCGCCCTCTACCGGCCGATGTACACGTCGACCAGCTGGCCCGGAAACACCCTTTGGCTGTCGCTGGCCTTGAACCTGAAAATCACCGGAAGCACGCGCACGTCGACCCGCTCCTGGCGCTGGTCGGACAAGGAAATCTTGGGGGAGACATAGGGTTCGAGGCGCACGAATTCCAGCGGCACGCTGGTCTTGGTGCCGCGGACGAACATCTGCGCCTTGATCGCGCCGGGCGCATTCATGCGGGGAATCAGGATTTCGTCGACGTAGCAGCGCACGTTGAGCGTTTGCGGCGAGCTGCCGAACACGATCAGCGGGTCGTTGGTGGCCTGCGTGTACGTGTTGTAGACCCCCTGCGGCGAAACGTAGGCGCCGCCATTGACGTTGACGGACAGCAGGGTCCCGTCCGCAGGGGCGCGCAGCGTGTACTTCGACAGCAGCACGCGCGCCGACTGGGCGGCCTTCTCGAGAGACTGGACCAGCGCCTGCTGGTTTCGGATGTCGTACTCCCAGGCCCCGGCTCGCGTGAGTTCGAGCTGGCGCTGCGCCGTGACCCGGTTGGCGTCGGCCACCAGCGAGCTGTTGCGCGAGGTGTCCAGCGTGTCGCGGCTGACCGCGTGCGGATCGAGGTCGTAGGCATGTTGCTGCTTTTCGTAGGTGTCGTGAGCCGATTTGGCGGTGGCCTCGGCTGCAACCAGCTGGGCCTGGGCGACCACCAGCGTTTCGGGCCGCGGCTGGGCTCGCAGTTCCTCGAGCATGGCGCTGGCGGCCTTCGCCTGGGCCTCGAGTTGCTCGGTCGTTGCGCGCTGCACCCTGTCGTCGATCTGCACCAGGGGATCGCCGCGCTTGACCGTTTGGCCGGCGTGCACCGGAACTTGCGTGACGGTCCCGCTCACCTCCGGGTAGACGTTGACGTTGGAAGCGTGCGCCTGGTCGCTCTCGATGATGCCGTTGGCGTAGATGCCGTCCGCGTACGGGTTGGGCGCAGGGTCGAACACCGGCGCTTGCGCCGGCTCCTTATGACTGGAGACGACCGCGCCGGTAAGGGCCGCCGCGCAGCCGACGCCGGCCAGCGCGAACAGGAGCTTAGTCCCCGACAGTTGAAACGCCATCTTGCACGCCCTTCAGTTGTCCGTCTTCCATGCGCAGGATGCGATGCGCGTACTCGTAGATGCGGGCGTCGTGCGTGACGATCACGATGCACCGCTTTTCATTCAGGATTTGGTGGCGCACGAAATGAACGATGCCCTTGCCGGTATCGCCATCCAGGGAGGCGGTCGGCTCGTCCAGGATCAGGATGTCGGGCTGGCTGACGATCGCGCGCGCGATCGCGACCCGCTGCTGCTCGCCGCCCGAGAGCTTTACCGGCGGAAGCTCGGCGCGCTCCGCCAGCCCCACCACCTTCAAATAGCGCTGCGCCTCGACCAGCGCCTGGTCCCAGGGGCACTTTTGCAGGATGAGCGGGATCGCCACGTTTTCGGCCGTCGTCAGGCGCGGAAACAGGTGGTAGTCCTGGAACACGAATCCGATCGTGTGCAGGCGAAACTCGCAGATGTCATCGGGCGACATGCTCCAGATCTGCTGATTCTTGACCGAGACGGTGCCTGCATCGGGACGCAGGATCCCGGAAATGACGCTGAGCAGCGTCGTCTTGCCGCTGCCGGACGGGCCGACGATGTACAGCATCTCGCCGAAGCGCGCCTCGAAGTTGACGTCCTGCAGCGCCCGGGTCCGCGCCTGGCCCTCCCCGAAGAACTTGCTGATGCCGCGCGCGACGATTGCGTCCGCGGCGCCGGCACGGGCTGCGCTCTGGCCGGCACTTCCTTGCGGGACGCTGGCGGCACTCATGGCTAGCTGCGGAAGATGTCGAACGGCTCGATGCGCAGGACCCGGCGCACGCCGATGTAGCTGGATATGGCCACGATGATGATCACCATCACGAGCGCGATGCCCAGGCTGGGAAAGGTGACCACCGCCGCGTAGTCGGGCAGCCTCCACTTGGCGAGGGCGATCAGCCCGGTGCACAGGCCGATTCCCAGGCCGTAGCCGGTCAACGCCGTGAAGGTCGACTGGAACAGGATCATCGCGACCAGTTCGCGGCCCTTGGCGCCGATCGCCTTCAGCGCGCCGAATCGCTCCAGGTTCTCGATGATGAAGGTGTAGAACGTCTGCCCGGAAATCGACAGGCCGACGATGAAGCTGACCACCGTCATGATCAGGATGTTCATGCCCAGGCCGGTATGGAATTCGTACCACTGCATGGTGCGGCTGATGAATTCCTGCTCGGTGAGCGCGAGGTAGCCCAGGCGCCCCACCTCTTCCTTGATGTGCGGAACGTCGCTCGGGCTCTTGGGCTCGACCAGCACATAGGAGACCGTGAACTGCGTCTGGGGCAGATACTGGATCGCGCGGTTGTAGGTGGTATACAGCGTCGGGATTCCAAACAGGCCGCTGATGGTCACCCTGGCGATGCCGACGATCACGGCGCGGTTGTTGTTGATTTCGAACTCCGAACCGATCTGCGGGTTCTGCAGCTTCTCGAAATCGGCGTCCTGCACGACGATGAACCCGTTCTCGGCGTAGATGTCCTCGATGGTCCCTTTCAGAAGCTTGGGGCGCCCGAACAGGCTCGAGTCGTCCAGTCCCAGGATGCTCGCGGCCTGGAAGCTGCCGTCCTTGAGCTTGACCAGGCCCGCCCCGGTGTACAGCGGCACCGCGTAGCGCACGCCCGAGATGCTGCGCACCGCATCCGGCACGTAGCTGGGCATCGGAATGCTGTTGGCGGGCGTGGTCACCGCCGGGTCCATCACCCAGACCTTCGCCCCGATGTTGATGACGGTCGAGGAGGACCGCTGCAGCACTCCGGCAAACATCGACATCATCATCACGATCAGGAACACGGCGAACGTGATGCCCAGCAGGAGCGCGGCAAACTTGGTGCGATCGTTGACCAGCAGCTTGTAGGCAAGCCTGGTTTCGCCGGTGATTCCTGTGCGTGGCATCGGGGAGCCGAGACGACGAGCGGGAAAGCGCAGCGCCTGGCAAAGCGGCGCATCTGTGGCTCACGGTACGCCGCCCTCCGCGTTGCGGTTTGCGATGCGTCAATTTGAACGCGGCGCATTCACCAGCAGTTGCCGGGGGAATTGTGAACCGCGGATTGCACAGACCGGGCCGTGGCGGGCCGAACGGCGGCGCACGACCGGACTGCGGCGGCGGCGCCTGCTACGTCGCGCGGTCGGATTCGCTGTCGATCACGATCACCTGCGGCAACGCAAACCCGTTGAACCCGCTGGCGTACGCGGTCGTATAGGCTCCCGCATTGAGCACGTAGATCGAATCGCCCGCGACGACGGTCTCCGGCAGCATCTGGTCCCGCATGCAGACGTCGACCGAGTCGCAGGTCGGGCCCGCTACGTGCCACGGAACCTGGACGCCATTGCGGTCCGTGCGCAGGTTGTAGCGCAGGCCATCGATCGTCTCGAACAGGCCTCCGAAAAGTCCCGCATCCCAGTGCATCCATCGCTGGCCATTGCGCACCGCCGTGCCGATCACATGCGTGACGAAGCACCCCGCATCGGCCACCATGAAGCGCCCGGGCTCCGCGATCGCCTCGACCGGCCGGCCGAACTGCGCGAGCTCCTGTGCGATCAGCGCCCCGATCGCCTCGATCGAAGGCGCCGGTTCGGTCAGCTGCACGGGGTAGCCGCCCCCCAGATCGAGCAGGCGCGGGCGCAGTCCGGCCGCCTCCAGCCGTTCGAACACGGCGCGCGCGTTTCGGATCGCAGTGCGCCAGTTTTGCGGATTGCGGCACTGGCTGCCGACATGAAAGGTCACACCGGCGATATCCAGATTCAGGCGCACGGCCGCCTCGATGATCGGATCGAGGTCGGCGCAACCGGCGCCGAACTTCCCGCTCAGCGGCCAGTCCGACCCCTCGTTGGGCGTGTCGATCCTCAGATACAGCTTGGCATCGGGCTTGAGAACCGCGAACTTCGCAAGCTCCTGCACGCAATCGAAAACGAACCACTCGACACCACCCCGTGCCGCGTACTCGATCGAAGCGGCGGCGCGCACCGGATTGCTGTAGAAGATCTCGGCCGCCGGCACGTCGATCGACCGCAGCAGATCCAGCTCGGCCGTTGAGGCGATCTCGAATCCGGCTCCTTCCTGCGCCAGCGCGAGCAGCACGCGCCGTTCCGGATTGGCCTTGACCGCATAGTGCGGGCGTATGGACGGCATCGCCGCCGCGAAGCGCCTCGCGTTGAGGCGCACGCGCGCGACGTCGAGCACCAGCGCAGGTCGCCCATCGCCAGAGCGCGCCACCGCCTGCTTCACCCGCGCCAGCGGCAACGCGCCGCGCGCGTCGAGATCGCCGCGCGCCATCAATTCGCCGATCGATTCGACTGAACCACCAGTACCACGGCGGTTCCGGCGACGGGCTGCGGCCTCGGATGCGGATTGTCGGCGGTGGCCGGACCCGCCGTGCTGAAGTCGGAAGTCACCAGGTAGATCCGGCGCGAATCGGGATCCAGGGCCAGCGTGCGGGCGCCGCGCCGGGTCGCAGCCTGCGCGGAGACGTAGACGCCCGGCGAGGCTTCCCGGATCGCCGACAGAGTGCCCTCCCCGTTGGCGCTGAAAACCGTCCCGGATCCCTCGTCATAGATGGCCGCGTCGGGACCCAGACCGATTTCGACGCGGGCAATCTGGCGCCCGCTGATCGCATCCGTCACTGCCAGCGTGCGGTTGGCGCAGGTCGAGAACAGGCGCTGGCGCGCACGATCGATCGCAAGCCCGGTCGGGCTCTCGCAACCCGGCATCGGCCAGATGGCCCGCACCGAGGGCCGCTGCGCATCGATCGAAAGCAGCTGGCCCTGTTCGCTTTCGATGTTGACGTACACCCCGCCCTTGCCGTCGGTCACCGCGAATTCCGGCTTGTCCGGCATCGGCAACGAGGCCAGCACCTTCAAGGTGTCGGCGTCGAACACCGTCGCATCCTTGCTTCGTCCGTTGAAGGTGAACAGGCGCCGGTACCTGGGCTCGTACAGGATCGCGTCGGGGTTGTGCCCCGGCACGGCGACCGTGCGCAGCACCGAAAGCTTGTCCAGATCGAACACGGTGATCGAGTCGGACCGTCCATTGCTGGTGAAGCCGCGCTTCAGGTCCTCGGCGATCGCCACGCCATGCACGCCGTCGGTGCCGGGTATCGTCGCGGCGACGCGACCCGATCGCACGTCGATCACTTCGACCCGGTCGGACCGCGCCACGAACAGCCGGTGCCGGGGCGCGTCGAAAGTCAGATAGTCCCAGCCGCCGGCAGCGCCGAGCGGCCAGCGATCGACGACCGCGTAGCCCGCATCGGCCGACGCCGCCCGCAGCCCCTGGGCGAGCGCCAGCGTGAACAGGCAGCAGGCAATCGTGCGAAACGAAATCCAGGTGCGCGCGCGCGGCGCGCCGGGGAGCTTGTGCGGCATGTGCCTGTCGTCACTGCGTTGTCGGCGGGCGGCAAGCATAATGGACTTGGGCCGATTCCTGCGGCCGTTCAGCAGGGTTTTTTTGCAGCGCTGCCCGCTCGCGCCGGGATCTGCTGGAAAGCTAGCCGGACCGGCTGCCGGAAACCAGTCCGCGGTGCTCCAGAAGCGGGGTCACGTCGGCCGGCGCTCCGTAGAATTTCTCGAACAGTTCCTTCGGCTCTTCCGTGCGCCCGCGCGACAGCACCTTGGCGCGGAAGAAGTCGCCGTTGGCCCGGCCCAACCCGCCGTGCCGGTGGAACCATTGCTCGGTATCGCGCGCCAGCACCTCGCTCCAGATGTACGCGTAGTAGCCCGCGTCGTATCCGACGTCGAACACGTGCACGAAATAAGGCGAGTGATAGCGCGGCGGCACCGCGGCCAGGTCGACCCGTGCGCGCTGCAGCGCCGCCTTTTCGAACCCCATCACCCTGGACGCCGCCGGCACCTGCTCCGGCCCGATCTGGTGCCACGACTGATCGATCAGCGCAGCGGCAAGGTATTCCGTGGTCGCGTAGCCCTGGCCGAATTTCTGTGCCGCCAGGGTCTGCTCGAGCAGCGCCGGCGGCAGCGTCGCGCCGATCTGGTAGTGGCGCGCGTAGTGCGCCAGCACGGCCGGTTCGCGCGCCCACATCTCGTTGAATTGCGACGGGTACTCGACAAAGTCCGCCGGCGTCTGAGTGCCGTGCAGCAGCGGGTAGGTCACGCTGGAGAACATGCCGTGCAGCGCATGGCCGAACTCGTGGAACATCGTGGTCGTTTCGTCGAAGGTCAGCAGCACCGGCTGCCCCTCGGGCGGCTTGACCACGTTCAGGTTGATGACCACCACCGGCTTGGTACCCAGCAGTCTCGATTGGCCGACGAACTCGTCCATCCAGGCCCCGCCCCGCTTGGACTCGCGCGCGAACAGGTCCGTCAGCAACAGCGCAAGCGCCGACCCGTCCGCGTCGAACACTTCGTACAGTCTGACGTCCGGGTGGTAGCGCGGAAGGTCGGGGCGCTGCCTGAAAGTCAGGCCGTACAGCTCGTGGGCGGCATAGAAGACGCCGTCGTTCAGCACCCGGCCCATCTCGAAGTAGGGCTTGACGTCCGACTCGGATACGTTGAAGCGCGCCTTGCGGGACTGTTCGGCGTAAAAGGCCCAGTCCCAGGCCTGCAGCTGGAAGGCCGGCGTGTGCGTGGCGCGCGCCTGCGCATCGATCAAGGCTTGCAGCTCGGAAGCCTCGCCGCGTGCCTTGTCGACCGCCGGCGCGGCCAGCGAAGCCAGCATCTGGTTGACCGCTGCCGGCGTTCCCGCGCCCTCATCGGCCAGCACGTATGCCGCGTGGTCGGCAAACCCGAGCAGGCGCGCCCTTTCAGCGCGCAATCTGACCAGCTCGGCGATCACCGCGGTGTTGTCGGCGTCGCCGCCGTCGGCGCGCCGGATCGAAGCCCGATAGATCCGCTCGCGCAGCGCGCGGTTCTTCAGCCGCGCGAGCAACGGCTGAATCGTCGTGTTCTGGAGCGCGATCAGCCACTTTCCCTGGAGGCCATGCTCGCGGGCGGCCTGTTCCGCCGCGGCGATCTGCTCGGCCGGCAGTCCTTCCAGCGCGGCACCATCGTCGACCACCACCGCGCTTTCGTTGGTCGCCTTGCGCGCGTTCTGCTCGAAGCGGGTGTTCAACTCGGCGATGCGTTGATTCAGTTCGCGCAAGCGGGCCTGCGCAGTTTCACCCAGCCGCGCGCCGGCCCGCTCGAACAACATGTAGTAGCGCTGCGCGAGCTGCTTCGCCTCCGCGTCGGAACCCGGCTCGGCGCGCCGGCGCCACACCGCTTCCACGCGAGCGAACAGGCGCGGATCCAGGAAGATCTCGTCCTGGTGCGCGGCCAGCCGGGGCGTGATCTGCAACTTGATTTTCTCGATCTCGGGGTCGGTGTTGGACGCGTCCAGGTTGAAGAACACCTTGGAGACGCGATCGAGGGTCTGCCCCGAGCGCTCCAGCGCGACCAGCGTGTTGTCGAAGGTCGGCGGATCCGGATTGCGCGCGATTGCATCGACCTCGGCGCGCTGCTCTTTCATGCCGGCTTCGAAGGCCGGCATGAAGTCAGCGTCCTTGATCCTGTCGAACGGGGGCAGCGCGAATGGCAGAGTGCTCGGCGCACTGAACGGGTTTGGCGCGTCGGGCGGCGCGGCCTGCGCGGGTGGTGCATCGGCGGCGCAAAGCGGCGCGGACAATGTCGACAGGATCGTCATCAGAACCAGAATTTGGTGCATTGCGGTGATGCTCCCGACCTGGCTCTTGATCGCCGGATGCCAGCGCACGCTTCACCGATAGCAGGATCCACGATACTGTACCCCTGATAGAAGGTCTGGCGCCAAAGCCCGGCCGCACACATCCAGTCGATGGTTTCCACCGCGATTTCCGAACCGGACGCAAGCTCGCTTGTCGACCGGCGCCATCCGCGTGCGTTGTGGACCCTCTTCCGCAGCGAGATGTGGGAGCGCTTCAGCTATTACGGGATGCGGGCCCTGCTCGTTTTGTACCTGGTGCACGCGCAGGGTTATTCGCGCGAGGACGCGCTGCACGTCTACGCGGTGTACACGGGCCTGGTCTACCTGTCGCCGATCGTCGGCGGATACCTGGCGGACCGCTTCCTCGGGTTCCGCAAGGCGATCCTGATCGGCGGCACCGTGATGATGTTCGGGCACACGGCGATGGCTTTCCCGTCGCTGCTGCATCCGGCGCTCGGCCTGCTGATCGTCGGCAACGGGTTCTTCAAGGGCAACATCTCGTCGCTGGTCGGCCGCCAGTACGGCGAGACCGATCCGCGCCGCGATGCCGGTTTCACCTACTTCTACATGGGCGTCAATCTGGGCGCCTTCCTCGCGCCGCTGGTGGCGGGCGGGCTCGGCGAGCGCGTGGACTGGCACTGGGGCTTCGCCTCGGCGGCTGTCGGCATGACGTTCGGCGTGATCCAGTTCGCGTATGGCCAAGGGCGGTTTGGGACGACCGGATTGCCACCCGGACGGGATGGACCGGCCTACCTGCTGCCACGCGACTGGCTTCACGTTGCGCTGTTCAGCCTGGCCGCGATCCCGTTCGTCTACGCGGCCCTTGCGCTGCTGGCGGCGGCGAGTTCCGCCTCGGCGCTGATTCCCTGGCAAGCCAGGCTTGTGCTGCCTGTGCTCGTGCTGGGCTGGCTCCTCTTCTCCGCGAGGCGTTCCGACGGACGCGACGGTTTCGAGCGCGTCCTGGCGATCATGGTGCTGGGACTTTTCAACATCTTTTTCTGGATGGGGTACGAGCAGGGCGGCGGCACCATGAACCTGTTCGCAGACAACCTGACGGACCGCGCCGTGCTGGGATGGAACATCCCGGCGTCCTATTTTCAGTCGATCAATCCGATCGCGATCATGGCATTCGGGCCGGTGCTCTCCGCCATCTGGAACCGGATCGACCGAACGCCGCACGCCCTGTCGTCGCCGACCAAGATGGGGCTCGGCTTGATCATCCTGGGCATCGGCTTCATGGTCATGGCGGTTGCGAAACAGCGCGCCGATCTGTCCGGACCGGTCAGCCCGCTCTGGCTGACCGCCGTCTACCTGGTGCAGACGATCGGCGAGTTGTGCATTTCGCCGATCGGACTGTCGATGGTGACCAAGGTGTCGCCGGCGCGCATGGTCGGGATGATGATGGGTACGTGGTTCTGCTCCTTCGGGGTCGGCAACTACCTGGCCGGCACGCTGGAAAGCCTGCTGGCCGAGTCGAAGATCCCGCTCTACCAGTTCCTGGTCGCAAGCTCGATCGGTCCGGGCCTGGCGCTGCTGGCCCTGGTTCCGCTGCTGCGGCGCTGGATGCACGGACACGCCTGAGCCGAGCATGCAGCCTGCCGCGCCCGCAGCCGAGCACTCCCCGCACCCGTTCATATTCCTGTTCCTGATCGTTCCGTTCGGCGTCTCGTCCGGTTTCGTGACCGTCACGCTGGCTTACCAGCTGACGCGAGGCGGCCTGGATGCGTCGCAGATCGCCGCCTTGGTGGCGGTCAGCTTTCTTCCCCAGACCTGGAAATTCCTGTGGGCGCCGCTGGTCGACACCACGCTGAGCCGCAAGGCCTGGTACTGGATCGGTGCCGTGCTGACCGCGGTCGGAATCCTGGCTTGCGGACTCATCCCGGCCGATGCGCGCTCGTTTCCACTGCTGTCGGGCCTGGTGTTCCTGGCGAGCGTCGCAAGCACGTTCCTGGCGATGTCGGTCGAAGCCCTGATCGCGCACCACACGCCGGATCACCTGAAGGGGCGCGCCAGTGG
>Ga0075030_100001678_pt1 | contig 19941 bp, 15 predicted proteins | sample LitLauG_LLR_2012_FD_71393 | JGI IMG/M metagenome (GOLD analysis project Ga0075030, IMG submission 71393) | Freshwater sediment microbial communities from Pennsylvania, USA - Little Laurel Run_MetaG_LLR_2012 | ecosystem: Environmental > Aquatic > Freshwater > Creek > Sediment | place: USA...
CCTGCGATTGTGCGCTCGAAGAGTGGTTTCTGCTTCGGCTTGGAATTCATCACTCCCTTACCTTCCTGACCGGCTTCCTGAAGGAACATTACGCATTCAAATCTGAACATACACAATCTCACCTGGAAGATCGTCTTTGTTCAGAATCGGTTACGCGCGTTTACTGCCTTCAACGGATGTCAGGAAATCGGCTTCGAACAAGATGGCCTCAATTGGATGGGAAAGCCTGAGCAACTAAGCTTTGCGCAATCCTGCGATCAAGGCAACAACGCCACCGGCTACCAGAATGATTCCCACGGCGGGCGGAAGCTTTTCACTGCTTTCGGTCTGAACACTGAATTTGGCATCGCCGATCTTGACGCCGTGTTTTTCCTGATGAGGAACCGGGACCACGAACGATACGATCCCGAGAATCAGCAGCAAAGCGCCCACAATTGGAAGAGCTTTCATCAATACTCCTTGTCGAAAAAAAACGGATCGCACTGATCATACAAAAACGGTTGGTGGGCGGCGACGCTTTTGCGACATGAGCCGACGAAAAGTTGCTATCGTTGAGTCTGGGGTAACGGCAGAGGAGCGCATCGATGAAGACTGGCAAGCTTGCGAATAAGTATCGGATCGATAAGGGAAAGCACTTCCGGCTGAAGGATTTCGATCCAGCCGATACCGGCGCATGGACGTCGAAGGAGAACGCTGAGGCCGCTCTGCAAAGGGAGATCGCGCGCACGGCGGAGTTGCAAGACAAACTCTATGCGCAGGACAACTGGTCGCTGCTGCTGATTTTTCAGGCCATGGATGCGGCCGGGAAAGATGGCGCCATCAAGCACGTGATGTCGGGCGTGAATCCGCAGGGGTGCCAGGTGTATTCCTTCAAGGCGCCGTCCGAACTGGAACTGCAACATGATTTTCTATGGCGCACAACCCGCGACCTGCCCGAACGCGGGCACATTGGGATCTTCAACCGGTCCTATTACGAAGAAGTGCTGGTGGTGCGGGTGCATCCGGAAATTCTGAGAAGTCAGAAGACCCCGCCTTCGCTGGTCGGGAAGAAGATATGGGACGAGCGGTTTGAGGATATCTGCTGTTTCGAGCGTCACATGGCGCGGAGTGGCACGGTCATCCGGAAATTCTTTCTGAACGTGTCGAAGAAGGAGCAGAAGAAACGCTTTCTGGAGAGGTTGGAGGAGCCACAGAAGAACTGGAAATTTTCAGCCAGCGATGTGCGCGAGCGGGCGTGCTGGGATGATTACCAAGATGCGTACGAGGCCATGATCCGGAACACCGCGACCGAGCATGCGCCTTGGTATGTCGTTCCGGCTGATAACAAGTGGTTCACGCGGCTGGTGATCTCGACGGTTATCGTGGATACGCTGGAGTTGCTGGATCTGGAGTATCCGAAAGTAGACGCCGAGAAGCGGAAGCAACTGGAGGCGGCGAAAAAGCAGTTGTTGGGAAAGGAATGAATTGCGTAGCTTACGTTCCGCTCGAGCGGGCTCGGTCCGTTTCGCAGGGAGTTTCCCGGCACTCGCGTGCCGAGCTTTCCGGGTGTGCTGCTACGTGGAGGCAGTGGCGGTGTTGACGGCGAGTGTGATCTCCGACGAGATATCCAAAATATATTGACCATGGGTCAGCGGACAGCCGAACGCGCTGTCCGCATATTGTTTGGCGGCGCTCTCCCCCCAAAAACTTTGCATTCAACGACGAAACGGGACTGCTCTCTTTGCAGCGAGGCGCTGCAGGATTACCATAGAGAGCATTGTTTACAACTTCCTCGGAGATTACCTAACCATGGGTTCACACAGCCTTCGCGGCATTGCGTCGTTTGCTGCTCGCTTGATTTTTGGTTTCATTGTCGCAGTTATCCTGCTCATGCCGGCCACGGCACAGACCAAGCCCGAGCGGCAGTCGAAGGCAGCGAAAGCTGCTGTTCAGGCCCAGTCTGGCGCTTCCGCCTCTGCCTCCTCTGATTCGGCTGACAAAGATAAGGATAAGGACGGTGAGGACTCCAAGCCCGAGGAGAAGGCGTTCAAGGGCATGAAGTACCGGCTGATCGGCCCGTTCCGCGGAGGACGATCCCTGACAGCGGCGGGGATTCCGGGCGATCCGACCGCGTACTACTTCGGAGCAACCGGTGGCGGAGTGTGGAAATCGACGGACGCAGCAATGACGTGGTCTCCTGTCTTCGACAAGGAAGGGACTTCGGCGATCGGCAGTATTGCCGTGTCAAACTCGAATCACAACATCGTGTACGTGGGGACGGGTGAAGCATGCATCCGCGGCAACATCTCGCACGGAGATGGAGTTTACAAAACGCTGGATGGTGGCAAGACCTGGAAAAACGTGGGCCTGCGTGACTCGCGTGCCGTCGGCAAAGTGATCGTTCACCCTGCGAATCCTGACATCGTGTTCGTAGCGGCGCTGGGACATCCGTATGGGCCGAATCCGGAGCGCGGAATCTTCCGCACTACCGATGGCGGTAAGACGTGGGAGAAAGTTCTCTACAAGGACGAGAACACGGGCGGCATCGATGTTGCATTCGATCCACATAACCCGAACATCATTTTTGCAGCGCTGTGGCAGGCTCGGCGTACGTCGTGGAGCATGACGAGCGGCGGCCCGGGCAGCGGACTGTATCGATCGACCGATGGCGGAACGACATGGAAGCATCTGGAGGAGCACGGGCTGCCGAAAGGGCCGTACGGAAAAATAGGCGTTGCAGTGGCTGCAAATTCAGATCGCGTGTATGCGCTGATTGAAGCCCACAATCCCGACGGCGGACTTTACCGGACCGATGACGGCGGCGAGTCGTGGCAACTCGTCAATCCCAGCCACAGCCTGTGGCAGCGTCCCTGGTACTACATGCACGTGATCGCCGATCCGCGGGACGAAAACGTCCTCTACATCATGAATGTGGAGGCTTATAAATCGACTGACGGCGGACATTTGTTCAACAAAGTACACGTACCTCACGGTGATAATCACGGTTTGTGGATTGATCCACAGAATACGAAGCGCATGATCGCATCGAATGACGGCGGCGTTACGGTGACGCTCGACGGCGGAAAGAATTGGACTCCGCAGGACAACCAGCCGACCGCGCAGTTCTATCACGTCATCACCGATACTGCGACTCCGTATCGCGTGTATGGGCCGCAGCAGGATTCCGGCACGGTGGCCATCACCAGCCGTAGCGACGATGGCTCGATCAGCCGAACCGACTGGTACGACGTGGGAGGCGGCGAGGCTGGATACATCGCGCCGTATCCTCCGGATCCGAATATCGTTTATGCGGCGGATTATCAGGGGAACATCACGCGCTATAACCGTCACATCGGTCAGGTAAAGTCGATTACCGAGCAGCCCGAACTCTCGGATGCGCACGGTGCCGCCAATCTTGAACACCGCTTCCAGTGGACTGCCCCGGTGATGATCTCTTCGCACGAACCCGAGACGCTGTATCACGGTGCAGAAGTCCTGTTTAAAACGACCGATGGCGGAGTGCGCTGGCAACCGATCAGTCCGGACCTCACGCGCAACGATAAGAGCAAGCAGAAGGTATCGGGTGGCGACATCACTCTGGATGACTCAGGCACGGAGTATTTCGACACCATCTTCGCCCTGGCGGAATCGCCGCTGAAGAAGGGGTTGCTGTGGGTTGGAACCGACGATGGTTTGATCCAGCTCACGCAGGATGAGGGCAAGACGTGGGCCAATGTCACTCCGAAAGATATGCCGGAGTGGAGCCGCATCAGCCAGATCGACGCGTCACCTTCTGATGCCGGGACGGCTTACGTCGCCGTCGATCGTCATCAATTTGACGATTTGAAACCGTGCATCTACAAAACCAGCGACTACGGGAAGACGTGGACCAAGCTGGGTAATGGGATTCCAGATACGACGTTTGTGCGGGTAGTGCGCGAGGATACGAAGAAACGGGGCTTACTCTATGCCGGCACGGAAACGGGAATCTATGTCTCATTCGACGACGGCGCGAACTGGCGTTCGCTGAAGCTGAACCTGCCGACGACTCCCGTGCACGATCTGGTGATTAAGAATAACGACCTGGTCGTGGCTACTCACGGGCGGGCGTTCTGGATTCTCGACGATGTCAGCCCGCTGCGCCAGTTCAGCGATGAGACCGCCAAGAAGGACGTGTTCCTTTATGCGCCGTCAACCGCGTACCGCATTCAGGCGGGCGCGAGCGGAGAGCGGCACGCGTCGAAACGGACCGGACAGAACCCTCCGGCTGGCGCGGTGATTTACTACTATCTGAAAGATGCGCCGAAGAAGGACGCGGAGGCGAAGGTCGAGATTCTGGATGCTTCCGGAAAAGTGATCCGCAAGTATTCGAGTACTGAGACTGATCCGCTCGAAGAGCCACTCGATCCCGATGACAAGAAGCCGGAGAAGCAACTGAAGCCGGACGCAGGATTGAACCGGTTCGTCTGGGACCTCCGCCATGAGGAAGCGCGGCGTGTTCCTGGATATTACCTCTGGGAATACGGCTCTGGCGCGCGGGGGCCAGTCGCCGTTCCGGGACACTATCAGGTGAGGCTCACGGTTGGCGGACAGAGCCAGACGGCTGATTTGGATTTGAAGCTCGATCCACGGGCACAGGTCAGCCAGGCTGATCTGGATGCTCAATTCAACCTGCTGATCGAGACGCGCGATGAACTCAGCCGGATCTATGACGCCGTCAACCAGATCCAGGACGTGCGGTCGCAACTGGCGGGGTTGAAGCGGCGTCTGCCGGAAAATGCCAGTGCGAAAAATATCGTCACGGCCGCAGATGACCTCGAGAAGAAACTGGTGGCCGTGCGCGATGACATCATCAATCTGGACATCAGCGCCAATGAAGATTCTCTGGCGTATCCTCCGCAATTGGATGCCAAACTGGCGTTTCTGGCGATGGACGCCGGCTCGGCGGACGCCGCTCCGACTGAGGCTGAACAGCGTCAACTGGAGAAGCTGAAGCGGCAGAGCGGGGAATTACTTGCCAAATGGGAAAACCTGCAGCGCCGGGATCTGGTGGCGTTCCAGAAGTTGACGGCCGAAGGGAGCTTGTCGACGGTAATGGTGCCGCCGGCGGGGCGGTCGACTGAGGAACCAGTGGCTGCGCATTAAAGGGGTTAAGGCCTTGGAGTCAGAGGCGAAGGCTCTTTTGAGCAGGAAGGCCGGTTTCCGGCCGACCCCCGATGCCTGACCCCCGACGCCCGGACGCCTGACGCCGGCCTTTCATTACTTCTATTACTTCGGTGCCACTCTATGGCACGGTTGTGCCCTGTCCCTTCTTCAGACTCGCTGCTATCGTGCCGATAGAGTTGGTGAAGTTCCTCCCCTGAAGGTGAACGAATCAGCCGGACTGGGGGCGTCTTATGCGAGTCATGCATCTGTGCTATGCGGCGATTGGATTTGCGGTGGCCCGCTGGATTTTTCGGCGGCAGGCAACGCCGGTAGTAGACCCGGTTACCCGGTTTCGGTCACAGGGCCTGTTGTAAGCCTAACAAGCTCGGGCGCGCGCCCGTTGCGCCTTCCATTTCGTCAACGCGCGCCCTTCGCTTCCTCCTGAATTACTGTTGCTAAGGTTTGCCCGTCTCTTCCTGGTTTCTTCTCGATCTCCACGGGACTTTCCACGTGCTAGACTAAAAATCAATTCCTGTTAATGCCAGGCGGATTCATGAAATTTGGCGTCATTATTTTTCCCGGTTCCAATTGCGATCACGATGCCTACTGGACGATCCAGCAGGTTGCCAAGCAACCGGCGACATTTCTGTGGCACGAATCGCACGATCTGGAGAACTGTGATGCCATCATTGTGCCGGGCGGGTTCGCCTACGGCGATTATCTGCGGACCGGCGCGATTGCCAAGTTCTCCCCAGTCATGGAAGCTGTCCGCAATTTCTCCAAGAGCGGCGGGCTGGTGCTGGGAATCTGCAACGGGTTCCAGATCCTGTGCGAGTCGGGCTTACTGCCCGGTGCGCTGATGCGGAACGTGGGACTGAAGTATGTCTGCAAGCCGGTGCAGGTTCGTGTCGAAAACGTCGATACGCCGTTCACTCATGCGTGCTCTCCTCAGGAAGTCCTGACGATACCGATCGGCCACATGGAGGGGAACTACTTCTGCGATGCGGCGACGCTGGAAGAATTGCGACGGGACAATCGAATCCTATTCCGCTATTGTGTGCCGACAGGCGAGATCAGTGCCGCAGCCAATCCGAACGGCTCGCTCGACAATATCGCCGGAATTTGCAGTCCCGGGCGGAACGTCGTGGGCATGATGCCCCATCCGGAACGATCCGCAGAGCCCGAACTCGGCTGCACCGACGGTGTGAAAATCTTCCAATCGATGGTGGGTGCGTTGGCCGCGCGCTAGGCGGAATTATTTTTCTTTGCGATCAACAGGCTTTCGGTATATCGTCATCCCTTCTTCCCCTGTAGTGAGGGTCCCCAAATGAATCTCGCACGATCACACGCAGGGAGGCGTGTCCCCGAATGACACCGAAGCAGATCCTCGACTCTTTTTCTGAAACCCTAATGCGAGACGAGCGCATTCTGAGTACTCAAGAGCGCACGCTGCTCGCAAACTTGCTGCAACATGCCAACGCTGCGGCAGCAGCGAATCCTGAAACGCATGACGCCGTGAGAACGGTTATTGCATCGGCGATCGGCGAGACCGTGGCCCAGCGCGCTTTTTCCGTATTGGGTGGCAGTATTGCCGAACGCATTATTGAGAGCAGTTCGGTATCGACGGAAGCGACAGTCGGCGGGCGTACTGAGTTCATGGGAACGCCTACGCCGCCGGGGCCGCAGCCGCAACACCCCGGCGTGAAGGCGCCGCCGCAGGGACCGCAGCACTCTCCGAAAGAGCCGCAACCACCGGGAAAGAAGCCCCTGCGCGATACGCCTCCTCCCCCGCCCTCACAGCCACAGCATCCAGGCGGGGCGGTTACCCGCACAGTCGTGACCGGCAGCACAGTTGCTTTGACGGAGAGGCCCGAGGTTCTGCGGGCGAACTGTGTGGTGCTTGACGAATTCCTCGCGCCACAGGAATTGGAAGAACTCACCCGGTTCACGCTGGAACACGAGGCCGAGTTCCAATCCAGCGAAGTGTACTCACCCAGCGCGCAAAAAGGCGTCATCAACGATGACTACCGGCGTTCGAGCGTCCTCATGGATTTGCCCGCGCCGCAGGAGATGATTCTGGCTCGCATCAGGTCGGTGTTGCCCCTGGTTCTCGAGAAACTCGGGATGGAGGCATTCACCATCGCAGATACGGAAGTGCAGATCACGGCGAGCAATGACGGTGACTTTTTTCTCTGTCACGACGACAATGGAAGCGAGGGAGTGGCGGCGCGTCACCTCACGTTTGTCTATTTCTTCCAGCGGGAGCCGCGTCAGTTTGAAGGCGGGGAACTCCGCATTCACGATTCGCATCTCGAGGATGGCCGATACGTCAGCGACGGGAGCTACCAGACGATCGTTCCGCAACAGAACCAGATCGTCTTTTTCCCATGCGAATTGATGCACGAAATCACGGCGATACAGTGTTCCTCGCACCGTTTCGCCGACAGCCGATTCACGCTCAACGGATGGCTTCGTCAATAAACAACTCGGAGTGGCTCGACTGGATGGCGGGACTGATGGGGGGAGCGTCACGGCAGACGTACTCCGCGACATTTCCTCCCAACCGTTATTACTGCTTGCTGGACGAGTTGCCCGTTCACCTGATTCCGCGACCGGCTTTCGCGGCGCAACCGCAGCAAGCCGGCCGCAGTCTTTTCCTGAACCCGCAATGCAAGGTTTATGTCGCCGGCGAATTGCCGCAAGAGCTGTCGTATCCGAAGGAGCTGCAGTCGGCCTTCGCTTTGCAAGGCGCGATTGCCTGGTTGCACGATGAGCAAGTGGGTTCGTGGGTGCCGTTTTGGCTGGGCCCGGAACTGGAGGCAATCGTAACGGGACTGCGCTCGGATGAGCCGGTTTCAGATACGATTCCGGCATCGGCCAGGTCTATCCTGGAGCGCGCAGAAATTCTTATTCCAGCGAACTACGATTCCCGGCAAAAAGCAGAAAGGGAAGAGGCGCTTCGCCGAGCGGCCGGTCTGTTCCAAAGCAGAGGATACGCGCCGCTTCATGGTCTGATTCATCCCTTCCACATCACGGCGTTGCGTCGCTACTATCGCCATCAGGTTCGTACCGGGGCGATTCCGCTCGGAGATGGCCAGAGTTCGCGCCGCTACGTTGCATACAACGATCCGGTAGCCCGATTCTTTCACCGGCAGATCGCGACTACGCTGAGCGCCGTTGTCGGGGGCCCGATCAAGCCGTCCTACGTCTATCTCGCTTCTTATTTGAGCGGGGCAGAATTAAAGAAGCATGTCGACCGGGAGCAATGCGAATTCAGTATCACGTTGTGTCTCGACTTTTCGCCGGAGCCCGCGCTGGCTACGCCGTGGCCGATTTGTCTCGATACGCCCACAGGCAAAGTAAGGGTGTATCAAGCCCTGGGAGATGGTCTGGCCTATCGCGGCACCCGCCTGCCGCATTACCGGTCGCAACTTGCAGATGGACGGACGTCAACGTCCATCTTCTTCCATTACGTGTCGGCGGACTTCACCGGATCGCTGGACTAGTTTTCGGAATCAGTGCAATCCAGACACTAGATAAAGAACCGAGAGCGTCTGACTGTAACTGTAGGCGAAGGATTTGCCATCACGGCTTACGACAACGGGCGCAACCATCACGACTCCGGCAGGCGATCCCGGCCTGAGCTCCTGGAGCTGAGTTTCGTGTCCCGTTACTGGATTCAGGGCGTATACCTTGCTCGGGAATTCCCCAATGTGATAGCCGAACAGAGAAGACCCGTCGGCGGACCATTGCACCGGATTGAAGTCGGCCGTCTGAACCATGATTTTCTTCGGTTCGCCGCCATCGAGTGGATAGCCCGACAGTCCGATACCGTATCCCTTGCCTACGACCAAGCGCCCATCAGCGGAGACCGGGCCGCAGAGGGTCCCTTCCGGCGTCACGCCTCTTGAATGCCCATTGGAAAGATCAATAACGTAACATCTTGCGGCATGACCAGTTTCCTCAGCGTTTAAGACAAGCTTCTGGCCATCGGGCAGAAAGCGAGCCCAACCGTTGTGCAGGTGAACTCCAGTGACATGGATCGTGCGCGGCTGGCCGGCGCCAACGGGAAGCAGAGAGATTTTTGTCGGGTCACTGACCGATATGGAGGCCGCCCATTTCCCATCCGGCGATAGCCCGCCAGAACTGCCGTCTCCCAATCGCACCGGCAATCCAGAATCGACGCGCCGCATGACGACTGCATAGTTCGGTCCGGCGGCAGCGCTGGCGTCTTCAAACAAAACCGATTTGCCGTCGGCAGAGATATCGCGCGCGGAATTCCAGTCGTGCCAGGAAAGGTCCACGTCCTGCTTATCGCCGAGGTGGGTGAAACCCATTTCGAGGCGACTCGATGTTAAAGCTACAAGAACGCGTCCGTCGGAGGAGATATCTTGCACCACGAGACCCATGGGAACATCGAGCAACTGCCGAACTTTTCCCGAAAGGTCGACCGCCATCAGATTCAGGTCGTTGCCCTTTGGAATCGCGGTAAACCACACTTCCTTTCCGTCAGGCCGCCAGGCCAGTCCGCTCTCCGCTTCCCAACCCGTACATAGCGTTCGAACATGTCCCGCTAGATCAGTGACTGCAACGACTCCCGCCGTTTCAAACAGCGTCGGATGATCCATGAAGGCGATCTGGTCCCCGCGAGGAGAGAACCGGATGTTGCTAATCCATCCAGCACTCTGATAGAGGACGTGGCCAATCGGGTATTCCAGGCGGCTGTGGCCTTCCGCGTAATGGACGACGGCCAATCCCCCTTGCGCGTCCCAGTCGGCCCAGCGAACATCGGGGGAAAGTTCCTTCGGACCTCCGCCAGCAAGAGGAGCAATTGCCAGCATCCCGTTGACGGCTTCTAATTGTCCGCTGTGTGAGCCGCCTACGACCAGCGCCAGATCATTGTTGCGAGAGATCCCTAACAGGATGGAATCGTTAAACTGTAGCGGCTGGGAGAGGAGGGAATTGCCGACCGTGGAGAACAGTTGCACAGGCCGGTCGTTCCACGCAGCTGCGTAAATGATCGACTGTCCATCAGGCGCAAATCTGGCGGAATAGATCGTCCCCGACTCAAACGTAAAACGCTGGTAGGTAGGAGCCGCAGCCGGTGGCCGGAGGAGTTGTGTGATAGCCAGCAGGGCGGTTGCGATCGCCAGTAAGCCGGCTACTGCCCATGGCATCACGGTGCTTCGTTTGCGCCTCGTCGCGGCCAAGGAGGCAGCTTTTGCGGGTGCTGAGCCAGATATTGTCTGTAAGGCAAACAGCAGATCCCGTGCGGACTGAAAACGGTTTTCCGGTTCCTTCTCGAGACAATGCCGGAGGATGTCTTGATAGGTATGCGGGATCGCCGCCTGCTCCAAGTCCGCGCTGGGAGGCTCTTCCCGTAGGACTGCCGTCATCGTGTCCACTTCCGTTTCACCACGGAAGGCGCGATGACCAGACATCATCTCGTAAAGAATTGCCCCGAAGCTGAAAATGTCGCTGCGATGATCCACTCCCTTGCCTCGCAACTGCTCGGGGGACATATAGGCCACCGTTCCTACGACGGTGCCATGCTTGGTGACGGTAGTAAGGCTTTCGATGGAACGATCGTTCTCGGAGGACGACTGAAGTTTGGCGACGCCGAAATCCAGGATCTTCATTCGGTCATCGTGAGTCAGGAAAAGGTTCTCAGGCTTCAGATCGCGGTGGACGATATGACGTTCATGCGCTGCGCACAGTCCGTTCGCAATCTGAATGGCATAAGAAATGGCCACCCTTACGGGGATGGGACCCTCAGTGAGCCGTTTGCGTAGCGTCTTGCCCTCGAGAAGCTCGGAGACGATGTAAGGATTGGTGCCCTCGAAGCCGACATCGTAGATTGCGAGGATGTTGGGATGATTGAGAGCAGCGGCGGCGCGTGCCTCCTGCTCGAAACGGCGTAGATGGTCGGGATTCTGGCTGGAGGCTGGACGAATCAGCTTGAGGGCAACATCGCGGCCGAGGCGTTCATCCCGTGCCCGGAAAACCTCTCCCATGCCTCCTGCGCCGATCTTCTCGAGAACTCGATAGTGCCCGACTAACTGACCGATCATGCGAACGTCCCAAAAAGGGTAGCTAGGCATGGTAGGTTCCCCCGCCTTGCGCGTCAATGACTTTAGGAGAATGCGTGCGCCGCAGATTCTATGGCTGCGTGCTAAACTGGTCGCCGCCGTGGGTCACCTTCCGACACCGCCGTCTACGCCACCTTCCTGTTCCGATTGCTCGACGAAGACACAGCCGGCAGCCGGTGGAGCGCCTTCCCAGTCGGCGTCCCGCATGTGGAAGTCGAGCGACGGCAAGTTCAGGCTTGATACGCCGACCTCCAGCGTTATCTCCGATCCTGCATCGCAGAAGACGATTTTGCTGGATCACATCAAAAAAGAGGCCACCATAATGCCGGCGCCTCCGGCGATGCCCGGAAGCGCGCCAGCCGCAGGGCCCAAAGCCCCGGCGGCCCCAGGTCAGGCACCGCCCATGAAAGTGGAAGATCTCGGCAAGTCAATGATTGAGGGGCATGAAGTAGAGGGCAAGCGGTTCACTCTGCCTCCCTTTACCCCTCCCCAGATGCCAGGAATGCCGAAGATGCCGAAGGTCCCGGGTGCCCCGCAAACAGCGACGCCCAAGGCTCCGGCAGGCGCTTCCGCTCTGGGAGCGCCTAAGCCTCCACAGATGCCGAAGTTGCCCCATGTTCCGAGCGTGACGGAAGTCTGGACTAGCGTCAAACTCAAGACCCCGGTTCTGACCAAGGTGTCTACGGCGGCGGGCGAGCAAACCACGTATTGCAAGCCCGTTTCTACGGAAGAACCTCACCCCTCGGTGTTTCAAATCCCCCAGGGATACAAGATCAAACCGCCGAAAGTGTAGGAGCCAAGGCGCGTCATGCTATAATGCAGTTTCGCCTGCATTCATAACCGAGGCTATCCAGTGATCTCCTCCAAGGGCGAATCCTGCGCCATCCAAGATCTTTAAATACGAGGTCGAACCATGTCCGGCCATTCCAAATGGGCCACAATTAAGCACAAGAAGGGCGCGCTTGACGCCAAGCGCGGCAAGATATTTACCCGTCTCATTAAAGAAATCAGCATCGCCGCCAAGAACGGCGGAGGCGATCCTGATTCCAATCCGCGCCTGCGCGGTGCCATTGTCGCAGCCAAGGCCGAAAACATGCCTGCCGACAACATCAAGCGGGCCATCCAGCGGGGTACCGGCGAACTCCCCGGCGCCACTTATGAAGAATTCAGTCTCGAGGGCTACGGACCCGGCGGCGTCGCGATCCTGCTCGACATCAATACCGACAATCGCAACCGCACGGTCAGCGAAATCCGTCACGTGTTCGGCAAGAATGGCGGCAACATGGCTTCCGCAGGGGCCGTCGCTTATATGTTCCACAAAAAAGGCGACATCATCATCCCCAAATCGGCAGCCAAAGCGGACGATCTGATGAATATCATCATCGAAGCGAATGGCGAGGATGAGCCTATTGATGATGGCGAGAACTGGGAAATCCTGACTGCGCTTTCCGCCTATGAAGGCATGGTGGAGGCCTTGAAGCGGGCTGGTATCGAGCCTGCCTCGTCGAGCGTCAGCATGATTCCCGATACCTTCATCAAGCTCGAAGGACAGCAGGCTTCAACGATGATCCGGTTGATGGAAGCGCTCGAAGAGCATGACGACGTGCAGAACGTTCATGCGAACTTCGACATCGATCAGAAGCTGCTCGAAGAAGTTGCGGGATAGTCTGCTTCTCGCGAAAAATTGAAGCCGCCCTTGCGTGGGCGGCTTTCTTTTTTGAAGGCTTCATCAATTCGCGAGCCAAAGTTTTCAACACATTCGTGGAAAATGCTGTGCAAAACGAGCAAACTACTGTCGTAAGTGATTCACCCAGTATTGCTTCAGCATTTTGCACTGGAGTGAGTGCTGGCACTTTCGTGGTGGGACTGGTGAGTAATCGTCGTTGAAAGTCAGACTCGACAAAATTCTGGTCGATCGCGGCTTGGCCGCTTCGCGCGAGCGCGCGCAGGCGCTGATTCTTGCCGGGAAAGTGCTCGTCGACGATCAGAAGGTTGAGAAGTCTGGCGCTCAAGTGGAAGACTCGTGCGCCTTGCGGCTGCTGGGCGCGGATTTGAAGTATGTGGGCCGAGGCGGTCTGAAGCTCGAACGTGCGCTGGAATACTGGAATATCCCGGTGACCGAACGCACCTGTCTCGACGTCGGTGCTTCAACCGGCGGATTCACCGACTGTTTGCTGCAGCACGGAGCTTCCAGAGTGATCGCAATCGATACCGGTTACGGCCAGTTCGATTTCAAGCTGCGGAGTGATCCGCGAGTGCGGCTCCTCGAAAAAACGAACGCCCGCTACTTGAGTCGCGAGATTTTGGGCGAATTCGTCGATTTGATTGCCATGGATGTTTCCTTTATTTCGGCGACGCTGGTACTGCCGGCGGTTGTAAACGCGAGTTTTCCCGAGTCGGCGGAACTCCGATCTGGAAGAATGGTTGTAGTGCTGGTGAAACCGCAGTTTGAAGCGGGCCGCGAACACGTGGGCAAGGGGGGCATTGTGCGAGATCCCGAACCGCAGCAGGCTGCGCTCGCGAAAGTCCGCCACGCTCTCACCCACCTGGGCGCCAGATATACCGATTCCATCGATTCTCCAATCCTTGGAGCCGAGGGTAATCGCGAGTTCCTGCTGTACGGCCTTTTCTAGTCGCTCGCTGCAGCCAGAGCTTCGCTTTGGGTACAATCACTGTTTCATCATGGTTCCTGTCAATCCTCAGGCTTCCTCACAAAAGACCGCGGCGATCGTATCGCGGCCAGATCGTGCCGAGGTCGGTCAACTGGTACCCGGCCTTCTGTCGTGGCTCAGCGAACACGGCTACACGGTCGTGGTTGACTCGGAGACTTCAAGGTTCGCGCCGCACCAGGAAGTGGTCCCCCGATCGGAGATGGGTTCCAGGCCTCTGGATCTGATGGTAGTTCTCGGCGGGGATGGAACGCTGCTGTCTGCGGCCAGGATTACCGCCGCCATCGATGTGCCCTTGCTCGGCGTGAATTTGGGATCGCTGGGATTCCTGACCGAAGTTCCGCCGCAGTCGCTCTATACCATGCTCGATGCGATTGCGCAGGGGCGCGCAGCCGTCGAACACCGTTCTCTCATGCATTGCGAACTGCGCAGAGGCGACGAGGTGCGCGGCAGTTACCTTGTGTTCAATGACGCCGTTGTGAACAAGACCGTCCTGGCGCGGCTGAATACCTACGATCTGTACATCGACAAAGCATTCGTCTCCAGCTACCGCGCGGACGGAATGATCGTCGCCACACCCACGGGATCGACTGCATATTCTTTGTCCGCTGGCGGTCCAGTGTTGATGCCGACAGTGAGCGCTCTTGTAGTTACCCCGGTGGCACCGCATTCCTTGACCCATCGGCCTCTGGTCGTGCCGGACTCCTCCGAGATCGAGATTCTGCTCCGAAGCGAGGAGGAGGTTGCGTACCTGAGTCTGGACGGACAGCCAGGGCTCGATCTGCGGGACGGCGACCGTGTCCTGTGCCGCCGGTCGGAGCATCACGTAAACCTGTTTCGCTCTGGATCCGACTTTTTTCAGGTTCTGCGCAGCAAGTTGAAGTGGGGGGAACGGCAATCTTAAAGGCGGAGTATCGAAACTACACGCGCGGGTGTGCTCCAATGGTTGCTTTCGTTTTCTTATTAGCCCTTGGCCTGAACGGGTTTGCTCAAACTGCCGCCACTGTCCAAGGCCCAGTCATCGTCGGATTTCTCGATGACGACCGCATGGAAATGGCAAATTGGAAGCCCGGCATTTCGCACATCCGTCTCATCAGGCCCGCATTCGAGAAGAACGCTTCCGGATGGCACCCAGTGAAACCAGAGTCCTTGACCCCCCGCATGAGTTGGACGGTGGCATTTGATGGCAAGAAACTGGGAGAGATCGAGGGCCGCATGGACTCGCAGCCGCCGAGTGTTACTGAAACCGTTCTCACTGCTCCGAATTTATTGCCGACTGTCGGCACCCCGTCATCGGCATTTGCCGGTTTGCTGGCGATGGGGCCCACTCAGATCCGGAGACCTCTCGTGCTGGTGTCGAAACCCAACTTCAAGGATCCGGATGGTTGGAAGCGCCTGAAAATCACTCCCGATGAGGTCGTCTCTGCAGTTCGCTCGGCCTTTCGGCATGACTTCCAGCATGTTGTGCGTTGTAAAGATGAAGAGGTCGTAGAGCGAGATTGGAAGTTCCCTGATTCGTCGCTGAGGCTCGTGACGGTCTATGGCTCGGCCAAGCACTCTTTTCTCGTGGAGACTGAACTCAGTGCAGGTAACTGTGGATACGTGGACGATCCCAACGATCCCTTTTCCGATCCGTGGTTCTACGTCTCGGAGAACGGTGTCGCGCGGCGTATCGGAGCCTTTATGACACTGCTCGATGCTGGCGACTATGACGCCGATGGCAGGTCCGAGGTGGTATTTTTCCTGAGCCAACCGGAAGACACGGACGGTTTTGTGCTCTTTGACGCAACTATGCACGAACAGGCAAGACTTACGTGGAGTTACCACTAGGGTAACGAGTCTGGCGATTCACTTTTCTGCCTGGAGGATTTCCGACATTAGTTCACGGCGGCGAATCACTTTTGCCGACTTTCCGCTCACCAACACCTCGGCTGGCCGCGGCCGCGTGTTGTAGTTCGAAGACAAGACCATGCCATAGGCGCCGGTGTCGAGAATGGCAAGCAGGGCTCCTTCTTCCACCGGGGGCAATTCGCGATCCCGAGCGAAAAAGTCTCCGGTTTCGCAGACCGGACCCACAATATCGGTCGTCTCGATCTGGTCCGATCCGCCGGAAAGACGCGTCACCGGAACGATCTGGTGATAAGCGTTGTACAGAGCAGGCCGAATCAGATCGTTCATGGCGGCATCTACGATCAAGAAGCGCTTGCCGTTGTTCATCTTCTTATAAATCACTGAGGTCAGCAAAACGCCAGCGGGACCGATGATGGAGCGCCCTGGCTCCAGCAGCAAATGGACATCCAGCGCGCGCAGCGGCCCAGCCAGCGCGCGGGCGTAAGCGGCAACCTGATCGGGGAACTCGGTTGATTGCGATGTCTCATAGGTGATCCCGAGACCGCCGCCCGCATCCACATAGTCCACGCGGTGACTGTCACGGCGAAGCTCGCGAACCAGATCGGCAACTCGCGACATCGCTTCCCCAAAAGGACTGGCATCGGTGATCTGTGAGCCAATATGCACGCTAACGCCGCGCACTTTCAGGTAACGGGTGCCCGACGCTTTGGCGTATAAAGCCCGCGCCTCCCCGATCGGCACCCCAAACTTGTGTTTGTGAAGTCCCGTCGAAATGTAGGGATGGGTTTCAGCCGCGACGTCGGGATTGACGCGCAAAGCCATCGGTGCGACGGCGTGAAGCCGCCCGGCACATTCCGCCAGCGTCCAGAGTTCTGATTCGCTCTCGACGTTGAATAGAAGAATCCCAGCCCTGAGAGCAGCAGTGAGTTCTTCCCGAGTCTTTCCAACGCCGGAGAAGACGACTTTCTTAACAGCTCTTCGCTCGGCGGCCAGCACTCGCTCCAACTCACCACCGGAAACGACGTCAAATCCACAGCCCCGCCTGGCGAGAAGCCGCAGAACGCTCAGATTGGAATTGGCTTTAACCGAATAGCAGACAGTATGAGGAACATCGCGAAACGCGCGATCGAATAAACGATACCGTTCTTCGATCGAGGCGGTCGAATACACGTACAAAGGCGTGCCATATTTCTCAGCCAGCTTTGGCAGGGGAACGTCTTCGCACTGTAATACCAGCGGCCCTTTACCGCGCAAGAGTCCGCGTTTCGTCTGGCGATAAAAAAATCCCGGCGGGCGTCCTGGAACGGATCTCTGACTTCGGTCGGTCATTTCTTCTTGGCCGAGGAGCCTCCCTGTACCCGGATGGCAACAACCGTTTGATCATCAAAGGTTTCTACGCCTGCGGAATGCTCGGCGGCTGCCTTAAAGAGCGAATCGACCACGCAGGCCGCGGAATCTCCCGCGCACTGTCCAACGATCTTCTCCACGCGTCCCCGGCCGAACAGTTCCCCTTTTTGGTTCCGAGCGTCAAGGATGCCGTCGCTGAAGAACACGAACATATCTCCCGGTTTCATACGGAACTCAAGTTCGTCGTATTCGGCCTCATCGAACAGTCCGAGCGGCAGTCCCGTTACCTCGATGACTTCGTTCTTTCCACCGTGCACGTAGATCGGTCGCGGCAGTCCCGAGTTCGAAACAGTGAGCGTGCGGTGTGCGTCATCCCAGACGGCATAGATGATCGAGACGAATTGCGCTTCAATCCGGCGCTCAGCCAGCGACAGATTGACAGCCGCCAGCATTTCCGCTGGCGCCGGCTCAATGGGAGCGTGCGAACGGATGATTCCGCTGACCAAAGCGGCGTAGATCGCCGCCGGCGCCCCTTTACCGCTGACGTCGCCAATCACAATACCGAGACGCGACATCGAATAAGGGATGAAATCGTAAAGATCGCCGCCGATGGTGCGAGCGGGCACAAACTTAGCGGCGAGATCGAGGTGCGCCATTTTCGGATTCGACTGCGGCAGCAACCGGCTCTGCAACTCGCGGGCAAGAGACAGATCACGCTCGAGACGCCGTTCCTGCCGCTCGATCTCTTCGTACAGCCGGGCATTCTCGAGAGCGATGGCAATCTGTGCGGCGAGAGTCGACATCGTGCGCTGATGTTCTTCCGTAAAGAATCCCCGGCGCGTGTGTTCGAGATCGAGCACCCCCACGACTTTGCTCTTGTAGATCAGCGGGACAGCCAGTTCCGACTTTGTTTCCGGATTGGCCTGCACGTACCGCGGATCTTTGCTTACATCTGGAACCAGAACGGCTTGTTTGCTCTGGGCGGCGGAACCGACGAGGCCGCGTCCGAGCGGGATATCGTGCTTGAGATGGATATTCTCGTTAAAACGCAGAGAAAACCGATGCTGCAGCATTTCCCCCGACGAATCCAGCAACAGTATGCTGAACATCTGGTAATCGATGAGACGGCGCACGAGTTCTGCGACACGACCCAGCAACTCGTCAAGATTGAGGATCGATGTCAACTCCCGCGCGATCTCATTGAGTAAGAGCAGAATGCGCGCCTGCTTGGTCGTCCGGGTGTACAGTTGCGCGTTCTCGATGCCGGCCGCCATCCTGGAAGCGACGAGCGTGAGAATCCTCTGGTGCTCCTCCGTGAATGCCCCAGGTTCACGCGCTTCGATGTCGATGACGCCGATGACGCGATTCTTTGTGATCAGTGGAATGGCCAACTCGGAACACACATTCGGGACGCCCTCGATATAGCGGGGATCTGTGCGCACGTCGTTGATCAAGACCGCCTGACGCGATTGGGCCGCGATACCTGTAACACCCTCGCCAACTTTAATCCGGCTGCGTTCGGCGAATTCCGGGGGATAACCAACCTGAAAGCGGAAGCGCAATTCCTGGGTCTTCTCGTTAAGCAGCAGAATGGCAAAAATCTCGTAATTGATGACCTTGCGAACGACTTCGGCCACCCGCCGCAGGGTGGTATCCAGATCGAGCGATGTCGCCAACACGTCGGCGACATCGAGTAGCAGCGACTCGACCGGCAAGCGATCCGGTTTGGACACAAGGGAACCCACGTTCTCGTATGATAGCAGCCGCGTCTGCGGCCTAGGCTTAGCTTTAAAGATGTCGGGGCTTGCGATACTGCAGGACCGCCGCAATCGGGTCCTTACTGCCTATTCCCTCGGCACGACGCAAATATCCGCGAGATTGCGGTACTTCTCGGCATAATCCAGGCCATACCCTACAACAAACTCATCGGGAATCTTAAACCCGACGTAGTCCCCTTCCAGCGGCAGTTTACGCCGTGAAGGCTTGTCGAGCAGGGAAGCGACCTTTAACGCTCTGGGCTGCCGAGCATTCAGCATCCGCTTGAGGTACGTCATCGTTAGCCCGGTGTCGAGGATGTCTTCCACAAGGATGATGTTCTTGTCTTTGATCGTCTGATCGACGTCCTTGGTCAATTTCACTTCGCCCGTCGAGTCCCACCCGCTTTTCAGTTCCTGGCTTGGGGTGGGACGATTGCCATAACTAGAGACACCGATGAAGTCAAACGTCGCATCGAGTTCGATCTGACGGGCCAGGTCCGACAGAAAAATTGTGGCACCCTTCAGAACTCCGACCAGTATGACGGACTGCCCCGAGAAGTCCTTGGTGATTTGCGCGCCAAGTTCGCCCACGCGCTTGGAGATGTCCTGCCGCGGAATCAGCACCTTAAGTTCTGACATGGCGTTTCATATTAAACTAAAACGGCGTTGGAACTCACATTCGGTCCGGATGTCATAAGTCAAGCCTTGCCTTTTGGGGTTACTTGATGTCCGACCGCTTGAACCGCAGGAGTTGGTACCAATGAATTTGAAAGGCGTAAAACTCACATGGCTGGGTCACGCGACCTTCCGCATTGAGACTCCCGCTGGCAAAACCGTCATCCTTGATCCGTGGATCATGGGAAATCCCATGTGCCCCGAAGCGGATAAAACAGTCAAGAAAGTTGATATCCTGCTCTGCACTCACGGACACGGGGACCACATCGGCGATGCCGTAGAAGTCTGCAAGAAGCACAACCCGATCGTGGTTGGAATTCCGGAGTTGGCGCGCTGGCTAGGGAAAAAGGGTGCCAAGCAGATTGCGGAGATGAACAAGGGCGGCACACAGACGCTCGCCGATATCAAAGTCACCATGGTTCACGCCGA
>Ga0075030_100001679_pt1 | contig 19940 bp, 9 predicted proteins | sample LitLauG_LLR_2012_FD_71393 | JGI IMG/M metagenome (GOLD analysis project Ga0075030, IMG submission 71393) | Freshwater sediment microbial communities from Pennsylvania, USA - Little Laurel Run_MetaG_LLR_2012 | ecosystem: Environmental > Aquatic > Freshwater > Creek > Sediment | place: USA...
GTGTGAAAGGGGGCACGGCCGCAACGGGCAGGATCGCGTCGGACGGCACCTATACTCCCCCGCCGGTTGTGCCCGCCAGTCCGATCACGATTGAAGCGGTCAGTGCCGCAGATGCTTCGGTCGCGGGCAAGGCCACGATCACGATCCTGAGTCCAGTCCCGGCGATCTCCAAGGTCGAACCCTCCCATCTCACCTATGGCCCTCAGACCATCACCCTGACCGGGGCGGGATTCTTGCCGACCTCGCAGGTGAGGATCGGCACCGCGACTCTGCCGGCAAAATTTATCGGATCAAACCAAATGGCAGTAACAACCACGCTTGCCCCGGCGATCGGCCGCCTGATCGCGGTTGCGGTCGTGAATCCAGACCCGGGCGGCGGCGTTTCGGATCCGGCGGCGGTTCCAGTCGCGCCCGCGCATCCGAGAATGAGCTCTCTCGCCGCGTCACGCTTTCTGGAACAGGCCTCGTGGGGCCCGGATGCGGAGAGCATTGCGCACCTGCAGGAAATCGGCTTTGACGCATGGCTCGCCGAGCAGTGGGCCGCGCCCTCAATGCTCTACAAACCCTCGACAAATAGTGCTGACGACCTCACCACGGAGCAGGGCGAATTCTTTATTCACGCGACCACCGGCACGGATCAGTTACGGCAACGCGTGGCTTTCGCGCTCGGCCAGATTTTCGTGGTCTCGGGATTGAAGACCGGACAGCCGCGCCAGATGGTTCCGTACCAGAACATGTTGCTTGAAGACACGTTCGGAACGTACTCGAAGTTACTGCGCGATGTTACTCTCAGCCCAACCATGGGCGTCTATCTCGACATGGTGAACAACGACAAGGGGAGCTCGGCGCAGGGCACCTCTCCGAATGAAAACTATGCGCGCGAACTGATGCAGCTTTTCAGCATTGGCACGGTCGGGTTGAAAACCGATGGTACGGAAACCGGCGAGGTCACCTACGACCAGCGCACCATCACCGATATGTCGCGGGCGCTGACGGGCTGGACTTTCCCCGGAAAGACGATTACGGAGGGTCACAATCCGGAGAATTTTGACGGGCCCATGATCGCGGTCGAGGCCAATCACGATGAGGGCAAAAAGGTTCTGGTTGGGGGGCTGACCCTGCCGGCGGGACACACGGCGGAACTGGATTTGGATGATGTGTTGCATGCGCTCTCGACGCATCCGAATACCGCACCCTTTATCTCGCTGCGCCTGATCCAGCACCTGGTCACCAGTGACCCAAGCCCGGAATATCTCGGCCGAGTGAGTCAGGTGTTCACGGCGAGTGGAGGAGATTTGAAGGCGGTCGTCAGGCAGATCCTCACGGATCCTGAAGCGCGGCAAGGAGACGATCTGGCCGCGCCGCAGCCAGCCAAGTCGGGCCACTGGCGCGAGCCCGTGCTGGCATTGCTTGCCATGATGAGAAATCTGCATGCGACTGCCCGCCCCGACAACCGCCTGGAACGATTCCCCGACAGCCTTGGTCAGCGGGTTTTTTATCCAGGCAGCGTGTTCAACGACTATTCGCCTTTGTACCGTACCTCCAAAGGGCTGCTGGCGCCGGAGTTTGAACTGCTCAGCTCCGGAACCGCGCTAATGCGCGCGAATGTTGTCCGAAGGCTGATCGACGACAGATTGGGAGGCGACGCGCTGTTCGACCTCTCACCCTTCGTGGCGTTTGCCGCATCGCCCTCAGAACTGGTTGATGCAATCGATAACGCGTTTCTCTGTGGACGGCTTCCGGCGCAGGTGAAGTCGGGAATCGTAACGGCGATTGCGGTAACGCATGACTACAACCTCAGGGTTCATAACGCAATCTATCTGGTGGCTAGTTCGGCGCTGTACCAGGTGGAACATTAAATGTAGCGCCGCCGTACCGAGGGCGAGGCTCCCTCGGGACAGCCGGCAAGGTGCCGGCGCTACGGCTATTAGCTCTTTTAGCGGAAAGAGATTATGAATCCGATCACCCGGCGCACGTTCTTGCATATCGGCTCGCAGTCGCTGGGGATATTGTGTGCGGGCGGATGCCTGAGCCGATTCAACCGGCTCTATGCGGCGGTGGCTCCGCAGGAAGACTACAAGGCTCTGGTCTGCATCTTCATGATGGGCGGCAACGATGGAAACAACGTGATCGTGCCGATCAAGACGGAGTCCCAGAGCTACGAGGACTACATTCGCGTTCGGGGCGAAACTCTCGGGCTGAAACGCGACGAACTGGTTGAGATCGCCGCAGGTCACGGAAAGGAAACTTACGGTCTGCACCCGCAACTGGCGCCGCTCCGGGAGTTCTACCTCCAGAGTCCTCAAGGCAAGGTTGCATTCGTGGCGAACATCGGCACGCTGCTGAAGCCCATCACCAAGCAGCAATTCCAGCAGGGCGCGCCGGTACCAGGCAACCTGTACTCGCACTCGGATCAGCAGCAGCAATGGCAGACGGCTTCCCTTCCGGCGTCGCCGCACACGGGATGGGCTGGGCGTGCAGCCGACGTTCTCGCCTCGGTCAACCTGCCTTCCAAGTTTCCACTGAGTGTTTCGACAGCAGGCAACAGCTTGTTCCTCACCGGAGACAGTCCGCAGGCGTCGATGATCAAGGGATCGCTGGGCCTGAGCGCCGCCGACGGGTCGCCGATTGTGGCCGCGCGGGATCACGCTTTTCAGGAAATCCTGAACTTCGAGACCGGGCTGGCGCTCATCCAGAAGGCCAACCAGGTTACGGCTGACGGGCTGCGGGCGGCGAAGGAACTGAACGCCGCGTTATCGGTGGGATCGGCGCTTCAGACGGTATTTCCGTCTTCTAACTTGGGCAAGCAACTGCAGCAGGTCGCGCAGATCATCAACGTCCGCAAAACTTTGGGGATGAAGCGCCAGATCTTCTTCTGTTCTTTCGGTGACTTTGACACACACAGTTCAGCCATGCCGCGCCAGAAGAAGCTTCTGGCGGATCTGGCAGCCTCAATGTCAGCGTTCTACCACGGTACGATGGAATTGGGACTCGAGAAACAAGTGCTGACCTTCACTGAGTCGGAATTTGGGCGAACGCTGCAGCCCAGCAGTGGCGCGGGATCCGATCATGCCTGGGGAAGCCATCAGATCTTGATGGGCGGCGCCGTGAAGGCGGCGGATGTGTATGGCCGGTTCCCAATTCTGGCCCTGAATGGTCCGGACGACATCAGCGGACGCGGCGTATGGCTGCCGAGCATTTCGCTTGATCAGTACGGCGCAACCTTTGCGTCGTGGTTCGGCGTCCCCGATGATTCGCTGGCCCAGGTTTTCCCGAACCTGGCCTCCTTCACCCCCCAGAAGCTCCCCTTCCTGTAGGCATGAGACCGAGAAGGAAGTATTTTTCTCGGCCCATGAAACGGGGACCGTTTCCCCTGCACTATCTCGAGAAAGTCGCGGGATAAGCGACACCATACCCCCTCTGGATCCCGGGAGTACGTGCCAGGATCCTTTTAGACGCTAGAGCCGACGGGGAAGCGGCTCCGGCGTCTTTTTTTGCGTACGAGATCTTAACGCTGAAAAACTTGTGAAATTCCATGAAACGAATCGCGCGGTCCCTTCACCATCCCTACAGTGAACGCGATCGCGAAGGGCGATTGCATGGTTTAGGAGCCCATCTTGGAAACTCCCGGCTGGGATCCACAGGGAGTGCCGGAGCCGACGGGGAAGCGACTCCGGCACTTTTTGTTTCCTGCTTTCCTCGATGTTCACGCCCATTGGCTGTAGTTTTCAGGAGGGGTGTTCTTCCCAAGTGCGCAAGGTCTACTCCATCTCGTCGGCCGGCCGCACGCGCGGCACCCACACCGTTCCCAAGCGTCCCTCTGCGCACGCGCCCGCGCCGGAAAAGGCCCGCCGCGCCCCGTTTGAAGTGCTACACTGTCTGCCAATTCAGGGTTTGCGGGGCAAGTACTTGCAATTTCAGTCCTTTGACGCATCCTATGTGGAACGTCTGCGGGCGGGTGATTTCCGCACCCAAGACCATTTTGTTGCGTATTTCTCGGAACTCATTCAAATCAAGCTGCGCTCGCGCCTGAAGTCGCCCGAGGCAATTGAAGACGTCCGGCAGGAAACCTTTGCGCGATTTTTCTCGGCTTTGCGGAGCGGGAAAATCCTGCAACCCGAGCGCCTGGGCGCGTTTGTGAATTCGATGTGCAACAACGTGCTGCTGGAGCACTATCGCTCGGGCGCGCGCAACGACTCGCTGGACGAGGAAAGCGGGAACGACTTGCCCGCCAAAGGCATCGATCTTGTGACCGCTCTGGCAAACCGGCAGATGGAGACGAAAGTGCGCGAGATCCTCGAGCAGCTTTCGGAACGCGACCGGCGCCTGCTGCGCGAGATTTTTCTGGAAGAGCGCGACAAGGATGACGTGTGCCGTGACTTCGGGGTCGATCGGGAGTACCTACGGGTCCTGCTTCACCGTGCCAAACACGCGTTCAAGTTGCTGTATCTGAGAAATACGGGTAATGAGCCGCCGGAATTTGCGACTGCCTGAGGGCATTGAAACGCTTATCCCTTCCGGCTCACTATTCTATATAGGGAGAATACCCATGGACCACGAGCTAGTGGTTCGGCAGAAAATGACGGAACGATACCTGCTCGATGAGCTTGATCCGGCACAGCGGGACGAGTTCGAGGAACACCTTTTCGACTGCCGGGATTGCGCCGATGACGTCCGAGCGGGCGTCACGTTCGTGGAGCAAAGCAAAGTTGTCCTGGCGGAACGCCCGGCGCCGGCTTCCGTGACCGAACGCGCCCCTGCCCCTCCACAAGCGGGATGGTTCGCCTGGCTGCGTCCGGTGTTTGCGGTGCCTGCGCTGGCGGTGCTCCTGGCGGTGGTCGGATATCAGAATCTCGTTACCTATCCTCAACTTGGACAGGCACTTAACCGACCGCAGATTTTGCCATTTGCATCCGTGAATGTGGGCACATGGGGGGCGGGAGGGCCGGTGATTACCGCAGCTCCGGGGAAGGGCTTTCTGCTGTTTGTGCGCATCCCGCCGGACGGCGCCTACACCCGCTACACGGCGGATCTCTGTAACCCGGCGGGAAAAGTGGAATGGTCGCTCGCCATTCCCGCAGTCGCAGGTCAAGATCAGTGGCCAGTACAAGTGCCCGGAGCCAACCGGGAGGCGGGAACCTACACCGTGGCAGTACGCGGAGTAACCGCTGCGGGAGAAAGCAAGGAAGTGGGCCGCGCCTCCTTTGATCTGCAAATTCAGAAGTGAACCTGCCGGGGAAAGCGTACAATATGGCCGCTATGGCGAAGACATCGTGGCACGAGTTTCATGCCGAAGCCCACGTCCTGAGCGGACATTTGCAGCGTCCCGTCGAGCAAATCATCGAACGGCATGCCCAGGTTGCGTTGAAAAACCGTAAGGGTGGCCATCTCACGCGTTTTGCAAAGGAAGTCAACATCGAAGGACTGGTTTCCTTCAAGCGGGGCAGCACCCGTGTCTCGGGAAGCCTGAGCGCGAAGGACGACCCGAAGATGCACGGGTGGGTGACCGTGGCTACTTCGATCGTGGAGAACCTGAATGTGTTCGAAGTTGTCACGGCGGACCGGATCGTATCGCAGGTCTCGACCGACCATCCGCTTGAGAATGGTCATTTCCCGTACGTGACTTTCCTGGGTTCACACTTCGACAATCTGCGAGTCAACGGTGTGCCACCGTCGTTGAAACTCGACCTCGAAATCTGCGGGAAGAAACCAAAAGGCGACCAGTCTTATCTAACGGACATCGGGTTCTTGAAGCGCGCCAAGAAGCAGATCGAAAAGGTCGCCAACACACGCGGCCTTCCCAAAGACCTTCAGACTGAGTACGCTAAGAGACTCGCCGCGATCAACAACCTCATCCAAGGTAAGAAGAGCCGCGACGCCAAGGTCACATGCTCGATCGTCCAGAGCATCGACAACCTCGACGAGATTCCGGTTTCCGGCATCCGGGCGGTGGGGCATGTGCTGCTCATTCCGGAGTTTGGGCACGTGTCGCTGGGCGAGGTCGAGGTCAGCGAGCAGATCTATCCCGGCTCGCCCAAACCAAGCAATCTTTTCGCGTTGATGATGTTCAAGATGAATCTGGGGTGCGTGGGAACTGGGACGGTAGCCGGCGGAGGAGTTTCCTCCAACGGCGGCCATGGGCCGCCGAAACCGCCGAAACCATAGTTGTTACTGTCTCTTTCCTGATTCTCGCCTGCGGGCTGGCCTGTCATCGCGAAAGTCCGCAGGCGGCTTTTGATCGAATCTATCGGACCTTTCTTCAGGGAGATCTGATTCGCGCCCAGCGTGAAGCAGAGCAGGAAAGTCAACGCCTCCTCGATTCAAGCCCAGAGTGGTCGTGGAAGTTCAAAACGCTGGAAGCCGAGGCGATGTTGTGGCGCGGGCTTTACGAAGATGTTCTCAAGCTACTTCAGTCTCAGCCAATACCATTCAAGGAAACCGAGTCAGCGGTCCATACACTCACGCTCGTTGGAGTCGCGGATATCTTCCTTCGCAGGTTCTCCGAAGCCGATAAGACCATTCAAGAGGCTGAGGGACTCTGCGGGACTTCAGCGTTTGCGGACTGCGGAGAAGTACTCGGAGCACGCGGCTTATTGGCCGACCTGCAGGGCGATTCTTCTTCCGCAGAAAAGTTCTACATGGCAGGTCTGGTGTTTGCCAGGGCGCACGGCGATCGTTTTCTCGAGTCCAAAACTCTCCGCAACCTGGGGGCACTGTCTCTCGCCAAAGAACGTTTCGATGAGGCGATGGACCGCTCTCAAGCGTCATATGAAGCGGCCACGTCTGTAGATGCCAGGGTCGTAGCACTTGGGGCAAAAACCAATATCGGATGGGCTGATTACAGGCTCGGTAACCGCGACAAGGCGCTGGAAGCGTTTCAGGAGGCGGAAAAGCGCGCCGCCGAACTTGGCGCTATCTTCGATCAGGCAAACGCCCTCAACAACATTGGCTATGTGTACATGGATCAACACAAGTTGGATCTCGCAGCACAGTCATTTCAACAGTCTCTTAGACTCGCTGCAAGCATAAAGGCTAAGGAGTACATCTATAACGCATTGCGGGTCCTGGCGCGGCTATCGCTGCGGACCGGTGATTTAGAAACGGCGGGTCAATATGCCGAGCGTGCACTCGGCATCGCGCGCGAGAGCGGTCTCCACGAGGATGAGCTTTACCCGATGCTGGTCCAAGGGCAGATTGCGGAACGGCGTGGCCAGGGGGCGGAAGCCGAACAGACTTTTCAGCAAGTTGAGTACGACAAGGTCTGTCCAGAGTTTTTGAAGTGGGAGGCACAACATTCGCTGGCGCGGTTGTACGAAGATCAGAACCGTCCCGATCAAGCCGACCGTGAATATCGTGCCGCGCTGGCCACGTTCGAGGCAGCGCGGGCAAGCGTCCGGCATGAGGATTACCAACTCTCGTTTCTTACCAACGCAGCCCGCATTTACGACGACTACGTGCATTTTCTGGTGGCGCGCGGGAAAACTGGCGATGCCTTGCGCTGGGCGGATTACAGCCGGGCTCGGACGTTGGCCGAGGGCCTGGGGTTGTTGGCGAAAAGAGCCCCGGTGCGGGAACTGGTTGCACCCCCTGCGGTGAATGCAGAAGAGATTGCGCGGCGATTGGATGGCACGCTCCTTTTTTACTGGCTGGGGGAAAATCAGTCTTACCTGTGGGCAATCACTCCGCAGAAGACGAGTCTGTTTACTCTGCCTCCGGGGGCTGAAATCGATGTGGCCGTCGGACGTTATCGCAAGGCTCTCGGCGGGCCGCAAGACGTGCTCGAATCCAGCAACCAGGACGGCCTCTGGCTCTATCGCGCGCTGATCGCACCCGTACAGTCGCTGCTGGATGACTGTAGCGCCGCCGGCTCGGCGGCTGTCCCTTCGGCAAGCTCAGGGCAGGCTGTGGGGGCGACCCGCCCCCACCGGGCGAGGGCAGGGTGCCCTCGCGACAGCCGGCAGGGCGCCGGCGCTACAAAGATCTTCGTCATCCCCGATGGCAGCCTGAACAACTTGAGCTTCGAGACGCTGGTTGTCTCCGAACCGACGCCACACTACTGGATCGAAGATGCCACCGTCGCCAACGCCAGCTCGCTGCGCGTGCTGGCCGCTTCGTATGCAACCGCAAAGCAGCGCGCGCGGCGGCTGCTGCTGGTAGGGGACAGTGTTGCGCCGAGCAGGGACTATCCAGAACTGCCGAAGGCGGCGGTACAGATGGACAGCGTCGCCCGGCATTTTCCGGAGGACGGGCGGCGGATCCTGTCGCGCGCGCAAGCCACTCCAGCGGCCTACCTCCAGAGTAGCCCGGAACAGTTTTCCTACATTCATTTTGTCGCCCACGGAACCGCCAGCCGGTTGAGTCCGTTGGACTCAGCCATCGTATTGTCGCGCGGCAGCGCGGAGAACGACTCCTTCAAACTCTATGCGCGCGACATCATCCGACACCCGTTGCGGGCCGACCTGGTTACGATCTCAGCGTGCTACGGTGCGGGCGAGCGCGCGTATTCCGGCGAAGGACTGGTCGGACTCTCGTGGGCTTTCCTGCGCGCAGGCGCACACAATGTGATCGCCGCTTTATGGGAGGCAACCGACGTTTCCACCGAGCAGCTTATGAGTAAGTTTTATGACGAGTTGGATAAGGGAGCCACACCAGACATGGCCTTACGTTCCGCCAAACTATCGTTAATGCGGGGCGGCGCGTTTCACAACCCGTTCTATTGGGCTCCGTTCCAGTTGTACGCCGGATCGTGAGTCTCGGTGGCAGCGTTCGCCCGCGCTATTCAGGCTGCTGCCAGTTTCCCAGACTTTGCCGGACCACAACGACGCCGAGAGAATAAAAGGCCAGGACATCTCCTACCGGCAGCTTGTCCGCGTTTAACACGCTTCATACGCGTATAGGACAAGAGGATTGGCCGTAATGCACCACGATTCGTGACGAATGAACGGTCAGGGTTGCGGAAAGCTGACACCAGTGTGGATGATGTAAACCATAAGCAATTTGAATTGGACTTCGGTCAGACTGCCCTCTTAGAGTCTATTTGTGCCTCACATACCCGCAATCCCTCGGGATAGTAGTAGCATGGAGAGCAGTGAACCCTTCATCCCTTTTTCGGGGCCGAGAGCCCGGTGTGCCTTCTCATCCTGCGCGACGGTGACTTCAGGATGACCTCGCCGAGGGAATTTGCTGAACCATCCCCCTGGAATTGCGCAACCGTGAATTGTCAAACTGGGGTTTTACGTAAATGGAGGCTGTAGGAATTGGATCGACATAAGGAAGCAGTTCAAGACTTGGAGCAACCCGCTACTTCCCACGATTCCAGTCATGTCCTAACACTGGAAGAAATCGCAAACCTGGCGGCCGAAGGCGGCAACCCGGCGGAGACGCTGATGAACGTCGTCGCCCTGATCGCCAAGCGGTTTGAAACCGACGTTTGCTCGGCGTATTTGCTCGAACCGGATCGCTCTACGCTAGTGCTGGCGGCTACCGTCGGACTGCGCCGCGAATGTATCGGCAGCCTGCGGATGGCAGTCCATGAAGGACTCGCCGGACTGGTCGCCGAACAGGTCCGCCCGGTGGCGGTCGAGCAGGTGAAAAATCATCCTCGCTTCAAGTATTTCAGCGAAGCTGGCGAGGACGCTTACCAGTCGTTCCTCGGAGTTCCGCTCATCGACCGGGGCGTCTTGCAAGGCGTTCTTGTAGTTCAAACCGTGGAGCCGCGGATTTTCCCAGAGACGGCCATTCGCCTGCTGACCGAGGCCGCCACCCAGGTGGCGCCGGTGGTCAGCGAAGCCCGCACCCTGGACCGTTTCATCGCTCCTTCGCAGGAACGGCTCTGGGCGCTCGCCCGCAACCTGTGGTGGAGCTGGGATCACGATTCGGTGGACCTGTTTATGGATCTCGATCCGGCTCGCTGGATCGAGCTCAATCACAATCCGGTTTCTCTGCTGGCTGAGTTTCCCCTGAGAAAGCTGGAGGCGCGCGCGGCGGAACTCGCATTGCACAGCCGCATCAACTACGCGTACCGCCGCCTGCGCGAATATCAGGAAGGGGAGCGAACCTGGGGCGCCAGGCACGCGGGTGTTCTGCGCACTCGCCCGGTAGCCTACTTCTCCGCAGAATTTGGTGTGCATGAGTCCCTGCCGGTGTATTCAGGCGGCCTGGGAGTTCTCGCGGGCGATCACATCAAGAGTGCTTCCGATCTCGACATCCCTCTGGTGGGCGTGGGACTGTTTTATGGCCAGGGATACTTCCGCCAGCGTCTCGATCGCGAGGGCTGGCAGCACGAGGATTATCTCGAAACCGACGTCAATCAGCTGCCGATGGAAGCGGCCATCGGGAAGAACGGCCAGCCCGTGCTCGTGCGAGTAAATACCCGCCACGGGTCCATCCGCGCCAAGGTCTGGCGCGTGAAAGTGGGACGATGTGATTTGTTCCTGCTCGACTCCGACGTGGAAGGCAATGCCCCCGAGGATCGCGAGCTTACGTCACGCTTGTACGGAGGCGACGGCCGCGTTCGAGTTCACCAGGAATTGCTTCTCGGCGTGGGCGGCCTTCGCGCCTTAAAAGCAATGGGCATCACTCCCGGCGTGCTTCACCTCAACGAAGGACACAGTGGGTTTGTGGTGCTGGAAGCCGTCCGCCAGCGCATGGAGGAAGAGGGTCTCACCTTTGAAAAAGCCGTGCCACGGGTTTCCCGGGAAGTTGTCTTCACTACCCACACACCCGTGCCGGCGGGCCACGATCGCTTCGATGGTGAGCTGGTGGAGGAACATCTTGGGCCTCTGCGTGAGTCGCTCGGCCTGACGCGCGAGAGCTTCATGGCTTTGGGGCGCGAGAATCCCAACAATGGCGACGAGTCCTTCTGCATGACCGTGCTGGGCCTCCGGCTCTCGCGGCGCGCCAATGCAGTATCCTCGCTGCACGGGGAAGTTTCCCGTGCCATGTGGACCGGCCTCTCGCCGGGCAAGCACGAAGACTCCGTTCCCATCGGACACATCACCAATGGCGTCCACGTGCCCTCCTGGCTGGCTCCGCAGATGTTTCGGCTTTACGACCGCCACCTGGGGACGGGCTGGCACTTACGCAGCAGCGAGGCAAAGATCTGGGAAGGAATTGAGGACGTCGACGACGGCGAACTCTGGGAGACTCACCTGAACCTGAAGTCGCGGCTGGTTGAGTTTGTGCGCCGCCGCGCCGTCAAGCAGGCGATGCGCCGCGACGAACCGACCGAGGTCTTACAGCGGCTGCAACGCGTGCTCAGTCCGGACGCGCTCACCATCGGGTTTGCCCGCCGTTTTGCTACCTACAAACGGGCGAACCTGTTTTTGGCAGACGTTGAGAAACTCGCATCCATGGTGAACGACCCGAAGCGCCCGCTGCAGTTCGTCTTTGCCGGCAAGGCGCATCCTCATGACGAACCTGGCAAGCGCGTGCTGCAGCAGATCGCCCGCTTGATGAGCGACTCGCAGTTTGCTGACAAATTCGTTTTCGTCGAAGACTACGACATCAACGTCGGCCGCTACCTTGTACAGGGCGTCGACGTCTGGCTGAATAACCCGCGACGTCCGCTCGAAGCCTCGGGCACCAGCGGCCAGAAAGTGGTGCTCAACGGCGGACTGAACCTCTCCGTGCTCGATGGCTGGTGGGCTGAGGCATATGACGGTTTGAACGGCTTCGCCATCGGAACCGGAAGAACGCATACCGACATGAACGTACACGACACGCGCGACGGAGAAGATCTGCTGCGCGTGCTGCGCGAAGAAGTGATTCCTCTGTACTACCAGCGCGACCGCGACGGGCTGCCCCGCGGCTGGATCAAGCGCATGAAGCGCACCATCCGGACGCTCGGGTGGCGCTTCAACGCCGATCGCATGGTGATGGACTACACGCTCAAGTGCTACGTTCCGGCAGCAGGCGGCACGTCGAGCGACATGCGGCCGAATGTGTAGATTCAAGTACCGCCGCCTCGGCGGCTGTCGCGAGGGCAACTTTGCCCTCGCTAGTGGGGGCGGGACGCCCCCACGACGGCCGGCAGGTTGCCGGCGCTACGCTTGCTTCTCGGCGAATTCCGGTGCAGCGAAACTTTTCATCCCACCAATCGAAATTCTGAATTGTACTTTCCAACCCCATAAGCTGTACCAAAGAATAGAGCTCTCAGGCTCGAATCCTATGTCTGGCACAGTTTCCCCGGTGACGAGGAGTGCTGTCGAACGGCAGCGGGTTGGATCGAATCGCAAAACATGGCATGGTCATCCTCTAATGTGCACGGACTACCTCCCGCCCAGGGCCTCTATGACCCAGCGTACGAGCACGATGCCTGCGGTATGGGCTTCGTCGCCAGCGTAAAAGGCCAGAAAAGCCACGACATCGTTCGCAAAGGCATCCAGGTTCTGATCAGCCTGACGCACCGCGGTGCCTGCGGTTGCGACCCGGAAACCGGCGATGGCGCCGGTATCCTGATCCAGATTCCGCATACATTTTTCGCGCGCGAGTGCGCCAAGCTGGGATTCGAACTGCCCGCGCCGTGTTCGTACGCAGTTGGAATGACTTTTCTGCCAGTGGAGCGGCATCAGCGGCTGCAGTGTGAAGGAATTCTAGAGCGCATCGTGCGTGAAGAGGGCCTTACGGTACTGGGCTGGCGCGACACGCCGGTGGATGGATCGGCCGTAGGGCGGGTGGCGCGCGCTTCGCAACCTTACATTGAACAGATTTTCGTTCGACGCCGTACCGACATGGACGAGGCTGCCTTTGAACGCACGCTCTATATCGTCCGCAAGCGAGCGGAAGCCGAGATTGCCGCGTCGGACATGGAAGATCGGGGGATGTTCTACATTCCTTCCTTTTCCGCGCGCACCATCGTTTACAAAGGGCTCTTGCTCGCTCCGCAGATTGAAAACTTCTACAAGGAACTGGCCGATCCCGATGTGGCCAGCGCTCTGTGCCTGGTCCACCAGCGTTTCTCGACCAACACTTTCCCGAGTTGGCAATTGGCGCACCCGTACCGCTACATCGCCCACAACGGGGAAATTAATACGCTGCGCGGCAATGTGAACTGGATGTATGCGCGGCAGTCTGTGCTGAAGTCGCCGCTGTTCGGGGATGACCTGAAAAAGGCGTACCCGATCATCGCCCCGGGAGGCAGCGACTCAGCGAGCTTCGACAACGCGGTGGAATTGCTCTTTCAGGCCGGGCGGGAACTCCCTCACGTCATGGCCATGCTGATTCCCGAAGCGTGGGCGGGGAATCCGCACATGGAGGTCAAGAAGCGTGACTTCTACGAATACCACGCGTCGTTGATGGAGCCATGGGATGGCCCCGCCGCGATCGCCTTTACCGATGGCCGCGTAATCGGCGCCACGCTCGATCGCAACGGCCTTCGTCCCGGCCGCTACGTTGTAACCCATGACGACCTGGTGGTCATGGCTTCGGAAACCGGCGTGCTCGACATCGCGCCCGAACAGATCAAGCGCAAGGGCCGCCTGCAACCGGGAAAGATGTTTCTGGTGGACACGGTCGCGGGCCGCATCATTTCCGATAAAGAGGTCAAGGAGCGGCTGGCCAGCGCTCAACCCTACGGGGACTGGCTCAAGCAAAACCAGATCACCATGGATCTGCTGCCCGAGCCCGCGCGCGTGCATCCATCCGATCACGACACGATCATCTGCCGCCAGCGCATGTTTGGCTACACCGACGAAGACATACGGATGATTCTGGAACCGATGGCGACCCACGGCGAGGAACCAGTGGGTTCGATGGGCACGGATACTCCGCTAGCCTGCCTGTCGGATCGGCCGCAGCCGTTGTTCAGCTACTTCAAGCAACTGTTCGCGCAGGTCACCAACCCGCCGATTGATCCGATCCGTGAAGCGCTGGTAATGTCGCTGATCAGCTACATCGGCACCGAGGGCAACATCCTCGATGAAACGCCCGGCAATTGCCACACGCTGCGGCTCGAACATCCGATCCTGACCAACCGCGACCTTGAGAAGCTCCGGCGCGTGTCGCGTGGTGGTCTGCTGGCGACTACGCTGCCCGCGCTTTTCCACGTAGACGACGAAGAAAATGGGCTCAGGCGCGCGCTCGACGACCTCTGTCAGCGCGCATCGCTCGCCGTCGAGGCAGGATACAGCCTGCTCATTCTCTCCGACCGTGGAGTCAACAAAGACTACGCACCCATCCCTAGCCTGCTGGCCTTGGCGGCAGTTCACAACGTTTTAATCCAGGAGGAAAAGCGCACGCAGGTCGCGCTCATCGTTGAATCAGGCGAGCCCCGCGAGGTCATGCATTTCGCGCTGCTGCTCGGCTACGGCGCCAGCGCCATCAATCCTCATCTTGCGATCGAAACTCTGGAAGACCTCTCCTGGCGCGGGAATTTGCCGGAACACGTAACCGCTGAGAAAGCGGTAAAGAACTTCGTCAAAGCTATCAACAAGGGCTTGCTGAAGACTTTTTCGAAGATGGGCATTTCTACGCTGCAAAGCTACCAGGGCGCCCAGGTCTTCGAAGCCATCGGTCTGAACAAAGAGCTGGTAGACAAGTATTTCGTTGGGACAACCTCGCGCCTCGACGGCATCGGCCTTCGGGTTCTGGCGCGCGAAGCGCAGATGAAGCACGAGCATGCGTTTCGCCCCATCACCGAGTTCGAAACCGAACTCGCGGTCGGGGGCAGCTACCATTTCCGAGCCAACGGCGAATATCACCTGCTGAACCCGCTGACCATCAGCAAGTTGCAGCATGCGGTACGCCAGGGTAGTTTCAAAACTTTTGAGGAATACTCCGAACTGATCGACGACCAGAGCCGCAACCTGGCCACGTTGCGCAGCCTGATGCAGATCAAGAAAGCTGAGAAGCCGGTTCCCATCGGGGAAGTGGAGCCTGCCAAAGAGATCGTAAAGCGATTCACGACGGGCGCGATGTCATTCGGGTCAATCAGCAAAGAAGCCCACGAAACGTTGGCCATCGCGATGAACCGCATCGGCGGGAAGTCGAACACGGGCGAAGGCGGAGAGGATGAAGCGCGTTTCAAGCCCGATCCGAACGGCGATCTGCGGCGCAGCGCCGTCAAGCAGGTGGCGTCGGCGCGCTTTGGCGTGACCACAAATTATCTAGTGAATGCCGACGAACTTCAGATCAAGATGGCGCAAGGCGCAAAGCCGGGAGAAGGCGGTCAACTTCCCGGACACAAAGTCAATGAGGTCATCGCACGCCTGCGACACTCAACCCCCGGCGTCGGCCTGATATCACCGCCGCCCCATCATGACATCTATTCGATCGAAGACCTGGCGCAACTGATCTACGACCTGAAGAACGTCAACCCGCAGGCGCGAATCGCAGTCAAACTGGTTGCCGAAGTCGGCGTCGGGACGGTCGCCGCAGGCGTCTCCAAGGCGCACGCCGACGTAGTTCTGATCAGCGGAGACAGCGGCGGAACCGGTGCATCTCCCCTGAGTTCGATCAAGCACGCCGGCATTCCGTGGGAGTTGGGACTGGCGGAAACGCAGCAGGTGCTGCTGTTGAACGACCTTCGCAGCCGCATCCGCGTGCAGACCGATGGCAAACTCCAGACCGGCCGCGACGTCGTCATCGCAGCTCTGCTCGGGGCGGAAGAATTCGGATTTGCCACCACGCCGCTCGTCGCAATGGGCTGCATCATGATGCGTAAGTGCCATCTGAATACTTGCTCGGTCGGCATTGCCACGCAGGACCCCACTCTGCGCAAGCACTTCCAGGGACAGCCGGAGCACGTCATCAATTTCTTCTTCTTCATCGCGGAGCAGGTGCGCCAGTACATGGCGCAGATGGGCTTCCGCAAAGTGGACGAAATGGTGGGGCGCGTCGAAATGCTCGACGTGCGTCCTGCCGTGGATCACTGGAAAGCGCGCGGCGTGGATTTGTCGGCCATCCTCTACGCCCCTCCGGTGCCGGGCCGCGTCGCTCGCCACTGCGTGCATAAGCAGGACCACGGCCTGCAACAGGCGCTCGATCATCAGATCCTCAAGCTCGCTCAGCCCGCCTTGGCGACGCGCACTCCGGTCGAAATGAGTTTCACGATCCGCAATGTGCATCGCACGGTCGGTGCCATGCTCAGCGGCGAGATTGCACGCCGCTATGGTTCCGAGGGCCTGCCCGACAACACCATCCGCGTTCATTTCACCGGGTCAGCCGGCCAGAGCTTCGGGGCATTCCTGGCCCGTGGCGTGACCCTCACCCTCGAAGGCGACACCAATGACTACGCCGGCAAGGGGCTTTCCGGCGGCCGACTGGTTGTTTATCCACCGAGGAACTCCGGATTTGCTGCGGAGGAAAATATCCTCATCGGCAACGTCGTGCTCTATGGCGCAACCAGTGGGGAAGCATTCTTCAATGGAGTTGCCGGCGAGCGCTTTGCCGTGCGCAACTCCGGAGCAACCGCCGTGGTCGAAGACGTCGGCGATCATGGCTGCGAGTACATGACGAAGGGCACGGTGGTTGTACTCGGAGCCTGCGGCCGGAACTTTGCTGCCGGCATGAGCGGCGGCCTCGCCTACGTCTTCGACGAACACGGAGACTTCGCTGAAAAACGCTGCAACCCCGCGGCGGTCGATCTCGAGCCTGTCATCGATTTTGAGGATGTGCAGATTGTGCGCGACCTCGTTACCCGTCACTGCGAATTGACTGGCAGCCGGCGCGCCCGCTGGATTCTCGACAATTGGTCTGAGACGCTGCCCCGCTTCCTCAAGGTTTTCCCGCACGAATTCAAGCGCGTGTTGGGCTTGGGCCTCTCCGCGCCCTCGGGGGTTCCTGCGTCCGTGCCGATCTTTAGTGGAGAGCCGGGCGTCCCCGCCCGGCTTGATGGGCGAGACGCCCGTCTCTCCACAACAGTTGAGATCGCCGAGCAGGTGCAGCATGGGTAAAGACACCGGCTTCATGGAATATGCGCGCGAATTGCCCCAGCGCCGCCCCATCCCCCAGCGCGTGAACGACTGGTTCGAGATCTACCAGGACTTCCCGGAAGACGAACTTCGCCACCAGGGCGCGCGCTGTATGGATTGCGGCGTCCCTTTCTGTCATACCGGCTGTCCGGTGAACAACATCATTCCCGACTGGAACGACTTGGTCTACCGTGGGCGCTGGAAAGAAGCCGTACGGCAGTTGCACGCCACCAACAATTTTCCCGAGTTCACGGGACGAATCTGCCCCGCGCCCTGTGAAGCAGCCTGCGTGCTCGGCATCAACCAACCGGCAGTGACGATCAAGAACATCGAGAAGAGCATCATCGAGCGCGGATTCGAAGAGGGCTGGATCCGCCCTGAACCACCCCGACGCCGCACGGGCAAGAAGGTCGCCGTCGTCGGGTCCGGACCCGCGGGACTCGCAGCCGCACAGCAGTTATCCCGCGCCGGACACTCGGTGGTGGTGTATGAAAAGGCCGACCGCATCGGAGGGTTGCTGCGGTATGGCATCCCCCAGTTCAAGCTTGAAAAGCACATCATTGATCGCCGCCTTGACCAGATGTCTGCCGAGGGTGTGCAGTTCGTCACCAGCGCGCATGTGGGTAAGAACGTGGCCGTGGACGATCTGCAAAATGAGTTTGACGCGATCGTCATGGCCGGCGGTTCCGAGCAGCCCCGTGACTTGACGGTCCCGGGCCGCGAACTACGGGGCATCCACTTCGCCATGGAATTCCTGCCTCAACAGAACCGGCGCTGCCTGGACGACAAACTGGATCCAGCGGCCGATATTCTGGCCACCGGCAAGCACGCGGTCATCATCGGCGGAGGCGACACCGGCGCCGACTGCCTGGGCACTTGCCATCGGCAGATGCCGAAGTTTGTACAGCAGTTTGAGATCATGCCGATGCCGCCCGACGAGCGGTCGCCGCAAACGCCCTGGCCGCTCTGGCCGATGCAGTTGCGCACCGAGGGCGCGCACGAAGAGGGTGGCGTTCGGGATTGGAGCATCGCCACCACGTCGTTCACGGGCGATGCAAACGGAAACGTGGCCAAACTGCATGCCGTGCGAGTCGGCCCTCCGCCGAAGTTTGAAGCCATCGCCGGCACCGAGTTCACGGTCGACGCCGGGCTGGTGCTGATCGCCATGGGCTTCCTGGGACCGGTGCGCAACGGCATGATCGAGCAACTCGGAGTTGCGATCGACCCGCGTGGAAACGTGGCTACCGATGACGACTCTATGACCTCGGTGCCCGGCATCTTTGCAGCCGGCGACATGCGCCGCGGGCAGTCGCTGGTGGTGTGGGCGATCGCAGAAGGACGGAAAACAGCGGCTGCGGTCGATCGCTATCTGCAAAACGTTAGCTGCGGAAAGTTGGCTAGCTGAATTGTAGCGCCGGCACCCTGCCGACTGTCCCGAGGGCTTCTCGCCCTCGGCGCGCGGCGGGCGAGACGGCGGCGCTACTCGATACGTTCGTCAGCTATAATCCGCACGAGCCATGGACTTCAGTCAACTCATCACATTTCTTGAAGTTGCCAAACTTGGAAGCTTCTCGCGCGCTGGACAAAAAGTGTTCCGCTCGCAATCTGCTGTCAGTGCGCAGATCCGGCAGCTCGAACAGGAATATGGCGACCGCCTGCTCGACCGCTCCGGCAAAGACGTCACCCTGACTCCCGCCGGCCGAGTGCTGCTCGCCTATGCCGAGCGCCTCATTCAATTGCGTGACGAGTCCAAGCTTGCGGTCTCCGATCATGGCGGAGCCCCGCGCGGCAAACTCGTCGTAGGGGCCAACGAGGCAACCTGCCTCTACGTCCTGCCTGACGTGTTCGCGAAGTATTGCAGCCTCCATCCCGAAGTCCAGCTCAGCATCTACCGCAATTTCAGCTACAAGATTATCGAGAAGCTTGAAAACGGCACTATCGACGTAGGTATCGTTACGCTTCCCGTCAAATCACCCAAACTGAAAACGACGGCAATCTTTCGCGACCAGTTAATGTGGATGGTGAGTCCGCAGAATCCTCTCGCCAAGCACGAAGTCATCTCGATCAGCGAAGCTGCGAAGCAGCCAATGCTTTTGCCGAAGACCGGATACACGCGCCGCCTGATGGACAAACTGCTGCGCCCCCACGAGTCAGACTTGCAGGTCCGGATGGAATTGCCGAGCGTGGGCATGATCAAGAGCTTTGTGGCCGCCGGGCTTGGAGTTTCGCTGGTCAGCGCCAGCTTTGCGCGCGATCAGGTGCTGGCTGGACGCGTGAAGCTGATTCCGCCAAAAGAAAAAGAACTGTGGCGGGAACTCGGTTTGGCGTATCGCCGCGATCGAACCCTAACGCAAGCGGCCCGGACGTTCATCACTACGGTGCGCCAGCTCGCCGCCACCTCCAGGTAAACAGGCGTGAACGTAGCGCCGCCGCCTCGGAGGCTGTCTGTTGGGCGCCTTCGCCCGCCGCGTCGAGGGCGGGGTCGCCCTCGGGACAGCCGGCAGGTTGCCGGCGCTACACACTGCCGCCATCGCCGATAATAATCTTGCGGTAAGCGTACCAGGTCGCCCACCTTGACAGTTAGCTGGGGATGACTATGATGTGAATAGTTATTCACTATCATGGATATTTATGCGTTGTGGGGACTCTTGAACGCTAAAGGCGCTGCCGCCTGATGGCTAAACTCAAAACCGCCGTGCTCGGCGCGACTGGATATTCCGGTCTTGAACTCGCGCGCATCCTCGCCCGGCATCCCCGTCTCGAAACTCCCCTGCTCCTGCGGCGCAGCACGGAAACGCGGGAACCTGGTCACACGTCGGAAGTTTTTCCCCATGTCGCAGGGAACGGTCACTTGCCGCTCGAACCGTTTTCCTGGTCGAAATTGCAGGAGCACAAGACCGAACTTCTCTTCCTGGCCACGCCCCACAGCATTTCACGGGAGCTCGTTCCGGAAGCCGTCGCTCGTGGGCTGCGTGTGGTCGATCTGAGCGGTGCCTGGCGGCTTAAAGAGGATCAGCATCGAGCTGTGTA
>Ga0075030_100001680_pt1 | contig 19937 bp, 15 predicted proteins | sample LitLauG_LLR_2012_FD_71393 | JGI IMG/M metagenome (GOLD analysis project Ga0075030, IMG submission 71393) | Freshwater sediment microbial communities from Pennsylvania, USA - Little Laurel Run_MetaG_LLR_2012 | ecosystem: Environmental > Aquatic > Freshwater > Creek > Sediment | place: USA...
CTTCGCTGAGATTCGAGTAGTGGGCGATCTGGCCCTGTTTGAGAATCAACACTTCATCGCAGGTATCTTCGACATCGCGCAGCAGGTGCGAGCACAGCACGATGCGCATCTCCTGGCCGTCGCGAATCTCACGAATCATGCGGATCATGCGCTGGCGCGCGGAGGGATCGAGACCGTTCGTCGGTTCGTCGAGGATCAGGAGTTTCGGGCCGTGCACGATGGCCTGGGCCAGTTTGGCCAGTTGCTTCATGCCGAGGGAATAGGTACCTAACTGGCGGTAGCGGGCTTCGGCGAGGCCTACGTAGAACAGCGCCTCGTGGGCGCGCTCGAGGGCGACACGCGAAGGCAGGCCGGAGAGTTCTCCCATCATCTGGACGAAGGAAACGGCGTTCATCTTGGAGATGAAGGCATCGTTCTCGGGCATGTAGCCAACCAGGCGCCGAATGGTTCTCAATTCTTTGTGGATGTCGCGGCCGAAGACTCTCGCGGAGCCAGCCACCGGCGGATAGAAGCCAAGCAGAGTGTTAATCAGCGTGGATTTGCCTGCGCCGTTTGGGCCGAGCAATCCGATCGCGCGTCCACGCAGAGAGGCGTTGAGGCCGCGGAGGATGTCGCGATTGCCGAAGCGGACGGTGAGGTTGTTGAGTTCAATGACCGGCTCAGCCGGAGCACCGGCCGGCGTGTTGGGTTTCTCGCTGGCAGGTGCTCCGGGTTGTGCGATCGTACTCATTGCGTATCCGCTGGATGGCTCGGGGTTATGGCACCGCCAAGAAACATCTGCGGCATGAAGGGGCCATTATGCCCCATTGTCAGCAGGGTTCCCAGATCAAATCCCATAAAGCCGGTGTTGCTGGCGACGACAATCCGATTGGGCTCGCCGTAGGCGTAAATCATGCCGGGCGCTGAGTTTTCTGTGAGTGCGTCGATTGATTTACGCTGCTGGGCGGTAAGCGCGCCGCTGGCTTTCATCTGCGCGGCCAGAGGTCCGACGACCGGGCCGAGGTTGTGGTAGAAGATCGCCGAAAAGTTGGTGTAGCCATCGGTCGGCAGGAGGGCCTGGAACGTCGAGGAATGCGTCAGCGTGTAGCCTGCCTCGCGATTCTGGATGGCGTGCGAGATCGTTCCCAGGTCCGGCGCCGCGATCAGGTAGCTGTCGACGAACGTGTAATCGATTTCGTAGTTCGGCTGATTCGGACTGCTGATGGTGTAGTAGGTTCGCGAGTTGACTTGCTTGCTCGTGACCTGCAGGGAATGAGAGTGATCTGTAGCTTCGCGATTGACGCTCTCGACCAGCTTCTCGATCGTGGACTGCAGCGTCGTGGGATCGTAGACCTCGAAGATCATCTTCCAGCGCGGAGTGGGAACCATGGGGCCGTCGAACGCCATGGTGACTTCGCCGCCGAGAGGCGCGGTGATGTCGTTGAGCACGTTCACTCCGGTCTTGGATTCGAATTCGGCCAGGTGCTGACTGAATTCGGGATCACCACTTCCGGCCATCTTGAAAATCTCTTCCATGATGCTTCTCGGATTCTTGATCACGGCTGACGTCACCATGCTGGCATCGGGCGAAACAAACTCCAGCGAACCCATGTTTGCCGGCGAGCCTAGCCACGACGCTACGCCCTGGCGCTCGGAGGCGAAAGTCAGATCCGCGTGACTCTCGCTTTTGCCGGCGACTTCACGATGTCCCATCATCAGATAGCGGACGTCGCCGATTCCGGGAGGGAGGTCGTGATGGCTGCTATCAGCTTGTACGTGCTCTCCGACAATTTGTTCCATGTCGGCGCAGAAAAGCCATTGGACACCTTGCTGGTAGGAGCTGGCAATCTGCTGGTAGAACGGGCTGGCGCTGAAAGCGCTGCTTCCAGCCTCCTGCGCACGCTTCACCGCGAGCTGTAGCTGCGGCAGACCGGAACTGGCGATAAACAGATCATTGTTTAGATAGACCAACAGGGGATGACCTGCTGCCGGTGCCAGAGACCAGGGATCGTGAACGATCTGCAGATTGACCTCAGATGGATTCGCTCGGAAGCGGCTGGCTTCCTTCTGCAGGAACGTGTCGAGGCCGGGCTGCCGCACTCGGGCAAAGATTACGGGGGCGGAGTAGTTTGGCCCCTCTTTGTCGACCGCAACGACGACCTCGTCGCCCAGGTAGCTGCTGAAGTTCTTGACTTCGTCGAGCACGTCCTGAAGTTTCGGGCCACTTCCTTTTTGCTGCTGGTTCCACCAATCGCGCAGGGTGGGACTCTGCTGCATGCGGTCCTGGAAGAGGCGGTTGGCTTCGCCGATGGTGTTCGTCAGGTTTGGGATGGCCGCGTAGACCACGGTGTGATCGGGAGCAAGCGGGAGAAGATCAGACGTGTAGCGCAGTCCGGGTCCGGGGATGGCAGCGATCTGCTTCTGCAGCACGGCGAAATCGCCGAGCAGCGCGAGATACTTTGCCGAGTTGCGGCTCCACGCGATCTCGTTTTGCACTGGAACCTTTGACACCGCGGCGCTGGAAGTAGCCTGCTCCCCAGCAGTGAGGTCGGTGGTGTTGTTTCCGAAATCAACGCGGACGACACCTTCGACTACGGCGACACGAGAACCTTTGATTCCTCGGTTGACTGAGAAGATGGTGCCTTTTACGGAGACCAGGCCTTCATCGGTCGCGACATAGAGATGGCGGCCGGTGTGTTGCTTGGCGGCCTGCACGATGACTTGTCCGCCGACGAGGTGAATCGTAGTGCCGGTCCACTGCCGCGAAACCGAGAGCTCGGCGCGGGGGCCCATTTCGACCAGGGAGCCATCGAGCAGGCGGACGACCGCGGTCGATCCCTTGGCGGTCCGGATTTCGTCTCGGTTGCGGATTTTATATCCGGCGGGGACGACGTGGACGTCGGCGCCATTCCCGGTGTACAGCGAGCCGTCAACGGTCTGAACTTCGGCGCGGACGGCGTTCTGTCCGGGAAACAGGCCGTTGGCGAAGGCGAAAGCGACGATCACTACCGCTGCAACCGCGGCTGCGCCCATCGTCCATGCCCACACTCGCGAGTTCGAGCGGCGGGTCTCGATCGTCCAGACTTGCTGGCGTTCGCCGTCTCTGGCACGCTCGAGGGCGTGACGACACGCCACGCAGGCGTGCACGTGGTCTTCAAACAGCATGACGCGGGCAGGGGCCAACTGCTTGGCCACGTACGCGGGAATCAGAGACTGGAAGTCTTCGCAGCTCCGCAGTGTGTGCGGGCTTACTTGCGCGGCTGCGGGGCTGGCGTCGACCATCGACTTCCAGACGCGGTCGCGAGCCTCGGCGACAACCTTGTCATTTACGTTCTCGTTGCGGATTGTCGACAGCAAGCGCTCGAACTTCTCGTTTTTCATGACCTGTCTCCTAGAATCTTTCCAAGCTCCTTGCGGAGTTGTTGACGGGTGCGGTAGACGGTGACGGCGACCAGCACCTGGGAAATTCCCAGCATGCGGGCGATTTCTGGATTGCTTAGACCCTCGATGAATCGCAGGGTGAATATTTCGGCGGAACGCTGCGGGAGTTTACTGATGGCGCGAGCCAGTGCCTGCCGCAAGTCGGTGGCCTCGGCGTCGGAGCGGTTGCTCGGGACGTCGACCAGTTCCATGGTGCGATCGGACTGACGCGAGCGGATCACGTCCAGCGACGCATTGATGGCAGCGCGGCGCAGATAACTCTCTTCGTTGTCCATCGCGTCGGATTGCGGCGTGCGGCGAAGCAGACGGAGAAAGACGGTTTGCAGCACGTCCTCGGCATCGGCCGCGTTGCCGGTGATGCGATACGCGGTGCGGAAGACCAGGCCGTGATGCGAACGGAAGGTGCGCTCGAGTTCGTCCGGTATGGCGATCGCCGGTTCCTCTTCTATCAGTACGCTTCGCAGGGTACTCCTCCGTGCAGCTCAGTTTCATTAGTAAAGACGGCGGGGGAGGGGGATTATTACATGCGGGTGGGAGATTCTTTGTCCTGCTGGAACAATGAGTTACGGGCAGGTGTGCGGGTAAGATGACTGTCTTTACTACGCCCAGGGCAGGCTAGCTGGCTGGTGCTACATTCACGGTGTGTCATTACACAGGTAATTGGCAGGGGCTGATGTTCGCACCTACGATAACCGCAGCGGCGGTGTGGCTTCGGACCTTGGACGCTCAATGATTGGTTCCAACTCTCAGGATGGTCTTTTACATGTTTCGTGATGATCGCTGAGATTTGCCTGCCGTCCATGTGTTCCACGCACGAATTTAGGCCGGCGACCGGCTCGTCACTCGCCCCAAACATTGCGCTTGCGAAGAACCCGTCCATCAGCCCTTGAACATAGACAACTCGATCAGTCTCGCTTAGGTCAAGAAACTGCTCCGCAGTGAAAAAATGAGAAGGAGCCTTTATGGTGCGCTGCATAGTCTTCTTATCGCCGGTCTGACCTTGAACAGCAACGACAAACAGGCAGAGAAAAACAAAGAAAACCGCCTTGACAGTGGGTTTTCTCAAGCAAGCTGTGATCATCATTTCCTCCCTGTTCGTTACGCTGTTTGGGCGCGCGTAAATCCCGTGGTTCAGTTTCCAAAAGTAGTGACGAACTCAAAGCGACTGAATGTATAAATGCACATCGAGGAATAGCGAACGCCTGAGAGGCTGCGATAGCGGCACACGATAGTTGCGGTAGTGGCCTCCGGTCCTTTCTTAAGGCCGGCATTGAAGAGTGGCTTGATACCGTCGAACGGTAATTGCACCCACTTCTCAGGTTGCAGAAACGGGGTGGTCCCTTTCATGTCACTGTCCAACAGAGCCCACTCAAGTTCCATCGCTGGTCCATACCCGATATTCTCTAACCGTGGACTACTCTCCGTACTATTACCGCCGGTTGCGATGATTGCTGGCCGAAAAGTGGCTTCGGCTTGAGACTGCGCGGCGAGTCGCAGCTTTTTGGTCTCCTGCAGATAGTGATAGACAAAGACAGCCGTCACGATAAGGACAAGCACCTGCGCTAGGCTAGCTAAGGCCCCGAGTCCAGTCCAAAACGGAATCGAAGACGAATCAAACACGCCTATAGTATAAAGCTCTCGCAATTCGGCGAAAGCTTTACACCTGCAGGTTCCGCAGGTACGGCACGCTTTCCTTCATCATTTCCAGTTTCATTTCTACGAAGTAGTTTTTGATTCCTCCGGTTTTGGCGGCGGTGAAGATCTTCTTCCAGTCGAGGGTGTCTTTGCCTACAGCGACGATTTTCTTGTCGGGGGCGGACCATCCCTGGACGTGCATCGAGATGAAGCGGCCGGGATATTTATTGAAATATTCGGCGGCATCGAAGCCCTGGGCGATGGTTGAGACCTGGAATTGAAACTTGACGAGCTTGGGGTCGAGGAGTTGGAAGAGGACGTCGTAGGTGCGCTTGCCGTCGACGGTTGAGGTTTCAAAGTTCTCGTTGTGCAAGCCCTGCTGGATACCGGCTTTGGCGGCCTTTTCGCCCATCTTGTTGTATTCGTCGGCGGCGCGTTTCACGTCGTCCAGGGTGGGGTTCTTGGGGCCGTCGAGGCTGGGGACGATCATCTGGATGAGGCCCAGGTCGGAGGCCCATGCGATGCGGTCTTCCTGATTCTTGCGGAGTTCGTCGATTCCGAAGTGAGAGCTGACACAGGTTAGGCCGGCATCGGTGATGATCTTTTTGAGTTCGGCACCCTTGTATTTGATGAGCGCTCCGAATCCGAATTCGGTGTAGCCGACGGGGGAGCAGAGTTCGATGGCTTGGAATCCGGTGTCGGCCAGCATTTTGAGCGTGGCGGGGAAGTCTTTGGCGATCATGTCGCGGACGGCCCAGGTTTGACATCCAATGGGGAGGCCGAGCGGGTTGGCGTGAAGTCTCAATACTCCGGAAGATAGTAGGCTGACGGCGGCGGATGTTGTGGCGGTTTTACAGAAATCTCTTCGAGTGATTGCGGACATCAGGACGCTCCCTTCGACAGTGCGCCTCAGCGGCTAAAGCCGCCATTGACAGCGACGCATTGATCGCAGCGCTCGAAGCGCTGCGCCACCCAAATCTTGGCTTTCACACAGCCGCCCAGCTTAAAGCCGCGTCTTTTCAAAGCATCTTTCAAACCACAGACGAATGCTTCGAGACGCCAAGAAGTCGCTTTTAACCGCTACAGTTCCCAGCCCTTGCGGCGCTCGGGACGAATGTATTTCTGAGCCAAATCCGAATTGTTGACCTTCATGGTTGAACGGTCCCAGGAGAGCTTTTCGCCGGTAAGGGCCGCGACGTTTCCTAGCAGTAACGTTTCGGTGACCAGATCTTCGAATTCGAAGTTGCCGCCGGGCTTTTCTTTGGCGCCTTTGCAGGCGTTGAGCCATTCGCGCTCGTTGCCGGGAGAGCGAGGCAACGTCTTCGGCGGTTGCTTGTAGGCGTCCATCTTCGATTGCGGAATCAGCTTGGGGTTTCTGCCATTGAATCCGCAGAGGATTCTTCCACTATCTCCAACGAAGAGAAGTCCTTCGTCTTCGTCGGACTCTCCTCGGAACGGGCGGCCTTCTTCCAACTCCGGAGGACGCGGCGGCTTCAGGCCACCGTCATACCACGAGAAACGCAACGAGGGCATATCGCCGCGGGCCGCAAAATCATAATGAATGATTTCGGCCTGGGGATAGGTCTCATCATAGCGATCGGTCGAACTGGCCTGGATGCTGATGGGAGTTTCGAGCTTCATGACGCGGAAGATGGTGTCGTAGCTGTAGCAGCCCATGTCGCCGAGCGCGCCGCAGCCGAAGTCGGTCCAGCCGCGCCAGGAGAAGGGCAGATACGCGTGGTGGAAGGGACGTTCCGGCGCGGGACCGAGCCATTTATCCCAATCGAGGCCTTCGGGAACAGGTTGTGATTCTTTCGGACGCTCGATGGCTTGCGGCCAGAAGGGGCGGCTGGACCAGTTGATGACCTCACGCACCGGGCCGATGGCGCCGGCCCAAATCCATTCGCAAAGCAGGCGCGTGTCTTCCGAAGCCTGGTTACCGACCGCGATCTGCGTCGCGACGCCAGTCTCGCGCGCGATCTCCGCAATCCGCCGGGATTCGTAGATCGTGTGCGTCAGCGGCTTCTGGCAGAAGACATGTTTCTTTTGCTTCATGGCCGCGGCTGAGACCGCCGCGTGCAAATGGTCGGAGGTGCAGACGACAACGGCGTCGACGTCTTTCTCTTTCTCGAGGAGTTCGCGGAAATCGTTGTAGGCGGCGCAACCGTGGTATTGGCCGGACCGCTGCTGCGAGGCGTAGAGTCCCTCCACTATTTTCTGTGCGGGTTCGCGTCCGGCAACTCCGCTGGTGACCTGGAGCGAATGCGTTAGCTGGATAGGATCGTCGGGACTGAGCCACTCCCAGCCGCTATCGACTCCAAGTAGCTTGCGCACTGAGTTACAGAACTCGTGTGTGCTCCACTGCGGATATCCCGCGGCACCTTTGTTAACGTCGCAGACGGCCACGCCCTGCACGTCGGGCTCGCGCAGGAAATGAAGCATGACGCGCAGCCCCTGCGCGCCAACTCCGATGAAGGCGAGATTGACCTTATCACTCGGAGGAACGTAGCCGGAGCCGCCCAACACGTGGCGAGGAACAATGGTGAAGGCGGCGGCAGCGGTGGCAGATTGCGCAAGAAATTCACGCCGCGATACAGAGGTCGCCGAACTGGAGCGAGACGGAACGTTGTCGGACATGGTCCCTCCCGAAGCAAGCACCGGAGTGGCTTTCCGGATGTGAAAGAGGATCGGCATACTGTAACCCACTGACACGGTGGTAACAATGCCTGAAATCACTTGTATCGTAAACTAGGTTTACTGGGCCTAGCGTGGGGGAAAAAACACCTACAACGGAATTGCATCCGACCGAGGAGACTACTGAGGGAAGCCATTCCTCTCTCCGCGCCCAACCTCCTCTCGAGAGAGACGGCGTTCACGTTACTCCACCCGCAAAGATCGCGGCCGGATTGAACTCTGTTCTGAAGGCGGTGGAGTTCACCCTCAAAGAGCCGGGTCTACTGCGGGGTATCAACGCGCTGGCCCGTCTCAATCAATTTGAAGGCATCGATTGCCCGGGATGCGCGTGGCCCGATCCGGATCACGAACGTTCGCTCAATGAATATTGTGAGAACGGCGTTAAGGCGATTGCCGAAGAAGCTACCACGAAACGGTGTACGCCCGACTTCTTCCGGGCGTGGAGCGTGGCAGAACTTTCAAATCAGTCGGACTACTGGCTGGGTCACCAGGGCCGACTGACGCATCCCATGGTTCTGCGCGCGGGATGTGATCACTACGACGCGATCTCGTGGGACGATGCCTTCCAGATGATCGCGGAGGAGTTGAAGGGGCTGAGCACTCCCGATGAGGCGATCTTTTATACGTCGGGGCGGACCAGCAACGAAGCGGCATTCCTGTATCAGCTCTTTGTGCGGCAGTTTGGCACGAACAATCTGCCGGACTGTTCGAACCTGTGCCATGAATCCTCGGGGTTGGCCTTGAGCGAGGTAATCGGGGTTGGCAAGGGGACCGTCAAACTCGAGGACTTCGACCTGGCGGACACCATCCTTATTATTGGGCAGAATCCTGGGACGAATCATCCGCGCATGCTGGCTACGTTGCAACGGGCGGCGCGGCGCGGGGCCACGATCATCAGCGTGAACCCGCTCGCCGAAGTTGGGCTGACGCGATTTAAACATCCCAAAGACGTGCTTCACCTGCTGGGTTCGGGCACGAAGATTGCCAAGCACTTCGTGCAGGTTCGGTTGAGCGGCGACCTGGCTTTTCTCAAGGGAGTGTGCAAGGAGATTCTGGAAGCAGATGCGAAGCAGCCCGGGTGTGTGATCGATCGCAAGTTCATCGAGGAAAAAACAGCGGGGTTCGAACAATTTCGGGCTTCGACTCTGGCAGTTTCATGGGAGGAGATTGTCGAGCAGAGCGGGATCCCGCGTTCCCACATTCGAGAGGTCGCTGCAGTCATTATGCGGTCGAAAGCAGTGATCGCCTGCTGGGCGATGGGGCTCACGCAACAACGGCAAGCGGTCGCGACGATTCAGGAGCTTGTGAATCTGCTGTTGCTCGGCGGCCACATGGGGCGGCCTGGAGCAGGAGTGTGTCCGGTACGGGGACACTCTAACGTTCAAGGCGACCGCACAATGGGTATCTGGGAGCGAGTGCCGGACAGCTTTCTCGACAAGCTTCGCGATACCTTTGCGTTCGAGCCTCCGCGGAAACATGGCTGGGACGTGGTGGACTCGATTAAGGCCATGCACCGCGGCGACGCGAAGGTTTTCTTCGCGATGGGTGGAAATTTTCTTTCGGCGACACCCGATACGGAATTTACTGCGGAAGCTCTATCGCGCTGCCATCTGACGGTGCATGTTTCGACGAAACTCAACCGGGCGCATCTGATTACGGGGCGAGAGGCTCTCATTCTGCCATGCCTCGGGCGGACGGATCACGACGTGCAGGCTTCCGGAGCGCAGTTTGTCAGTGTCGAGAACTCGATGGGTATCGTGCACTCGTCGAGAGGGAACCTTGATCCGCCCTCGGAGCAACTTCTCAGTGAACCGGCGATCATTGCGCGACTCGCCACGGTGACTCTTGGAAGAAGAAGCCAAATCGATTGGATGGGGCTGGTCGAGGATTACGACCGCATCCGCGAATTCATTGCGCGGGTGGTGCCCGGATGTGAGGAGATGAATCGCCGCGTGCGGCAGAAGGGTGGGTTCTATCTTCCAAACGCCGCGCGCAACAATCAATATAAGACGAAATCCGGCAGAGCCCACTTTACGGTTTCTACGATCGAGCCTTTCGAGATTGCACCCGGGCAGTTTCTACTGACGACGCTTCGCAGCCATGATCAGTACAACACAACGATTTATGGCCTCGACGATCGGTATCGTGGGATTTTCAACGGGCGGCGCGTTCTCCTGATTCATCCAGAGGAACTGAAGGAGAGAGGTTGGAATCCTGGAGATCGACTCGACATCACCAGTCATTTCCGCGTTGAAGGCGTTGACGAGTTGCGAACGGCTTACAGCTTCACGGCCGTGTCTTACGACATTCCACGGGGCTGCCTCGCCACATATTTCCCGGAAGCGAATGTGCTGGTGCCGATCCACAGCGTCGCTCTGCGCAGTAATACTCCCACCTCGAAGGCGATTGTGGTCAGCCTTGCCCGCTCGGCTCAATAGGAGCAGTCCAATACGCTTTCAGCGGAATCAGTCCACCCGCCACAAATGATCCGATCTGAGCGGATTGCGAGCACGCGGTTCCCACCCGCAGCCGGGGCACGCGTCCCCACGACGTGGCTTCGGTGGTAGTATCTTGCCGATTGGGAACCTAGCCGATGACTGGAACAAAAGCGAAACGATCCCGAGCCGTAGAGTCTCCACGCGTGGTTTGTGTCGAAGATCTCCGTCCGGTTGCGGCACAGAGAATTCCGAAGTCTGTTTTTGATTACCTCGATGGCGGTGCCGAGGGCGAGGTCACGCTGCGCGAGAACTGCCGGGTTTTTGAGGACGTAACGTTTAACCCACGATACGCGGTGGTGTCTCCGGAATGCGATTTGCGGACGCGGGTTCTGGGCCTGGAGCTTTCGGTGCCGTTCCTATTGGCCCCCGTCGGTTATAGCCGGCTGATGCATCCGGGGGGAGAAGTCGCAGCTTCCCGGGCTGCCGGAAACGCCGGCACCGCATACATTCTTTCGACCATCTCAGGACACCGGCTCGAGGACGTGAAGGCCGCTTCGAGCGGTCCGGTTTTTTATCAACTTTATCTGATGGGAGGGCGCGGAGCCTCAGAGCCGGCGATTGAGCGCGCACGCGCGGCGGGATATTCGGCGCTGGTGGTCACGATTGACACTCCGGTATCGGGGATCCGCGAGCGAGACTACCGCAACGGGATGAAAGAGCTGATCACCGGTGGAGTGTTCGCGAAAATTCCATATCTGCCACAGATCTTGTCGCGGCCGGGATGGCTGATGGGTTTCCTGCTTGATGGCGGGTTGCGGCCGTTGCCGAATGTGGTGATTCCGGGCAAAGGTCCGATGACGCTGACCGATGTGAGCGTGGCGCTGGCGGAGTCGGCGGTGACCTGGGCGGATTTCCAATGGATTCGCGAACACTGGAAGGGACCGATCGTCGTGAAGGGAGTACTCACGCCCGACGATGCGCGGCGAGCCATTGATCATGGCGCGGCGGCGATATCCGTTTCGAACCACGGCGGGCGTCAGCTGGATGGAGTGCCTGCTTCCCTGCGCGTTTTGCCGGAAGTGGTGCGTGCGGTGAACGGTCAGGTTGAGGTTCTCATGGATGGTGGGATCCGGAGAGGAACCGACATCGTGAAAGCATTATGCCTGGGGGCGAAGGCTGTGCTGTGCGGCCGCGCTTACGCTTACGGCTTGGCGGCGGCCGGGGAAGCGGGCGTGTCGCGAGCCCTGGAAATTTTGCGCACCGACCTGGAGCGCACGCTTCGGTTGCTGGGTTGTCCGTCGGTCGCGGCGCTCGATCGGTCTTATGTAAATGTTCCAGGAACCTGGGAAGCCGCCTGACCTGCCGTGCATATCGACGCTCACCAGCATTTCTGGCTCTACAACACCGAGGAATACGGCTGGATTGATGAATCCATGGCCGCCTTGCGCCGCGACTTCCTGCCTGACGATCTTTCTGCTGAACTTGACCGTAATGGTTTTCAGGGTTCCGTGGCGGTGCAGGCGCGGCAGACGCTTGAGGAAACCAGGTGGCTTCTCGAGTTAGCGGATCGCTCTAAGAAGATTCTGGGTGTCGTGGGATGGGTGGATCTGTGTTCTAGGGAGTGCCGCTCTCAGCTGGAGACGTTCTCGAGGCATCTGAAATTGGTGGGAGTTCGGCACATTGTGCAGTCGGAACCGGATGATCGGTTTCTGTTGCGCGAAGATTTCCTTCGAGGGATCGCTCTGCTCGAGGAGTTCGATCTTGCCTACGACATCCTTATATATACGCGGCATCTTCCGGTAGCGGCGGCGTTTGTCGAGCGATTTCCGCGGCAGCGGTTCGTGCTCGATCATCTGGCGAAGCCTCCCCTCAAGAGTCGGGAGATCGACGCCTGGGCTGAGGGGATTCGCCGGCTGGCACCGTTTCCGAATGTATTCTGCAAATTGTCCGGACTAGTCACCGAAGCAGAATGGCTTCATTGGAAGCCTGAGGACATTCATCCGTTTCTTGATATCGCGTTTGATGCGTTTGGGGCATCGCGGCTCATGATTGGATCGGACTGGCCAGTCTGCCTGGTGGCGAGTCCGTATGGCCAAGTGATGGAAATCGTGAAGAATTATCTGCAACGTTACAGCCACGACGCGTGCGAGGCGGTATTCGGTGGGAACGCACAGCGGTTCTGGCGGTTGAAGGCGTAGTTCCCGGTGGATTTCGAAGGTAAGGCTTGAGACACAGGCTGCCAAATTGCGGGTCGATCCGCAAACGTTTACACTGCCCATCATCGCGACTTTCGCATCCTCATATCGACAATGAAGCCCCGCGTCCTTCAACTCGATTCCCGTGACAACGTGCTGGTTGCTCTGAGTGACTTGAAGCAGGGAGAGTCTGTCTCGTGGGCCGGCCATACTCATGTTTTGAAAACCGACGTTTCTGCCAAGCACAAATTTGCGACCTCGGACCTGGCGGGCGGTGACCGAGTGGTGATGTATGGAGTAGTTGTGGGGCAGGCGGTTCAGCGCATTGCGTGTGGGGAACTCCTTACTGTCAGCAATATCCGGCACGAAGCAGCGCCATTCCATCCTCAGACGGGAATTTTCCAATGGTCTCCTCCGGAGTTATCACGCTGGACTCAGGTCACATTCCAAGGCCTTAAGCGCTCCGACGGGCAAGTGGGGACGCGGAATTACTGGCTGGTCGTGCCGCTGGTGTTTTGTGAGAACAAGAACATCCAGGTGCTGAAGCAGGCATTCGAGGAAGAGCTTGGCTTTGCTGCGCCTCAGCTTTACCGCCGTCAGGTTGCGGAGCTGGCACGGTTATATCGCGAAGAGAAACTCCCGGCGATAGCTCAGCAAAAGATTGATGCTGAGCCTTCTAGCCACGCAAATCAGCGCCTCTTCGCCAATGTTGATGGCATCCGCTTCCTGCTGCACGAAGGTGGGTGCGGCGGCACGCATGAAGATTCAAGAAATCTCTGTGGCTTGCTCGCGGGTTACATTCACCATCCGAACGTCGCAGGGGCGACCGTCCTGAGCCTCGGCTGCCAGCACGCACAGATCGACATTCTCCAGGAGGAGATTCACAAGCGCAATCCGCGATTCGACAAGCCACTCTACATCTTTGAACAGCAGAAAAGCGGATCGGAGGCGGCAATGATGTCCGAGGCGATCCGGCAGACCTTTCTTGGGCTGGTGGTAGCCAATGAGGCGAAGCGCGTTCCCTCTCCTCTCGCAAGATTGTGCGTGGGATTAAAGTGCGGGGGATCAGATGGCTTCTCGGGAATTTCGGCCAATCCAGCAATCGGGCATACCTCGGATTTGCTGGCGGCCCTGGGAGCCAGAACCATTCTTTCGGAATTTCCTGAGCTGTGCGGCGTGGAACAGGAACTGATCAATCGCGGCCGGAGCAAGGATGTCGGAGACCGGTTCATCAGGATTATGACGGACTACGCGGCCCGGGCGGCGGCGGTGCGCGCGGCGTTTGAGATGAATCCTTCTCCGGGCAACAGGCGCGATGGACTGCTGACGGATGCGATGAAGTCTGCCGGTGCTGCGAAGAAGGGCGGCAAATCGCCGGTGACCGCGGTGCTCGATTATCCGGAGTACTCGACCGAGCCCGGCCTGAACCTGCAATGTACGCCGGGCAACGACGTGGAGTGCGTCACGGCGCAAGTGGGAGCCGGAGCGAATGTGGTGTTGTTTACAACTGGGCTCGGCACACCGACCGGGAACCCGATCACGCCTGTGGTGAAAATCTCTACAAACAGCGCACTGGCGCAGCGTATGCACGACATTATTGATTTCGATACCGGGGCGATCATCGAGGGCGAACAGACCATCGAGCAGATGGGCGAATCGATATTGCAGTACGTCGTGAAAGTGGCAAGCGGCGAGGCCCGGACGAAAGCCGAGATGAAAGCGCAGGAAGATTTCATTCCGTGGAAGCGAGGGGTGTCTCTCTGAGCGACGGCATGAGTTTGCGGCGGGGTTTTCGGCTGGACGGAAAAACCGCCGTCGTCACCGGCGCGGGCAGCGGGATCGGCCAGGCGATCGCTCTGGCGTTTGCTGCTCATGGGGCGAGTGTCCGTGTACTGGATTTGCATGAGCCGAGTGCGGAAGGTACCTGCCAACAGATTATTAAGAACGGTGGGAGGGCGTCGGCCCACGTCTGCGATGTCACGGCTCAAGCGCAGGTGGAATTGGTCTTCGCCGACCTGTTCATCCGAGAACGCATTCATCTTCTGGTCAACAACGCCGGCGTGTCACACATCGGTACCGTGGAGAGTACGACTGAAACTGATTTTGACCGGCTGGTGCGGGTCAACATCAAGGGCTACTACAACTGTATGCATGCGATGGTCGGGCACATGCGAGATCAGGGCGGCGGAGTCATCGTCAATATGGCATCGATCGCGGGCTCGACTGGACTTTCGGATCGCTTTGCGTATTCGATGACCAAAGGCGCGGTAATCGCGATGACCTATTCCGTGGCGAGGGATTATATGGCACATAACATTCGTTGTAATTGCATCTCGCCGGCGCGCGTCCATACCCCATTCGTCGATGACTATCTGAAGAGAACTTATCCGGGCCGGGAAATGGAGATGTTCGAGAAACTGGCGAAGGCGCAGCCTATTGGCAGAATGGCGGAACCTGCTGAAGTCGCCACGCTCGCGCTGTACCTTTGCTCGGATGAAGCTTCGTTCATAACGGGACAGGATTATCCGCTGGATGGCGGCTTCTTTAATTTGCGAGGCTAGCGGCATGGATCTGGGACTGAAAGACAAGGTCGTAATCGTTACGGGGGGCGCAAAAGGGATTGGTGCCGCTATCGTTCGCGAGTGCGCCGCGGAGGGTGCGGTACCGGTGATCGTCGGCCGCGACGCCGAGTCCGGGAAGAAACTGCAGGGCGAATTCCAGAAAAGCGGATCGCGATGCGGGTTGATCAGTGTGAACCTTTCAACGCCGGAAAGCTGCGAACAGTCCGTGGCCCAGACCGTGAAGGAGTTCGGACGGCTGGATGCCCTGGTGAACAATGCAGGGCGTAACGACAAAGTTGGCCTCGAAGAGGGCAGCCCGGAAGAATATGTCGCGTCGCTGAACCGCAATCTGGTGCACTACTACAGCATGGCGCATTACAGCCTGCCGCATCTGAAGCGGGCGCAGGGATCGATCGTCAATGTCGGTTCGAAGACGGCGGTCACCGGACAGGGGAGTACCTCGGGATATGCATCGTCGAAGGGTGGGATTATGGCGCTCACGCGGGAATGGGCGGCGGAACTGTTGCCGTACGGAATCCGCGTGAACACCGTGATCCCCGCCGAGGTCATGACACCTCTCTACCGAAGCTGGCTCGATACGTTTTCGAATCCGGAGCAGAAGCTCAAACTCATCCTCTCCAAGATTCCGCTGGAGAAGCGAATGACTACATCCGAGGAGATTGCGGCGATGGTCGTGTTTCTACTCTCTGCAAAATCCAGCCATACGACAGGACAGCACTTGTTTGTTGATGGTGGATACGTTCATCTGGACCGCGCCCTGACCTGATTTGTCGAGACCAAGCATGACCAAGCCTGCGCCCATCACGGAACACCGCTACATTGTGCCGCTCGCCATGGTGACGAGCCTGTTTTTTGTATGGGCGATTGGGGTCAACCTGAATGACGTGCTGATCCAACATCTGAAGAAGGCTTTCGGGCTTACGGACTTCCAATCTTCGCTGATCCAGTTCGCGTTCTTCGGCGGTTATTTTCTCGCGGCGTTTCCTGCCGGATGGCTCATGCAGCGGATCGGCTACAAGCGGGGAATTCTCACCGGTCTCGTGATCTGCGCTACCGGTACGATTCTGTTTATACCGGCGGCGTCGGTGCGGGTGTATGCCTTTTTTCTCTTCGCGCTATTTGTAATGGCCTGCGGACAGTCTGTGCTGGAAGTCGCCGCCAATCCCTATGTGACGACGCTGGGGCCGGCGGAGAGTTCCGAGCAGCGCCTGAACCTGGCGCAATCGTTCAATGCTACCGGCGCGTTTCTGGTAGCGCTGTTGGGTTCAAAGTTCATTTTGTCGGGCATCGAATACACATCGGCGCAGCAGGCAGCGATGTCGCCCGCAGAACTACTCAGCTATCGTATTTCAGAAGCGAACATGGTGAAGACTCCCTACCTGGTCATCACCGGAATTTTTCTCCTGATCGCGGTACTTATCTTCTTCACCAGATTGCCGGAAATTCAGGAGTCGTCAGACGCAGGCGCGACGGATGCAAGCGCCACCGTTGGGGGAACGCTGGCATTTCCTCATCTCGTCAAGGGTGTGGTGGCGCAGTTCTGCTATGTCGGGGCACAGGTAGGTGTCGCCAGCTTCATCATACGGTTCAGCGAATTCACATTGGCGGGGACTCATGAGAAAGCGGCGGCCCGTTTCTTGCAACTTCATTTATTGGGGTTCATGATCGGGCGGTTTTCCGGTTCGGCCTTGATGCACAAGATCGCTCCCAGCCGGCTGCTGAGCATTTTCGCGGCTGGTTCCTTGCTCTGCCTGGCGGTCATTCTGACGGCTTCGGGTTTGCCCACGATCATTGCCATCATTTTGCTCGGTTTCTTTCACTCGATCATGTTCCCGACGATCTTTGCCTTGAGCATCAAGAATCTGGGACTTTATACCAAACTCGGTTCTTCGTTCCTGGTCATGTCGATCATCGGGGGCGCGATTTGCCCGCTCATCATGGGAAGAATTTCCGATGCCTGGAACATTCAGCGGGCTTTTCTGGTCCCTCTGGTGTGTCACGCTTTCGTCCTTTACTTCGGCATGTGGGGATATCGCCCGCCGATTTCCGCATCAGGAAATGCTGTAGCCCTTCCGCCTGAAGAGGTCTAAATGAACCGTCGCTTCTGTCTGACGCTCGATCTGAAGGATGATCCGCAGCTAATCGCGGAGTACAAGCGTTATCACGAAAATGTATGGCCAGAGATTGCGGAAAGCATCAAAGAATCCGGCATTCACGACATGGAAATCTATCTGCTGGGTACGCGCATGTTCATGATCATGGAGGTCGACGACAGGTTTTCTTTCGAAGGCAAGAGTGAAGCCGACCGGCAGAACGCAAAGGTGCAGGAGTGGGAGAACCTGATGTGGAGGTTTCAGAAGGCATTGCCCGAAGCCAAACCGGGTGAGAAGTGGATGCTGATGGAGCGGCTCTTCAAACTGGAAGCATAAGCTCAGCAACAGTTTCTTCCCTCGCGGGACACTACGGGCTTGGCTGCGCCGAACGCGGAGGGGCTTAGCCCATTGGTTTTGTTCGGGTTTCGTAACGCAAAACGTCCTCCCGTAAGGGATTACCCATTTTGCGCGACAATCCAGACAACACGAGGGGGAGAAGGAGTGGCTCCGGAAGACTGCCCGAACTGCGGCGGTTCTGGATATGTAGCGAAGCCCGTGGACTTGAACGGGAAGTCTGAGGGTGTCGCGTTTATCCGGATGAAATGTCCCGCATGCGGGGGCAGTGGCCGGAAACGCCCGATCTCACCTACGACCGCCGGCTGACCGCACGGCCTGCGGTGCTTGCGAAACGTACGGAACCGGGCCGTCTACACTTCCCGTCCAACGGTTGACGGTCCGGGCCGGACGTAACGTTTTCATACCTCTTCTGGATTTTTCTAGGCGATCCCAGCGGCCCTCGTGCGCGGACGGCGAGTGCTCGAGGCGGTTTCCAGCCGGTTCCGTCCGTTGGCTTTGGCGCGGTAAAGCGCCTTGTCGGCTGCTCCCAGTACCGCTTCGGGCGTGGATTTATCCGTGGCAGAAGTCGCCACTCCAATACTGACAGTCACGGACAGAGCTGAGGTGGACTTGTCTTCGGCAAGCTTCCGAATCGCGTCGCCTTTGCGTGCTCGGGCGCGATTTTTCTGAATGCGGCGATCCGGGCCGCGCGGAGCCTGGCGGCGATCATCTCCGCCTCGCCTGCGGAACTCCGCTCGCTCGATGGATTCCCGCAACTGCTCGAGATGGTCGAGAACTTCATTGCTGCTCTTGCCGGGGAAGAGGATGTTGAATTCCTCTCCGCCACAACGAAAGGCTTGGCCGCCACCCGTCACCCGGGCTAAATGCGAGGCCACGAGCCGCAAGACTTGATCGCCGGTGTCGTGCCCGTGAGTGTCGTTAAACCGCTTGAAGTGATCGATGTCGACGACCGCAATGCAGTAGGGAGCGCGGAGGCGCAACAAGGCGTCGTTATAAGCCCTTCTTGAAGGCAAGCTGGTCAGTTCGTCGTGGTACGCCAGCAAATACGAATTTTCAATGATGGACGTTGCCAGAATGAAGCCGGACGCCAGCCAATAGGTGGTAGCAGCACGGGGGAAAGTTGCGGACCGCAAGGCCAGGGCAAATGCCGCCAGGGACCAGAGCAAAGCGCTGTCGACCGGCTTTCGATTGCGAAGAAATCGAATTCCCAGAAAGACCGCGGCCGAGATCAAGACGACGATTGCATATTGCGGGAAAACCATTGCTGACGACAAGCTCCGCACACGCACGGCAGCGCCACAAAATACTGTGACCGTCAACGTTTGCACGAAGAGGAATAGAGCCAATGGGCCGATGGACTCCAGAGTGAATCCGCGCTCCTGCATCATCGAAACCAGAATAAAGTTGGCAGGCACAAGAACGGCCAGGGCGTGAAACGTCGCCGGGATGTAGGGCGACTGTCCCGCTGAGACAGCCGCTGCCTGCTGCGCCAGAAAAATAACACTAAGAGCCAGGAAGATGCGGCTGGAGTGAAATCTCCAGGACAGCAACATCCCTCCCACAATGGCGCTGTAGTAGAGAAAGCTGACAGCCGGCGGAGCGAGCGTCAACCACCCGGTGTAGACCAGTAATACGGCAGCGAGCAGTAACACCCCGCCGGGGACCAGCAACGATTTCACGGTCCTAAAGCTCAGTAGACGCAAGCCCTAACTCCGGTCGGTAGATACCCCATTGTCGATTATCCCGTGCCGTGTGCCGGGGAGGGTATTGGCCCGTTAGGTTCGGACGGAGGGATGGGAAATCGGCGGATGGCCTTCCTGATTTGAAACCTCAGTCCTTTTCGGCACCCCGATACCTTGGTGCGAGCGAGGAATCGGCTGCAGTTCAGTGTTTTCTAACTAGACTGAGCTGTTCGATTAAGGAAGGTTCACTTCATATGCGAATCTTAATTGCCGAAGATGACGACGCCCTGGCCAAGTTCGTTCGGCAGGGCCTGGAAACCGAACACTACAGCGTAGACGTTTTCAAAGACGGCGAGCAGGCCCGCGCGGCCGCCACCGAGTCCGAATATGACCTCGTCATTCTCGATCTTAATCTGCCCAAACTGGATGGCGTCAGCGTTCTGCGGCATCTTCGAGTGAAAAAGCCTAGCGTTCCGGTCTTGGTGTTGACCCAGCGGACCCGGGTGGAAGACCGGGTGCAATGCCTGGATTCGGGCGCGGACGATTACCTGGGCAAGCCGTTCTCTTTCAGCGAACTTTCGGCACGGATCCGCGCGTTGATTCGCCGTAGTCACTTGCCGTCTGAGTCCGTGCTCGCGGTTGCCGATCTCAAACTTGACCGAGTGCAGCACCTGGTGGAACGGGCGGGGTTGAGGATCGAATTGACGGCGAAAGAGTTCGCCCTCCTGGAATACCTGATGCGCCACGCCGGACGTCAGGTAACGCGCTCGATGATCATCGAAAACGTGTGGAACCTGACATTCGATACCACGACCAACGTAGTCGATGTCTACATCAATTA
>Ga0075030_100001681_pt1 | contig 19935 bp, 19 predicted proteins | sample LitLauG_LLR_2012_FD_71393 | JGI IMG/M metagenome (GOLD analysis project Ga0075030, IMG submission 71393) | Freshwater sediment microbial communities from Pennsylvania, USA - Little Laurel Run_MetaG_LLR_2012 | ecosystem: Environmental > Aquatic > Freshwater > Creek > Sediment | place: USA...
TCCTGCGCGTAGAAGTGCGACTGGTAGCCTCCACGCTCGGCGGCACTATAGATCAGGTCCAGCAGCCAGGAGGTGCCGTAGGTATTGCGTTGGATGTCGAGGTCGGCGTCGCCGATCATGTCCATCACCATGAGGGCTTTGATTTTCTTCAGCGTGCCGTCCTTGTTCCATTTTTCGGCGAGGTGGCGGGTTCCGTAGAGGCTGTCGGTGTCGGACCACTGGCGGACGGCTTCTTCGCCGTCGGTCCACACCAGCCAGACGCTATAGCCGTCGCGCTTCTTCCCGCGCAGATGGTTGGCATATTCCAGCAGGATGGCGGTCGAAGAGCCGCCGTCGTTCGCGCCCACGTAGCCGGTGTTGCGCAGAGGGTAATTCGTTTCGTAATGGCCGAGGATGACGATGATACCGTCCTTCGTGCCCGGATACTTCGCGATGATATTGCGGACGGGAAACTTGCCTTCGACCGTGTCGGCGGTGAAGGCGTCGTCTTCGACCTGGTCACCTTTGAGATGGTCGACGATATAGCGTTCGAGCTTCTTGTGATTCTCGCTGCCCATGTAGCGCGGACCGAAAGCGGTAACTTCGCGGGTGTATTGGAAGGCGCGCTTGGCGTCGATCTGCGGGAGCGGGCCGCTGTCGGGGACCGCGGTTTCGGGCTGGGCTGGGCTCGCGGCCGTAGCTTCAGATTTTGTGGGGGCGGCGGCGATTGAGTGATCCGTTTTCCCGCAAGCTACCGAACTGGTCAGCGCCAACAGGATCAGCGGCGTCAGAGAAATTCTTGACCACAGAGGGCACAGAGGAGCACGGAGGAAGGCTTGCCGAACTCCTGTGGGGGCTGTGCGTTGTTTCATGACTTTCCTCTGCGTCCTCTGTGCCCTCCGTGGTTAGGAGTCTTTCTTGTCCGCGCGTTTCTTGCGCTGCGTGGGATGCACGAGCCACGCGATGGCGATGCTGACCACATAGAGTGCCACCATGGGCGCCGCGAAAATGCACATGTTCAGAATATCGGTGGTCGGCGTAAGCACGGCGGCGATGATGAAAATGATCAGAATCGAATAGCGCAGGTTCCGCCACATCCACCCGGCGCTCACAATGCCCATGAGAGAAAGGAAGAAAATCAGGATGGGCATTTCGAAAATCAGGCCCATGCCGATGATGATGGTCAGAAACAGGTCGGTATATTCGCCGATCGTGATCATCGGCTGGAACTGCTTGCCGTAGCTGATCAGGAACTCGAGCGCTTGCGGGTACACGAGCTTGTAGCCGAAGTATCCGCCGCCCAGGAAGAGCCCCACCGTGGAGAACATGAAGGGCATGACGTAGCGCTTCTCATGGCGATACAGGCCGGGCGAAATGAAGAGCCAGAGCTGGTAGAGCACGAACGGCGAGGCCACGAACAGGCCGGCCATGGCTCCGACTTTGATGTAGAGGTTGAAAGGCTCGGTCGGATTGAGATAGACGAGTTTTTCCCCCGAGAGGCCGTTGTGTTGCAGCGCCACCATGATGGGGCGCTGCATGATCTCGTAGATTTTTTCCGCGTACCCCCAGCAGAAGAAGAAACCGATCGCCACCGCGATGATCGAGTAGATAATGCGCCGCCGGAGTTCCTCGAGATGATCGAGGAAGCCCATGGTGGGCATGTCTTCTTTGGGAGCATCATTCCCAGGGGAGGCGGTTGCTTCAGGCATCCGGCGCTACTTTCGGCGCAGGAGGCGGCCCGGCCGCAGGCTCGGGTTCGGCGGCCGGCCCGGGCGCGGCAGCCTCGATCTTTTCGGCCGAGGACGGACTAAAAATCCGGCTGGCAAGCGAATTCAGCGGCTCGTGCAGGGGCGGCAGAATCTGCGGCTTGACGTCGACTTCGAGATTGTTGATTTCCGATTCGATCTGCGAGCGGAACTCATTCGAGGCGCGCTTGAACTCGTTCATGAAGCGCCCGATCTGGCGGCCAACTTCGGGCAATTTCTTGGGGCCGAAGATCAGCAGCGCCAGGAAAAACAAAAACACCATCTCTGAGAAGCCGAGATTCATGCAGCTATGATAATGCGGGAAGGGGGCAACGGGCCACTCGCAAAGTTTGGGAGTCGAATAAAAAGGCGCGGCTGCGAGCCGCGCCCATCTGTGATCCCGCCTTTCCCGCCGGAAGGCAGTAGGCTACCTGAACGTATACCCGATCGAGACTCCGTAGCGGGTGACGCGCGGGGAACTGAAAAGCAGGTTGTTGTTGACCAGGTAGAAACGCCCCTCAGGGCGGATGAACCAGCCGCCTTTCGGGTAAAACTTAATGCCCGCGCCAAAGTCTGTCAGGAAGTGCTTGTCGCTGGCGTAGTTGGTGGTGTATTGATTCCCGCACCCCTGGCAGTAGATGCGGGTATCCTGCGCGCCGATGCCGCCGACCAACTCCAGGTAGGTGTGGCTGGCGAGTTTAGGGGAATAGACGGCGTTGATATCGAAAAAGATCGGACGCATGGGAAGCGTGGGGTCGTTATTGTAATTGCGCCGGCCTCCCTTCCAGTAGATGTCGCCGCCGATGCCGAGATTGTGGAAGAAGAGCACGTCACCGCTAATGCCCGGATAGGTACCTCCGGTGAGCGACACAGCTTGGTGATCGATGCCGTTCGCGGCGCTCGGGCCGGGCGCATCCAGTGTGCTGATGCCGAACGCAAAGTCGATTTTCTGAGCCTGCGCTAAATTCGAGAACGCGGCCAGTGTGGCAGCAGCAAGCGCCGAAAGCATGACAATTCGTACTGTCTGTTTCAATCGAAACCTCCTCTGCAGTTTGGGTTTGCCTAGATTGGATGCAGGAGGTGCGCACAACGCTGCCGCGAAAAAGGGCGTTTACAAGAATTTACGTCCCCCGGCAGGACAGGGACAATTGGCCAACTCGTCATAGCACTTTTTCCGCAGAAATTCAGGGGGGGACAATTCTTATGCCGGGATACTCGGGAACTCCGCTCGCCAAGAAACTGGGGATTAAGGACGGCTTCCGCGTCGCGCTGCTGCACATGCCGCAAGACGTCCGGAGCGAACTTGAGAATGCGCTCGCCCCATGCCGGATTGCGAAACTCACCAGCGGCGCCCTCGATTTCATCTTCCTGTTTGCCAAATCCTCCGCGGAACTGGAACGCCAGTTGACGCCGGCGGCGAGAGCACTGGCTCCGGCCGGGATGCTTTGGATCTCCTGGCCCAAGAAGGCTTCCGGTGTGGTCACCGACCTGACGGAGACCGTTGTGCGAGAGAGCGGACTGGCGGCTGGCCTGGTGGATATTAAGGTCTGTGCCGTGACCGACGTCTGGTCGGGATTGAAATTCGTGATCCCGCTCAAGAATCGGCCAAAAGAGAAACGCTGAATCGTCTGAGGCCGGGCGTCAAAAATTCCTCATCCCTCTGCCGGGGAGCGACGCACCGAGCGTCCCGTCTGGACGGGCGAGGGCGCCCGTCCCTCCACAACCTAATCTTCCCGGCGCGGCATGGCGTAGTAACCGCTGCGGGCCTGGATCTTGTATTCGGTCTGGTGGGGCTTGATCTCCACCTTGCGGAAGGAGCCGTCGCGGTTGGCGTTGGTGGACGTGTAGCCGATGTTGTACTGGCTCCGGAGTTCCTGCGAGATCTGCTCGAAGGCCTGCCGCAGTTTGTCGATCTTGTTGCCGACTTCGATAACGCGGCCGCCGGTTTCATGGGTGAGTTTTTTCATTTCCGAATCGCCGCTGTAGCCGCCGAAGCCGTAGAAACCGCGGTCGGCGATCAGGAGCACGTAGCATATGGCGTCGGCCTTCTGGGCGGCTTCGATGGCGTCTTTGATCTTGAGACGGCTGCCCTGGTCTTCACCGTCGGTCAGCAGGATCATTGCTTTACGTCCCACCTCTTTGCCCAGCTCATCGTGCGAGGCCAGGTACACGGCGTCGTAGAGCGCGGTGCCGCGCGGGCCGCTGGAAGAGCACGGAATCGGTCCTTGCGGGCCGATCGGACCCTGGGCGCAACCGATGCCGCCTCCCGCATTGATCTGGGCCGAGTTGAGTGCCTTCCGTAAACGGCTGACCGAGTTGGTGAAATCCTGCAAGAGATTGATGTCGACATCGAAGCTGATCACAAACGCCTCGTCCTTCGGCCGCAAGGTGCTTTCCAGGAACGAGGCGCCCACTTCCTTTTCCATCCCCAGGACGCGCTGCTGGCTGCCGCTGGAATCGATCAGGATGCCGAGTGTCAGGGGCAGGTCGGATTCCGCCTTGAAATACTTGATGGTCTGGGGTTTGCCATCTTCGAAAATGTCGAAGTCGGTCTTGGCCAGGCTGGGGATCAGCGCGCCGTGCTTGTCCTTCACGTTGAAAAACAATTGCACGACATCGACGTTGACCTTGAGCGTCTCCAGGGGCTGTTCCTGGCTCTGAGACTGGTCGCCCGAAGCGGGCGGTGGGCTGGGCGGATTCTGCGCGGCGGCGGAAATCGTCAGACCCAGGGTCCCGGCGAGCAAACATGCGGCCAGGCGCGGCATGAGGTGTAGTTTGGGCATGAAGGTGTTTGTCCGGAACTTTTGCTAGTCTATCCTGTAGGGGTTAGATGCACCAAAGGCGCCAGCGCAGGCATCTCAATTGATGGCGGGACTCAGATTTTGCCGGTTGCCGGGCGGGCATTGAACAGGAAAGGCAGGGGCTTCAGGGATGGCTAAGAGAACCAGCGGGTTGATGGTTGTGGCGTTGATGCTCCTGCTGGCCTCCTCGGGCTGGTCGCAGCAGAAGTCTCAAGACATCCCGGACGCACCGTCGGCCACGCGGCCTGTGCCACCACCCGCGTCGCCCAGTCCGCGGCCGGGGGCTCAAGACACGTCCCCCGACACGCCGGCTGAGTCGAGTTCTGTTCCTGCTTCGCAGCCCGTGCCCACTTCCTCTTCCAAGGATCTTCCGCGCGACACCACCGACCAGCCCCCTGCGCCTCCGAAGATGCCGCCGATCGCGACCGTGCCTCAGGGTGCCGTGCCGCGCGACTTGGACACTCGCGAGGATCTCTACAAGATCTCGACCACCGTGAACCTGGTGTTGCTGCCGGTGAGCGTGAAAGACGGCAATGGACGCCCGATCGATGGCTTGCTGCCCAAGGACTTCTCGGTTTTGGAGAACGGGCAAAAACAGCAGCTGAAGTTCTTCACCGCCGATCCCTTTTCCCTTTCGGCCGCCGTGATCTTTGACCTGGGGATGCCCGATATTGGCGTGAAGCGCGTGCAGGAGACTTTGCCGGCTTTGCAGGGAGCGTTCAGCCCGTACGACGAAGTTTCGATTTACACCTACAGCAGCACGGTAAGCCAGGTCGCAAATTTTGGGTCCGTTGGACAGAGACTCACAGCAATCCTCAATCAGATCAAAGGCTACAGCGGCGCCAACAACGGTCCGCCCGTTACCGACGGGCCGCTCGGGCCGCAGGGGCCAGTCATTAACGGCCGTCCGATTGACTCTCCCGTAACCCCGGTCAGTACCCCGCCCAAACAGGCACGCGTGATCAATGACGCCATTCTCCAGGCCGCCCGCGATCTTTCCAAGCGCGACCGCACGAGGCGCAAGATCATCTTCGTGATCAGCGACGGGCGGGAGCGTGGCAGCATCGCCAGCTACGCCGACACGCTCAAAGTGCTCCTGACCCAGAACATCATTGTGTATGCCGTGGGCGTGGACGGCGCGGCACTCCCGGGGTATGGGAAACTGCAGAAAATCCACCTGCCCGGTTTGGGACTGGACAAGATCGGGTTCGAGCCGATCGGCACGGGCAATATCCTCTCGAAATATGTGAACGCAACCGGTGGCGGGACGGTTTATGCCGAGGCCGCCAAGGCAGGAATCGAGCAAGCCTACAGCCGGGCTTTGGGTGACGCTCGCAACCAGTACACGCTGGGATACACGCCCAAGTCGGGCATTGGGGGCTACCGCCATATCGAAGTTGTGGTGAAGCGCGCGGATGTGAAGGTGTATGCCCGGGATGGATACTATCCGCTGCCCATGTCGAAATAGTTCTCCGTTCCCGGTTCTCAGTTCCCGGTTTTCCCAACTCAGCTTCTCAACCAGGCCGTTTTCTTCTGGCAATTTCAGGACTGGGAACTGAGAACCGAGAACCGGGAACTGATTGAGCCCGCGACCCTTTAGTAACCTGGGTAACCTGCGTCCAGTACCCCCAGTGTGGTATAAAAACTGACAGGATCCGGTAGTGCAGTTTTGTGCACTTGTGCGAGACCGTTCCCCGGTTGAGGGAGCAGCTTGCGTGATTTCTCTGAGGAAGTCGTTTGAGTTTCATCAACTTCGCAGCTCGCGAGATTAACTGCAAAATCGTCTATTACGGCGCCGGGTTGGGCGGCAAGACGACGAACTTGCAGTTCATTTTCCAGAAAACCGCCGAACAACAGAAGGGCAAGATGATCTCGCTCGCCACCGAGACCGATCGAACCCTGTTCTTCGACTTTCTGCCCCTGGATCTGGGCTCGGTGCGCGGGTTCAAGACTCGAATCCACCTCTACACGGTTCCCGGCCAGGTGTTCTACGACGCCAGCCGCAAGCTGATCCTGCGCGGGGTGGACGGCATCGTGTTCGTCGCCGATTCGCAGCAGGAGCGCATGGACGCCAACGTCGAGGCCCTCGACAACCTGATGGCCAACCTCAAAGAACACGGATACGACTTCCACAAGATTCCCTACGTTCTGCAACTGAATAAGCGCGATCTGCCGAATGTCCTGCCGGTGGAGGCTCTCTCGGCGGAATTGCGCCGCAAAGACGAACCGGTGGTTGAAGCGGTGGCCTTCCAGGGTGTCGGCGTATTCGAAACGCTGAAGGAAATTGCCCGGCAAGTGTTGACCGAGTTGAAAGCGGGCGGATAGAGCAGTTGTCAGCTCTCAGCTCTCAGCTCTCAGTTCTCAGTCCAACCCCAGCACAATCCCTTAGCGACGCGGCTTGCCGCGTCCAAGTAGCACCGGCGTCCCGCCGGCTTCCCTCATTTGTCGTCCAATGATCTTGACATTCGTTGTCATATATGACAACATCTCGACGTAGGAGTATGCCGTGGCGGACCGCCCAATTCCCCGAAAAACACGACCCGTCTCATGGGTCAGGGCGGCACTGAAGGAATTCGAGACGTTCCCGGAAGGCGCCCGGTCGATCTTGCTGGCGGCCTTGAGCATCGCAGCCGAGGGTGGAAAGGCCGACATTGCCAAGCCGATGCATGGCCTGGGATCGGGCCTGTTCGAGATTGCACTGCCATTCCGGGGCGACGCATTTCGGGTGGTCTACGCCGTGCAACTCGCCGACGAAATCTGGGTGCTTCATGCCTTTCAGAAGAAATCAACGCAAGGCATCAAGACGCCGAAACGCGAGATTGACCTGATCAAGGACCGTCTGAAGAGATTGAAGGAGATGTTGCGATGAAAACCGAAGAACTGGAAGTGGTGCGAGGAAGCGGGAACGTGTTCCGCGATCTGGGACACAAGAACGCCGACGTCGAGCAGTTCAAGGCGATTCTCGCGGCCGAAATCATCAAAGCACTCGGCCGGGAAGGCTTGAGCGTCCGCGCCGCGCACCGCCGGACCGGCATCGCGGCAGCCGACTTCTCGCGCATCCGCAACGCGGATCTGGGACGGTTCACGGTTGACCGCCTTATGACGATCATCAACCGGCTGGGATCCCGCATCGAGGTGAAGGTCCGGGTGCGGCGGGCCGAACCGGTTGGACGCGCAGCGACGGCCTGAGGAAAGCAGCGCTGCTAGGGTGCGACAGCACCACTCGTTCGGAAACAGCGCGAAGGAGTAGGACACCTCTCGGGGGTAGGAGCAGTTCTCAGTTCAATTTCCGCCGTGCGGTCTGAGGTGATTCGGAATGCCCTTGAACGTTCGCACGATATTTAAGTGGTCTGTCCTGGCACTTGCAGTTTTGGCAGTCGGGCTGGTGGCGGGCACATCTCTGAAGGAGACCTTTTTCCCAACCGTAGACCGCGGAAACAGTGCGGCGAACCGACAGGCGGCGAGAGCACAGATGCACTCTCTGGGAGTTAAGAAAGCACGGGCGGTGGTGGGTTTCCTCTGGCACACGCGGCCGTCGCATATGAAGGTGTTTAAAGTCATGTTCTTTGACGGCTATGGCGAAGACTGCACACAGATTACGGACGACGCTCGTCTTGCCCGGATAAGGGCCAGCAGCCTCAATGGACTCGTTTCGGAGTTTGCACTGGCTGAAACTGCGTCGGCAGTGTGGAGCAACAGTGCGTGTTTCGACAGCTGCGGGGAGGGCAAATACGGCGTTAGCAAAGTTGACCTAATGGATGATGAGACTAGGCCTTCACCAAACCTAGTTATAAGGCCGTCGCCAATGCGCACCGCCAATGACCTGCACCCAGAGGACGGCGACGAACTCGAGACGAAGCAGTTTCTTGCCAGTCCGGCAAGTACGGCGAGCACGCGTAACGACGCCCTTTTGAGAGCCCCAATTGCGAGCGACGATTCTTGCATCGTGAAGATGCTTATACGAGCGGGGGCCGATGTGGATGCACGCGGAGATAATGAAAACACGCCCCTGATGAACGCAGCCGATGGGGCGCGCTGGAATGATTTAAGAGCGTTGTTGGCCGCAGGTGCCAATGTTAATGTACAGGACTTTGGGGGTGAGACAGCGCTGATCCAGGCGGCGCATCTCGGCGACCTGACAGCTGTCAAAATTCTTCTTGAAGCGGGTGCGGATCCTCGCGTCGTTTCCAAAAGCGGCGAAACAGCACTTGACCTTGCATTGAAATGGGGACACCCTCAAATCGCCGACCTAATCCGGCGGTTCTCGGTAAGGCCAGCGACCTAAGCCAGCGCTTCGGATAGTTCCTCCCATTCCTTCATCAGGCTTTGCATCTCGCTCTTGTAATCGGCGAGCGCGTGCGTTTGCCGCTGAGTCTCTTCCGCGCTGACAAAACTCTGCAGCTGGGTCTCGCTGAGCGCGATGGCGGCTTCGGTTTTGGTGATCTCCTCTTCCACTTCCCGCAGGCGGTCTTGCATCTGCTTTCTCTTGATGGGATTCAGGCGCCTGGCTTTGGAATCGGTGGTATCCGCCGAGGGGCCGTCGCCGTTGGTGGGCGTGGAGGCTGCTTTCGTCTCGTCCCTAATTCGATCAGCGGGCCTTTCCGGACCCAGATCCTGTTGAATCGCAGCGGTCTGCTTCTCCGCTCCGCCCTGCTTGCGCCACCGGTAGTCTTCATAGTTTCCGGGATAGATTTCTACTTTGCCGTCGCCAATTTCGAATACTCGCGTGGCGAGCTTGTCGATGAAGTAGCGGTCGTGGGACACAAAGACGACCGTACCGGTGTATTTCATCAGTGCTTCCAGCAGGACATCTTTGGCGCGCAGGTCGAGGTGATTGGTCGGCTCATCGAGCAGCAGGAAGTTGGCGGGGTGCAGCAGCATTTTCAGCAGAGCGTAGCGATTGCGTTCACCGCCCGAGAGCACGCCGATGCGCTTGAAGACATCGTCCCCGGAAAACAGGAAACAGCCGAGAAGACTGCGCAGCTGCGTTTGCGTGGACGAGGGCGACAGTTCGCCCAGATCGTCGAGGATGCGGGCCTCGGGATCGAGTTCTTTGTACTGGTCCTGCGCGAAGTAGTCGGGCTCGACGTTGTGGCCCAGTTTGTATTCGCCGGCCGTGAGCCGCTCCTGGCCGGCGAGCAGCTTGATCAGGGTGGACTTCCCTGCCCCGTTGACGCCGACCAGCGCCACGCGCTCTCCGCGCTCGATCATGAAGCCGACATTGGAGAAGACCGGGTGGTCGCCATAACTTTTCGCGACGCTGGAAAACTCGGCTACGATGCGCCCGCTCGGTTTCGGCTGGGGGAAAGAGAAGTGGACGGTTTTCTCTTCTTCCGGGATCTCGATGCGCTCGATTTTTTCCAGCTCCTTGATGCGGCTCTGAACTTGTTTGGCTTTCGTGGCCGTGTAACGGAAGCGGTTGATGAAGACTTCGAGCTGTTCGATGCGCTCGCGCTGGCTTTTGTAGGCGGACTCGAGCTGCTCTTTGCGGGCGGTCTTGGCGGCGAGATATTGATCGTAGTTGCCGGAATAGAAGTGCAGGCGCTTGTTCCAGATTTCGACAATGCGATTGACGGTGACGTCTAGAAAATAACGGTCATGCGAGATCAGCACAAAAGCGTGCGGATAACTTCCCAAATATTCCTCCAGCCAGTTGCGCGCTTCGAGATCGAGATGGTTGGTAGGTTCGTCGAGCAGCAGCAGGTTCGGTTTCTGGAGCAGGAGTTTGGCGAGGGCGATCCGCATCTGCCAGCCGCCGGAAAATTCCTCGGTCTGGCGCCTCCAGTCGTCGCGGTGGAAGCCGAGCCCGGTGAGCACCTTGCCGACTTCCGCCTCGAGCGTGTAGCCGTCGCGGGCGCGGAATTCGTGCTCCAGGCGCTGATAGCGGTCTGCAACATTGGCATACTCGACGCTCGCGTGGTCTAACTCGGACATGCTGCGGGTCAGCGCTTCCATCTCCTTTTCCATGGCATGGAGATCGTCGAACACCGACATGCACTCGTCGAAGATGGAGCGTCCGGTAAGCGAGAGGCCGTCCTGGGGCAGGTATCCGGCGGAGATGCCCTTGGCGCGCGAGATGGAGCCATAGTCGAGCGTCTCGCTGCCGGCGAGAATTTTCATCACGGTGGATTTGCCGGTGCCGTTCGCGCCGACCAGTCCGATACGCGACTCGGGCGTGATCAGCCAGTCGGCGTCTTCGAACAGGAGTTTGTGGCCATAGCGCTTGCCGGCGGCGGAGAACTGGATCATGGGCGCTTTTATCGTCTCACGAGACTGTGTGGCGCGGACACTCTTGTCCGCGTGCTGGCATCGGAGGGGTTCCCCCAGGTGGAGCAGGTCTGGGTGGCCCGCGAGGGCGGAGATGCAAGTGTGCGTACAATTCTGTCAATAGCCAGGGGTTATGAAACGCAATTAGAGGCGATCCTGGCGTCTTTTCGGTGCCAGATGGCCCGTAGGGCCACCCGGGGCCCAAACGTCGCACCACGGGCTTCCTAACCCGATTTAACAGGTATTCCAGACGACAGTCGGACCCTCAAGTTTGGCCCTGGCTGGGTTCACTGGGATCTGATTGGTTATAGCTAATAGAAATAAATGTTTGCAAGCTGTTGAAACTTCGCCCGCTATCGAATTCCTGCCTGGACAGTCGAGGGCGGCTGTCCGTGATTCGTTTAGCGGGCGGCGGCGGTCGGGCGGGCTTCCCCCAGGTGTTCGAGGGCCCGGTCGATCACGGCTTGCAGTTCCTGGGCGTATTTCACTTCCCTGCCCTTGGCCAGGAGGACGCGAGCTTGTTCGGAGTCGAACCAGGTGGGATTGCGGAAATCCTCATGCGGGCGGCGGGTCAGGCGCACGTCCATGAGGAAAGCTTTGACCACGTATTCCTGCACGCCTCCGGGTTGCCAGAAGACGCCCTTGGAGTGAATGTACACGTGGAAGTGGCGCGGCTCGATGATCCCGATGGCGCCGGCCTCTTCCCGGGCTTCGCGTTCGGCGGCCTGGCTGTGGGAAAGACGAGGTTCGGGGGCTCCCTTAGGGAATGTCCACTTGCTGCCGCCGTTGGTGTTGACCAGCAGGAATTCCGCGTGCGAATTCAGGCGCCGGTAGCAGATGGCTGCGACCTGAAGCGGTAATGCAAAGCGGGATGTGCGCGCGGAACCCATATCCCTTATATGCCGGTAGTTTACTGTAAAGATATTTCAGGAATGTTAAATAGCAACGAAAATGGTGCACAAGAGTAACGAGGCCCTCCGGGGCTAAAAGCCCGGATGTGCTTGGTACGGAGCGGCACGGCCGAAAAGTGTGTGCGTGAGAACTTGTGTCGTCCCTCCGGGACTCCGTCCGATTTTCCACTGTACCCAGGACTTACGTCCTGGGCTAACCTATTGCGCCCCTCCGGGGCTGGTGTCTCGCAGATTCTGTTCCACCGATGCTGCGGCAGAGTAGTTCTCACGCACACACGAAAAGCCGTGCCCTTCCCAAGACCGCTCGTGGGATGGACCGCTTCCAGCCTGGACTACTCATGCACGGCGAGCAATACCTGGAAATTCTCGCCCATGCCGGCGGGAGTGACGAGGTGCTTGAGTTGCAGCGCGACCTTGGCGCGCTCCTGAGGCAAGCGGCAGTCTTCGAACGCGTCGGTAAACTGGTTTCCTTCGCCGATCCGCATCAGGAACCGGGATTGGCTGACCGGGTTCTGCACCAGCATGCCTGCTTGTGCCGCCGCGGCAGCGAGGGCAGTGAAGTTGACGTGAGCGGTCAGGTCCTGCTCGCCGGGAGCCTCATACGGATTGGCGGAGGCCGAGTGCTGGCGATAGGCCATGAGGGTGCCGCGGTGGTGTCCGGCGAGCTGTTGGTTGCGCGTATAGCCGTAGTCGATGATCAGCAGGAAACCGCGCTCGAAGGCGTGCGCGAGTTGCGTGATCCAGCGTTGGGCGGGGAGTGAGATCTCGACGCGTTCGCCCGGTTGAGGATGAACGCTGTAGCGATCGAGGAATTCGAGTTCTTCGGCGGCAGGGGGAAGCCAGATTTCGTGCAGGCGGTCATTTTCAAGGGCGAGGTGCAGTTTGCCTTGCGTACCGAGAATTTCGACGGGCAGGGCGTCGAAGAATTCGTTAGCGAAAACAATCAGGAGAGTTTCAGGAGCGAGAGTGCGGCGCAGGCCGGTGGGTCGTCCCTCCGGGACTTGGTCGCTCTCCGACTGGCACCCACCGCTAAAGCGGTGGGCTAAGCTGGGTCGTTCCTCCGGAACTGCGACTCTGCCGGATTCAAGATGCTCGCGCAGGGTCTCCCGAAGTTTGGCTCGCAATGCGGGCGAACTCTCCTGCAGCGTGTAGGTGAGCGCGGCGAAGAAATCCGGAAATTTCTTTTTGGACCAGTCGAGAACATCGCGGGCGAAGAGGCCGCGACCAGGGCCGAGTTCCAGGATTTCGATTTGCGACGGGCGGTCGAGTGCCCGCCACATTTCGTCGAATTGGCGGGCCAGCAGGCGGCCGAAGACGGCGTGCACATCGCTCGAGGTATAGAAGTCTCCGGCTTTGCCGAACTGCTCGGCATTGCGCGCATAGTAGCCCTGGGCCGGGTGGTAGAGGCAGATCTCCATGTAGCGCGAAAACGGGATGGGGCCGCGCTCGCGGATTTCCTGCTCGATCGTAGTGCGGAGAGACATGACCGTGTACCCCAGTCGCTACTTGGGAATTCTAGAAGCTATCTCACAATGAACCAAAGGCGTGAACTGCCGTGCCCTCAAGGGGGCTAAAGCCCGCGTGTTTGGGGGGGCCGAAGCGGCACGGCTGAAAGCCCCTTCCCAAAACCATTTATGAGATGGCCTCTAGTTTCCCGTGCCGGAGGGTCTGGCTGGCACCGTCCGGTCCTGCGGGGTGCGGGTGAACATTTCGATGAAGTAATCGTGCAGCGCGTCGTAGAGCTGGCGCTGAAGATTCCAGGTGAACTGCGGATGATCGAGGTCGCGCGGATGGATCTGAAACTGGTAGGTGTGCACCGGGACGGTCGAGTTCTTCAGGTCGATCAGGACTTCGATCGTTCCAGCGTTTTCGCGCGCGGAAAAGGCAAGCAGGGGGTGGTCATAGAGCCGCAAGTGCTCCCGCACTTTCCCCAGTTTCTCAGAGTCTGGCATCGGTTCATTTTACTCGGCGCCGACAGACTCGCCACAATGGACACTCCCGGCCGCAGGGTAAGGCTTTTCCCGTGTGTGGTCCGCTTGCAGCAGGACTGAAAACCTGACTAGACAGCCATCTTCAGCGGATTGTCCCCGGCGTGGAAGGCGCGCTTGACGGCCGGCAAAGCGAGATAAAAGATGCTGGCTCCGTTAATCAGCCCGAACACCACCGGAGTTCCATGCACGACAACCCGGACCGGCAGCAGCAGGAAGAGTCCGACCGCTGAGAAAAACAGGGTGAGCAGACGGCCCCAGTTTTGCATTTCCAGAAGACCATAGCCGGCGATCAAGTGAAGGACTGCAAACAGAATAATCACCAGGCTGGCCAGGTGCCCGAAACCGGCAAAAAAGCGCCCGGCGGCATTGCCCTCAGCGGCCAGCGCAGCGAGTTTGGCGGCCAGTCCGGCGAACAGCAAGAGTGACAGACCGAACAGTAACTCGACGACGCCGCGCAGAATCTGGTAGAAACCGATCAACGTGACAACGAGTGGGCGCATAGGTCCTCCGAAATTCCGAGCAATATAACACAGCCGAAGCAGGGTGCCATTGTCGGGCGGCAGGGTCGAGGGCTTGTGGATTTGGTCGAGCGGGCGTGATCAGATGTGCCGCGGAACGCGGGCGGGGGCGCCCGCGCCACACAGGCTATTCGTAGCGGAGGGCTTCGATCGGATCCAGGCGCGACGCTTTAATGGCGGGCAGCATGCCGCTGACTACGCCTACCAAGCCGAGAATCATCGTGCTGGCAATGAGAGTGGTCGAATCGATGGTCAGGTGAATATCACCTTCGCTGGCGTTTTCCAGAAAAGCACTCCAGAGGGTGAGCGATCCGACCGTCCAGGAAACGATATAGGCGAGCACCACGCCCGCCAGGCCGCCGATCAGCGTTATGACCAGGGCCTCCGCCAGAAACTGGAAGAGGATATGCCAACTGCGGGCGCCCAGAGCCTTCTCGACGCCGATTTCGCGGGTGCGCTGGGTGACTGAGACCAGCATGATGTTCATCAAGCCGACGCCCCCGATGCCGAGCGTCAGCAGGCCAATGAAACCGAGCAGTATCTTAATGCCGGTGGTGATGACGCGGAGATCGAGCAGGTCGGCGAACACGTCGAAGACGAAGACGGCGCGTTTGTCTTTGGGATCAAAATCGTGGTGGAACGCCATGGAGCGGCGCACGGCGTCGGTGACTTTCTGGTGATCGCCCTCATATTCCAGGGCGATGGCGTTGAGGTAGTAGGTATTCTTCAGGTCGCTCATCACGCTGAACGGGATGTAGACCGAGCCGTTCAGGTTGCTGTCTCCGTTCTGGATGACGTGCTTGAGCACGCCGATGACCTCGTAGGAAATGCCGTCGATGCGAACTTTCTCACCCAATGCGTTCTGTCCAGAGAACAGCTTCTTCTTGACGTCGGCGCCCAGGACCGCGACCCGGCTGCGGGAATTTTCGTCCAGGTCGGTGAAGAAGGTTCCGTTCTCAACCTCCATGCGCCGCATGCGGGAATAGTAGGGGTAAACGCCGCTCACACTGTAATTGCTGCTTCGAATTCCCCAGGCCACGGCGCAGTCCTTGGAGGTCTCAGGCGAAACTCGCTTGAGCAGGGGAACTTCGGCTTGCAGGTAGTCGAGATCGTTGACGGTGAGTTTGATTTCGTTGCCGGCCTTGGTGCCGCCTGCCTGCATGGAAGTGCGCCCCGGAAAAACGAAAACCAGGTTTGTGCCCCACGATCGAAATGCGACCCAGAGGCCGCGCTCGAAACCCGCTCCGTAAGCGAGGAGCAGCACGACGGTGGCAATGCCCCAGGCCATCCCCAGCATGGTGAGGACGCTGCGGCGGCGGTTGTGCTTGAGCGCGTTATAGGCCTGGCGACCGAGTTCGACAATCATATTTACTCCTGGCGCAGGGCCTCAACGGGCGGCAAGAGCGCGGCTTGGCGCGCGGGATAGAGGCCGGCGACAATCCCCGCGGCCGCGAGCGAGAGAATGGCGATGGCGGCCGACGATGGCACGATGCGGGGTGTGTCGAATCCTTCAGGTGCGGGCAGCGAGGCGAGTAGCGTGACCAGCGCAGTGGTTATCGCCAGCCCGATCCCTCCGCTCAATGCGGTCAGGAACGCACCTTCGACGAAGAACTGCGTGAGGATGGCGCGATGGGTTGCCCCCAGCGCCTTGCGCAATCCGATCTCGCGCGTGCGCTCGGTGACCGACACCAGCATGATGTTGATGATGCCGATGGCGCCCAGACCGAGTGTAACCAGGCCGACCACGCCCAGAAACCAATCCATGGCATCGAAGATCTTGGAGACGCGCTTGTTGTCCTCGATGGTGTCCCAATCTCCGAAAGCATCTTCCAGTTTCGGATCGAAAGCGTGGCGCCTGCCCAGAACTTGATGCACCTCCAGCTTCGCTTGTAAATGTTGCGTGGGCGTAAGCGGGCGGTAGTTCAGAAATGAGATGGCGTCTTCGCTGTTCTGTTCTTTCAGCGGAAACAGGTTGCGCATGGTTTCCAGCGGAATGAAGATGCGCGCATTGGTGCCGTTGTTGCCATCCTGTCCTACTTTGCTGACTACACCGATCACATCGAAACGGTAGCCGTTGAGCAGGATGGTTGAGCCGACGGCGGGACGGTCGGGGAACGTGTTCTTGAGCAGTTCCCATCCCACGACCGCGACCCGGCGAGTTTCGCTGCTGTCCTGCTCATTGAACCAGCGCCCGGGACCGACTGGAACATTGCGGATTTTGTTGTATTCGGGGGCCACGCCGAACACCTGGCCGTTGGTGGAACCGTAGTCGCTGACGGCCCGGATGTCCTCACGGTTCAGGACCGGGGAGATGAACTTGATCGAGTGAGCTTCATTACGGATGGCAAGATAGTCCTGGTAGGTGAAGTGGTAGGCGCGTCCGGATTGGGTACTGCCTTCGACGGCCGGGATGCGACCCGGAAAGCTGAACATGATGTCCTGCCCGAGGTTGGCGAGTTGCTTATTCTGGCCGCTGCGGAAGCCCTCGCCCAGTCCGACCAGCAGGAGCAGCGAACCCACGCCCCAGGCAATGCCGAACATGGTCAGGAACGAACGGAGTTTGTGGGCCCACAGGGTGGCCAGGGACTGACGCACGATGTCGATCAGCATCCGCATAGTGGTGCACTGGCCCTACTCGGAAGGAGAGCCTCGGTTCCGCCTTCTGTTGTGTGATACGGCGGAGAGGGAGGGGCGGTTCCCAAAAAACACACTCTGGTCCTGTAAGTTAGACTCCTAACAGGGTCCCGGGGTTAGCAGCCTCTACAATTTGGCAGGTTCCTGAGTTGCAGTCGCCGATCGTAGCCTGTGCCGAGTGTGCGCGAGAACTGGGTCGTCCCTCCGGGACTTCACTTCACCTTTTGCTCTACCCCGCGCTGAAGCGCGGGGCTAATCTAGCTCGTCCCTTGCGGGACTGAATTCTCCATCTTTCCCTCGCCCCGGGTTGCTCGTGAGTTTCCTGCTCACGGCGGAGTTCGGGGAACGTCTAAGCTGATCGAGTGGGGCAAATCAAGGCCTGAAGTCCTTGCAAGTAGATTCGAACCACCAAATTCCATATACAGAAAATTGAAGAGGAGGCGTTCCATGGTTCTCTCTTGTACATCCCGAGGAGTTCTATTCTGCCTGCTGGCGGCCGCTTGGTCGGGCGTCGGTGCTGCGCAATCGGTCATTCTCGACCTGCCCCGGCAGAGCCAGCACGCGGTGATCACACAGAGGATCGGGATCACCGACATCGCGATTAACTACCACCGTCCGCTGGTGAATAAGCGCAAGGTTTGGGACGGGTTGGTTCCGTATGGCCAGGTGTGGCGTGCGGGAGCCAATGAAAATACCACCATTTCGTTCAGCGACCCGGTCACGATCGAGGGCAGGGCGCTTGATAAGGGGACCTACGGGCTGCACATGATCCCGACGGCGGATGAGTGGACCATCATTTTTTCCAAGAACTCGACTTCGTGGGGATCGTTCACTTACAACCAGGCTGAAGACGCCCTTCGAGTGACGGTGAAGCCGACTGCCGCGGAGATGCATAACGCTTTGACCTACGACATCGACGATGTTCAGCCGAATTCGGCGGTCGTGACCATGACGTGGGAGAAAATGGCGGTTCCATTCAAGGTTGGGGTCGACGTGCATGAAGTCGTCGAAGCGAGCATGAAGAAGCAGTTACGCGGGCTGGGGCAGTACACCTGGGAAGGATGGGACGAAGGGGCCAACTACCTGCTTGCGGAGAAGGTAGACCTGGATGACGCGCTGACGTATGCCAACAAGTCCATCGGAAACGAAGACCGTTATGACAACGAGATGACCAAGTCAAAGGCGCTGGCGGCGCTGAATCGCAAGGACGAGGCCGCAGCGACGGAGAAGAAGGCGCTCGACCTGGCGAACGCACTGCAGGTTCACATGTACGCTCGCGGGTTGCAGGGTGAGAAGCGCAGCGATGAAGCGTATGTCATTTTCCGCGAGAACGCCAAGAAGCATCCCGACGAGTGGTTCGTGCACTCGGGCCTGGCGCGGATCTACTGCGGACAAGGCAAGTTCGACGACGCGGCAAAAGAGATGAAGCTGGCGCTGGCGGGTGCTCCGGAGAATCAGAAGACCTACGTGGAAGGGTTGGTGAAGAAACTGGAGAGCAAGCAGGATATCAATTAGAAATCAAGAACCGTTTGGCTGCGAGTCGATCACGGACTGGCAGCCTTTTTTTTTGCCTTGAGGTCCGTAGATAGTAAGAAACGGCCAGGTCGGAAATTGGCCATTTCGTACATTTCGGCCGTGCTGGAAGGAAACCATAGCGGGTAGACTGGAATCCAATCGAACGAACGCAGAGACCAGTATCGTGTAAAGGGTGGGGACATGCGCGCGTCCATTCTGGTTTCGACCATTTGTATCGGATGGGTCGTGGCTCTGGGAATGTCGGGCTGCGGTTCGTCGGGGCCGCCACCGAACCTGACCGTGGTGCAAGCAACCGATCTCGGGGTGATCGACGCCAATCCGAAAATTCTGGGACGAGACGGCGGATACAGCGGCACGTTCGCGGGCAATTCGGTCTGGGTGTACGGCGACACGTTTCTTGCCAACCCAAACGCAGAAGGCGAAACGTTAATCAGCGACTCGTGGGCATCGACCACGGACCTGAATGCTGCCGGTGGTATCACGGGATTTCAGGAGCGTGAGGATGCGGCCGGAGCTCCGACCATGCTGCTTTCCTACACTGCAGCGGAACAGGCCTTCAACGCCGCTCACCAAGGCAACCCATGCCAGCAGCAGCCCTGCGGCGCCCGCTGGGCGTTGTGGCCGGGAACGGTGGTTGAAGACACCGCCCGCAGCCGGGCGTTGGTCTTTTACCAGCTGGTGATGGCTCAACCGGGCGCTTTCAATTTCGCTGCGGTGGGCTACTCCGTTGCGGTGTGGCAGAACTTTGCCGACCTGCCGCAGCGGCCCACCATCAATCCGGGGGCGGAGCATCCCGATTTGCTGTTTGGCCAGAACGATCCCAGCTTTGGTACGGCCGCCTTCGCGAGTGGAGACACGCTCTACGCATACGGGTGCAACAGTTCCAACCTGGACGTGCCGTGCGTACTGGGGCGCGTCGCCCTGGAAAACGTGCTGGACCGGAGCGCGTGGAGTTTCTACGCCGGGAACGGAAATTGGTCCAGCAACCTGAGCGATGCGGTTGCCGTATTGCATGCGGCCCCGATCATGAACGTGTCGTGGAATGACTATCTGCAGTCTTACGTGGCCGTCTACAATGCGCCCTTTTCCCAAGATGTCATGATGCGCACGTCGCCCAAGCCGGAAGGCCCATGGTCGGCGGCGATCGCCGTCTTCGAGGCCCTGCCTCCGGCAAACGGTGGGAGTTCGGTGCACGATGCCCAGGCCCATCCCGAGTACAACGGGAACGGCGGGCAGGTTATGTACGTCACCTACTCGCACTCCACCGGGCCGTTCACAAGTGAACTGCGGCTGGTATCGGTACAACTGAAACGTCGAGGATCCGCTTGAGAACAGGCCGATTCGGGCGCCGCAAGCTAAGTCTAATGAGCGACCCGAGGTTGTCACCTATGTAGCCGGTACATTCTGTAACCCATGTCTCCGGGTTGGACCTTTTCTAAATGGTAGGCCCGAATGGATTCGAACCATCGACCTCTTCCGTGTCAAGGTTGGCTCTTCGAGTCGCTCTCACTGCTTGCAACCGTATGAGCAACCCGCGGACCATCAAGAAATCT
>Ga0075030_100001685_pt1 | contig 19919 bp, 12 predicted proteins | sample LitLauG_LLR_2012_FD_71393 | JGI IMG/M metagenome (GOLD analysis project Ga0075030, IMG submission 71393) | Freshwater sediment microbial communities from Pennsylvania, USA - Little Laurel Run_MetaG_LLR_2012 | ecosystem: Environmental > Aquatic > Freshwater > Creek > Sediment | place: USA...
TCGTCGTTCGCGAGGCAGCCCGCTTGGCAACGGCCCTCAAGGCGGACTGGTTTGCCGTCAACCTCCGCCCAGTCGGCGCAACCGTTCCTGACGCTGCCGTTCTCGCCCGCAGCGACGAAGCAATGCGGCTTGCCGGACGCCTGGGAGCAGAGCTTGCCCACCTTGCCGGCCACGACCGCGTCGGCGAAATTCTCCGCTTCGCCAAGAAGGAAAACATCACCCAAATTTTGTGTGGCAGGTCCGCGCGCGCAGGCCTCGCCCGGCTTTTCCGCCGCTCGCTCGCCGACGACCTCATCCACCGCGCGACCGACGTCTCGGTTCATCTGATAACAGGCGCGACCCTACCCAGGCGGTTCGTATGGCCAAAGCTGCCGCCCCGCCGCGATCTGTCCTCAGGCCTGCTGCTCGCTGTCATCTCGGTTGCAGCGTCGGTCGGCATCGGCATGCTGTTGGTGCAGTGGCTCGCTTTGCCCAATCTGTCGATGGTATTCCTGACCGCCGTCCTGCTGTGCGCGATCACGTACGGTCGCATCTCGGCCATCGCCGCCGCCGTGCTGTCGTTCCTCGCCTACAACTTCTTCTTCATCGAACCGATCTATACCTTCACCGTCGCCCAGCCCGACGAATTACTGTCGCTGCTGATATTTCTCCTTGTCGCCGTCCTGACCGGTGGCTTGGCTGGCCGCGTACACGAGCAGTCGCTGGCAACCCAACAGCGCGCCGCAGCCACCGCCTCCCTATACGATTTCTCCCGCAAGCTTTCCGCCGCGCCCAACCTCTACGACGTGCTATGGGCGGCCTCGAGCCAGATCGCATCGGCCGCCGGAGGAAGCTCGATCATCCTGCTGCCGGACGGCGATGCGCTCGCGATCAAAAGCGGCTTCCCCCCCGAGGACCAGCTTGGCGAAGCCGAGTGGGCCGCCGCGCGCCGCTCCTGGCGCTTTGGCGACCTAACCGGCTGGCGCTCGACCACCCTGCCCAACGCCCGCTACCAGTTCCGCCCGCTCAGAACCCCCCGCGGCACCATTGGCGTCATCGGCATCGAACCACCCAACCCGAAGGAACCGTTTCCCAATGAGACCGAGCGCGCCCTGGCGGCCTTGATCGACCAGTCGGCGATCGCGATCGAGCGCACCCAGCTCGTCGACGAGACCATCCAGGCCCGCCACATCGCCGACAGCGAACGCCTCCGCAACGCCATCCTGTCCTCGCTGTCGCACGACTTGCGGACGCCGCTTGCGTCTATCCTCGGCGCGGTCACGACGATCAGAACCTTCCGCCAGGAGCTGAGCGAAAACGAGCGTGACGACCTGCTGGCCGCCATCGAGGAGGAATCGCGCCGCCTGTCGCGGTTCGTTTCAAACCTCCTCGACATGACCCGCTTGGAACAGGGCTCCGTCGAATTAAAACGCGATCCTGTCGATATCGGCGACGCAGTACGCGCCGCCGTCGAGCGCAGCCGCAAGAGTTTCCCAGATCGCGAAATCGCGGTCACGATAGAGCCGGGTCTGCCGGCCATTCGTGGCGACAGTGGCCTCACCGAGCAGATGGTGTTCAATCTCTTGGACAATGCCAACAAATACAGCCCGCCCGGTACCCCGACCGCTGTTCATGCCCGCCGCGACGGCACTGCCATCGTCCTCACCATCCGCGACCAGGGCGACGGCATTCCGCGCCAAGATTTGGACCGCATATTCGAGAAGTTTTATCGCGGCAAGCAGGGCGACGGACGTTCGGCTGGCACCGGTCTAGGCCTGCCGATCTGCCGCGGCATCGTCACCGCAATGGGCGGCACGATCGAGGCCCAAAGCCCGGTCAAGGATGGCCACGGCACTCGCATAATCGTACGCTTGCCGGGCGATGGCGCAATCGAGGATAAGCCCCCATGACGGCAAAGCCCCGCATACTCGTCGTCGACGACGAACCCCAGATCCTCCGTTTTTTGCGTCCAAGCCTTACTGCTGCCGGCTACGACGTCGCAACCGCCGGCAACGCGACCGAAGCCATCAAGGCCATTGCGACCACGGCGCCGGAACTCGTCATCCTGGATTTGGGCCTGCCCGATCGCGACGGCAAGGACGTCATCGCGGAAGTCCGCGCGTGGTCGAAGGTCCCCATCATCGTGCTCTCCGCGCGCGACCGCGAGGCCGAGAAGGTGGCGGCCCTCGACCTCGGCGCCGACGACTACATCAACAAGCCGTTCGGCATCGGCGAACTGATGGCGCGTGTCCGCACCGCACTCCGCCACAAGATCGAGGACGCCCACCAGGTGCCGGTTGTGCGCATACGCGGGCTTGAAATCGATACCATCGCCCGCACCGTACGCCGCGACGGCGAACCAATCAAACTGACACCGAAGGAATATGACCTGCTCCAGGTGCTCGTGCGCAATGCAGGTCGCGTCGTCACACACCGCCAAGTGCTCGCCGCCGTCTGGGGGCCGGCCCACACCAACGACACCCAATACCTTCGCGTGTTCGTCGGCCAGTTGCGCCAGAAAATCGAACCCGACCCCGCAAATCCCCTCCTGATCGCAACCGAACCCGGCGTCGGCTATCGCTTCCAATCCGCCGAGATCTGAAACCACCAAAAACTGAAACAGCCAATAGTGCACCTCCGCGATGAAGCCGTGCTTTGGCGATTCATAAAATTAGGACCAGACGCCGGCGGGGAGGGCGTGGAGGCAAGGCGCCTGGTCCCGTATTGGAGCATAGCCGGGAGGGACACCGGCAACGCCCCAAACGCTGAATAAGCTTTTTATTTCGGCAGCCACGCCGCGCTGACCACCTCGATCACGCTGTTCGACTGCCTCAGTCCTGCGTTCGTCAGGTTGGCAATCCCAACATGGAATTTCATAAACCCCGCCCATCGGAACCGCCAATGAAACGTCGCAGATGGGGTGCTGGTTTCAATCCAAACATCAAAAAGACCGTATAATCCCAGAAATGGATCAAGTGTCGCAGTTCGCCTGCCCACGAGGCACGGTTGTATTTGGCAACGCGGGTTTTTCTTGTATATCGATCGGACAGCAATTCGCGAACCCGAGAGCGCACCCGCCTCCCATGGCCCTCCTGCCTGACCAGATCGGCGAATTGCTCGTGCAGGTCGCCCAACGCGACCGCTCAGCGTTTTCAGCGCTCTACGACGCAACGAGCTCGAAACTCTATGGCATCGTATTCCGTATCATGAGGCGTCGGGATCTGACCGATGAGGTCGTGCAAGAGGTGTACGTGAAAATTTGGGAGCGAGCCGCCGACTATAGTGCTGAGCGCGGCGCACCCATGACCTGGATGGCCGCCATCGCCCGCAACCGTGCCTTGGACGAGGTCCGCAAGAAGCAGCACGTATCCATCGAGGACCGCCCCGACGTTATGGAATTAGCCTCCGACGAGCCCCATCCTCTGGCAAACTTGGAAGCGAGCCAAGACGCCCGCCGCCTCCGCGCCTGCCTTGATACGCTTGAGCCGCAACGGCGCGATCTTGTTGTCCGCGCCTATTTCGACGGCATGAGCCGCGAGGAACTGGCTTCAAAGTTCGGCTCGCCCGTCGGCACTATTAAAACCTGGCTCCACCGCGCGCTCGCTCAATTGAAAGCCTGCCTGTCAACATGACCGACACCGGCGACATCGATATGCTGGCCGCCGAATATGTCCTCGGCACCCTCGATGCGGCCGCACGTTCCTCGGTCGCGCTTCGCCGCATGACCGACGGCGATCTCGATTCCAAAATCCTCGAATGGACCGCCCGCCTCGCTCCCTTGAACATGGCCGTCCCCTCACTCGCTCCGCCGCCCACGTTGAAAGCCACCATCATGGCGCTCATTTTCGGCGCAACTGCCGGCGACCGCGACCATCAAAACGTTGTCGCCCTCACCCGCCGTGCGGCCCGTTGGCGCGCAGCAGCAATCGGCGCCAGCGCGCTCGCCGCCTGCCTCGCGGGCGTTATCGTCTATCAAGCCACCCTGCAACCCATGGCCACATCGTCCTATGTCGCCGTGCTCCAGAAAGATGCTCAATCGCCGGCCTTCTTGATGACAGTCGATATCGCCCGCCGCACCCTCACCGTGCGCCCGGTCGCAGCCGAACCACAAAAGGGCAAGAGCTACGAATTATGGCTCGTCAACGAAAAACTCGGCGCCCCCCGCTCGCTCGGCATCGTGGGCGACAAGCCATTCTCGAACAACCCGACTCTGGCAGCCTACGCTCCAGCCGAAATCGAGAATGCCGTTTACGCCATCAGCCTCGAACCCGAAGGCGGATCGCGCACCGGCGCACCCACAGGCCCGGTCCTGTTCACCGGCAAGCTGGTCCAAGCCAAGCCGTAATGACCACCAATTTTTGAAACGATCCCCTGTCCTCGTACGTACCACTGAGCAACCGCCGTCAAGGGCGAAGCATCAGGAGGTTTCATGCGCCGGGCACCATCATTGCGGATCGCGGCACTCATAGCGTTCATGGCCGCCGGCCTGCTGCCCTTATCGCCCGCATCGTCAGCCAAGCTTGACTGGCAACCCTGGTCCCCCGGAATTTTCGAGCACGCGCGAGCCGAAAAGCGCCTCGTCATCCTCGACCTTGAGGCGGTCTGGTGCCACTGGTGCCACGTGATGGAAAGCGAGACCTACGCCAATCCGGGCGTCTCAAAACTGCTCGCCGATAAGTTCCTCACCGTTCGCGCCGACCAGGACGCAAACCCCGACCTCTCGAGCCGCTATGGCGACTGGGGCTGGCCCGCAACCATCATCTTCGCCCCCGACGGCACCGAACTCGCCAAATTGCGCGGCTACCAGCCGCCCGAGCGCATGGCGTCCCTGTTGAAGGCCTTCATCGACGACCCGACACCCGGTCCCTCCGCCGAAGCAGCCGACGCAATCGAACCGGCTTCTTCGCCGCTGATCCCAACCGAAACCCGCGCCAAACTGTCTGCCGCCTATTTCGAGGGCTACGACGCCCAGCATGGCGGATGGACGGGCCTGAACAAGTTCGTCGATACCGACAGCATGAGTTATGCGCTCCACCTCGCCAACGAGGGTGACACACGCGCCGCCGGCATGGTCAAGCAGACCCTGGACGGCGCGCAACCCTTGATCGATCCCGTCTGGGGCGGCGTCTATCAATACTCGGAAACCGCCGACTGGAAGACCCCGCACTATGAAAAGATCATGTGGTACCAGGCCCACGCACTCGCTCAGTATTCGCAGGCCTATGCGCTCTGGCACCGCCCGCAGGATCTCAAAGCTGCCGCCGCGGTCAAGGACTACCTCACCCGCTTCATGACAAGCCCAGACGGCGGATTCTACACCAGCCAGGACGCCGACGTCAGCCATGAGCTGACCGGCAAAACCTTCTACGCTCTCGACGCTTCCAAGCGCGCATCCTTAGGCATTGCCCCCCACATCGATACCCACATCTACGCCCGCGAAAACGGCTGGGCGATTGCGGGCCTCGTCGCCTACGCCAACGCAACCGGAGATGCAGAGGCTCTCGCCCGCGCGGTAAAAGCCGCCGAGTTTATCGGCTCCACACGTGCGCTCCCCGGTGGTGGTTTCCGGCACGGCGACACCGGTCGCGGCGGTCCATACCTTGCAGATACCCTCGCCATGGGCGAAGCGGCACTCGCGCTATACCAAGCAACCGGCACGCGCGAATGGCTCGACGTCGCCCGCAATGCGGCCGCCTTCATCGTCGCAAACTTCAAGCACAAGGACGCCGGCTTCCTGACCGCCGTCGAACCCGAAGCAAAGGCCGGCGTATTGGCAACCCCTGTGCGTGCGCTCGATGAGCAGCCCGAGGTCGCCCGCTTCCTGAACCTGACCGGCCAGTATGCGGGCGACGAGAGCTTGCACGCAGCCGCCGAACTAGCCGTACGCTACGTTCTTGCACCCGCAGTTCTCGAATCTGGCCGCCCGCTTCCAGGTCTATTGCTCGCCGATGCCGAACTCTTCCACGAACCCACACACATCACGATCGTAGGCCACAAGGATGACGCCCTCGCCCAGGCACTCCACGCCGCCGCGCGGCTGCATGCCGTCACGTACACGCGGCTCGACTGGTGGGACAAACGCGAAGGCGCACTGGCCAATCCCGATGTGACCTATCCCGAACTCGAAACCGCCGCCGCGTTTGTGTGCACCAACCGGATTTGCTCGCTTCCCGCTTTCACCGTCGCGGAGCTGAATGAAACCGTCGCCAAGCTGCGCGGCCGAAGCGAGGTCAAGCAAACCGGGCAATGAACAAAAAGCTCTTCAGCCGCGAAACTTTTCTTGAATCGGGAACGTAGTCTTTGAGACGTCCCGACGTCAGAACACGTCATGTCTAATCCAGCATCAGGAGCCCTTGCCATGAAGATCACCGCAAAGTCCGGCACCGCCCTCGCTCTAGCCGCCGCCGGTCTGATCACCGCTGGCCTCGCAACCGCCACGCCGACCCCCGCCAGCGCCGACTATGCCGTCAAGTGCTTCGGCCTCAACGCCTGCAAAGGCCACGGCGCCTGCAAGTCGACCGGCAACGCCTGCAAAGGCCAGAACGCGTGCAAAGGCCAAGGCTTCAGCATGCTTTCGAAGGCGAAATGCGTGGCCAAAGGCGGCTCGACGGCCCGCACGTAATACCAATCCGCGCTTGGGGTCAGCAGCGCGGCCACGCGCAATTCAGCTAGATAATACCGGCCCGCAGCCGTTCGAAAATTGAGCCGGTGCGCCCGCAGGCTGGTATAAGTCGAGTGGAACCATGCCTGGTTCAGAACACTTGTGCCCGGTGGCTGGAAAGCCGCTGGGCCGTTCGCGTAAGTAGATTGACTGCAAACTCAAAGCCGCAAGCCACCCCACTGCTGACCGCCATTTGCCCATCCGACAACGCAACCTGCAGAGGTACAACCATGTCAGCACACACCATCAAACCTCTCGTAACCGCCGTCGCAACAAACACCGGCGGCCGTAACGGCCACAGCGAAACCACCGACCATTCGGTCAGCGTCAACCTGTCCGTACGCAAGGAGATGGGCGGCCCGGGCTTGCCCAACACGACGACACCCGAGCACTTGTTCGCAGCCGGCTACGCCGCCTGTTTTGGTGGCGCGCTCGAATTCGTGGCAAGTCAGCACAAGAAGAACGTCCAAGGATCGGTCGTAACCTGCCAAACAGCCGTCGGCCCGCGCGAAGGTGGCGGCTTTGGCATCGCGGTCAAAATGCACGTAAAGGTGCCCACGTTGCCCCAAGCCGAAGCCCAGGCCCTCGTCAACGAAACCCATGAGAAAATCTGCCCCTACAGCCACGCCACGCGCGGCAACATCGACGTCGACGTCACAGTCGAAGGCAAATAACCCGGACCGATCAGCCCGCCGAGCTTCATGGCCGCGGGCACGCGAAGCATCCCCTGAAGGCCGCCGTCAGTTCCCGCGGTGCTCGTCGGCGGCCCCAGCTTGGTGCTCCAAATCAACCGCGGACAATCCCCATGAACCATAACCACCCGTCGAGCCAAAACCCACCCTACCTGTGAACTTTCAGGAGGTTGTACATTCGATCTGGCTTGGACCGACTGATGTTGCGACGCATCAGCGATTCCCGCAAGCCACACCGCAATCAGCACCCACGCAAAAACAGAACACATAACAATGCTCCGTCGTCCGCAATGCTAATCGGCATTCAGCGTCCGCGCCGCTTTGTCATGACGCCGGTGACGAGGGGGCTCGCCGCCCACCTGGCACGATAGAGACTTTCATTCCTGCATCTTGGCTCGCGCAGCTTTGCCGTGTACCGGTCTCGGCGGCTCGAGGTTGGAGGGCGAAAACGTCAACCCGATAGAAATTTCCGCCGGCTCCGGGCCAAGCGCATGTATCGCCTGACGTGCCAACCGCCGCCCCTCACCCACAGCCTATGCCGGAGTTAACCACCCATTGGACAAAACACTTCTATTCAGAACAGGTGCATTAACGCCAAAGTGATTGGAAAATCGAAGGCGACTTTTTATAAGTCTCCTTCATTCTCAACATCTAGGAGACGTTGATGTTGAGACAATTCCTCATAATTTCGATTATTTTTTTAGCCAGCTGGCTGTGTAACTCGATGAACCGTCAACGGCTCGAGAGTCAGATGGTGGCGACCTCGACCGCTTACTGGCGCCCGGCAGATGTACCCAACCCAATCGACAATCGATACACCAAAGAAAAATTCGAACTTGGCCGTTCCCTATTCTTTGATCCTTTGATGTCTGGATCAAACGATATTTCGTGCGCCACTTGTCACAACCCGCAACTGTCATGGAGCGACGGACGCCCTCGGGCTGTCGGAGCAGCACATAAACCATTGCCAGTTCGCACACCAACCTTACTCAACATTGCTTGGCAGGCTCCACTCGGCTGGGACGGAAAATTCGATAGCCTGGAAGCGGTAGCGTTTGGCCCCCTTATGGCCAAATCCAACATGAATATGACCGAGGCACTTCTCGTAGAGAGATTGACGGCCTCACCCAAATACGTCGCTCTCTTTCGCGCTGCATTCGAGGATGGAATTGCCTCAAGAAACAACATCGAGAAGGCTTTGGCTACCTACGAGCGGACCATCGTTTCTGGCGACGCCCCATTTGACCGCTGGGCCAAAGGGGACAAGGAAGCGATAACCCCAGCCGCCCAGCGCGGCTTCACGCTATTCAACACCAAAGCCCAATGTTACCAATGCCATAGCGGATGGGCCTTCACCGATGGAGGCTTTCACGATATCGGCACCGCGAAAGGCGATGATATCGGGCGCGGGCGCTATTTTCCTAATTCCAAAAAACTTCGCTACGCATTCAAGACGCCGACTTTGCGGGACGTTGCGAAGCGATCACCTTACATGCACGACGGTGCGGTACCGACCCTGGAAAAGGTCATCGCACTTTATGACGCCGGGGGAATTGAGCGCCCCAGTCGAGCCGCCGCAATAAAGCCGCTCGGCCTGACCGAATCCGAAATAAGCGATCTAATCGCGTTCCTAAAAACGCTTTCCTCCGACTGACAGATCCGGCTTGGAATAATATATCCACAATTAGATGAGAATAAATCGCTCCTTGGCGCCCGAGCCAATGCGCACATCCTGGGCCTGCACTCTCGCATGGACGTGCCGAACGTACGCGGCGCAGGCGAAATTCTAAATTGACGGCAGGGCTGCACCAATCAGCACGCATCCAACCAGAAAAAAGATGGCGGCGACGGCATCGTGATTATATCGCGGCCGCTTGGGCGACGGCGCCCAACACGCCGATAGAATGCCGGAATGCATTAGGAGTAGCCCCAGACTTAGCATGAACCATTTCCATCTATTGGCCTTCCCATCTCAATATCGAAAACGATTTGAACGACCGCTAAGATAATACGGCAAGTGCAATATAGTCTGCAAATTAATCCACGCGAAACAGTTGCCTGAACAGCCCCTCACCCTCCGCAAGCCTGGGCGCACGCCGGCCAAGGCGCCGACTCTGGCACAACCTTGCTCTGCCCCTCACCGGAGGTTGAGCCAAGATCCACCTCAACGTGTTCTTAACCAGATTGCACTACTTAAGGCTGCGTCAACCATAGGGATACAATTTCTGTTTGAGAATTTGCGAGGCAACCATGCGCCGCCATTTGAGCCGCTGCCTGCCCTTGGCTGCGGGTATCGCCACATTATTTCCAACCACCGCTCAGGCACACGTCAAATGGTTTAGTCCTTACGATATCAACGATCAGCCACAGCAGATCGAACTCGCCTTCAATACCAACTTTCTCATCCTGATTGCCCTCTCAATCCTTTTGCTTCTGATTGGCTGCACCGTCGAATCCCTCCCGCCCGGCCGCGCGCTGCTCCGCGGCATCAACACCTTGACCAAACCGCTGGAAGCCAACGCCGACGTTTTGATCCGGAGTGGATGCGGATTCTTTTTGGTGGCCCTATGGACACTCGGCGGCATCATATTGACGCCGGAATTGAAAACCGGCCAGCCGTGGATACCGTGGCTTCAGCTAGCGATGGCCGCCTGCCTGTTGTGGCGCCGAACCCTCGTTCTTGCGGGCCTCGGCCTCATCGCACTTTATGGAATCGCCGTCTACTTCTACGGCATATTCCACCTGCTGGACTACCCGATTTTTATCGGATTGGCTCTCTACTTCATCACGCTAGAGCATTTTCCGGCCGAAGTGGTTCCCGGTTCGGCGAAGAAAATGCGACAAAACAAAGACCTAGAGCCGCGTTCCGATTCCCTAGGTTCGGAATGTGCTCTAGGATCGCAAATCACCGTATTCGGATTTCGAGCCGTCGACGCATTGCGCGCGAGCGTCGCAATTACGCTTATGTGGGCCTCGGTCGAAAAATGGGCCTATCCGCAGTGGAGCTACCCTATTATAGAGTCCAATCCTGCGCTAACGATGGGTTTTTCGCGCGAGTTTTACATGCAGGCGGCCGGACTCGTCGAATATGCTCTGTCCTTTGCTATTCTCCTCGGCCCCTTGGTACGCCGCACCGCAGCGGCAATATTGCTCGGTATTTTCATTAGCGCGATCGGTCCTTTCGGCAAGATCGACGCAATTGGCCACGCGCCGATCATCGCGGTGTTGGCCGTGGTACTAGGCGACAGCGCGCCGGGTCGCACGCTATTGTCATTCGAATTGACTTCCGCTCGCAATTTATTTCGCAGCATGCTCTTTGTGGCGTCGGGATTCGGTGCCATTCTCGCATCGTTCGTCGCCGCATACTATACATTGCACACGGAATTGTACCCCAACAGCGCCATCGCTCTTTGTGCTTGCCCGGCGCACGTCGCGTCCTCCAGCGAGCAACCCTCAGCAACCGGTTCGAGCCCCCAAAATCATGAGCTTATGGCTTGCAGGCTGCTGCGCGAGTCTTCGAGTTCGCGGTCGCATTTTCTCCTATTGAAGTCCGATGCAAAGAGCCTCGGGCACGTCGAACAGTTGCGGCCACAGCACACACAATCCGCATGCGAGATCAGGTCAATTGGAGGGATCGACGCCACGCTGGACTAGCGAACAACCCGCTGTAACCTCTGCCGCCCAAAACTGCGTCAAAGTCGCCGTCGGCACGAGCCAAACTTATTTCACATCGACCACGAGTTTCATTTTCGGATGGATCCCACAGAGTACTGTGAACGAACCAGGGAACAGAAATGTGATATCAGTGGCGCTGCCAGGCTCCTGATCTCCGGAATCAAATTTGAATTCCTTTGCATCAATATAGACGTGATGCTGAAGGTCGGCATCGTCATTCACGATGCGCACAACGTCCCCCGCCGAAATGTTTAAACTACCGACAGAAAACATGCGCCCCTTCTGAGAAACGATCGTCGCCGGCTTTCGTGACATCGATCCATTGGAGGCTCCATAGCCGAGCACCGCCAACATTGCCGCAACCGCGGCTAAAAGCGCGATCGTTTGCCGCCGAATTTTTATCATCTTGAGATGTCGCCCGTTTGGTGTTGGCAATGGCAGGATCGCATGCTGAACCATGGCATCAGACTATTTTAAGTTCGGTGAAATACTTCGTTCTACAATGAATTGATACCGCTCCAATTTTGTGCAGCCGGTTTGGCCCCCGGTTAAAGAAGTAGGTCCACGGTGCCGCTCCGATGTTCACCAGGAGTTTTCATGCGTTGCACGTTGCGTATCACCATGCGGGCCGCGCTTACCCGAATCAGCCGCATGTTAAATATTACAGGCCTCACCGGAACAATCCGCGGCCGCGTTCTATTGGCGTTTGTCGCAATCGCCGTCATCACCGGTGCATTGGGCACGTACACATCGGTGGTAATCGAGCAAGTTGGGCAGCTGGTCGCCTTAACGTACGACCGTTCACTGATGTCGATCAACTATGCCCGCGCGGCGTCCGCCGATTTCGCCGCGATGGAGGCTGCCAGCGCAAGACGCTTGACCGCGAGTGATTTGCCGGCCCAGGCCCAACTCGAGGCCGCCATCGCCACGCTTGAGACCTCACTGGCCGATGACCTGGCGGTTGCCGCCGAGAGGGCTCAATCGAAGCGGGCGGCCGACGCCGCCGATGCGGCTGGTCGTGCCGCCGCCGCCTGGAGCAAGCGGCGCCGTGAAATTCCAGCAAACATGGGTCTCGAAGAAGGCTGGCAGCGTCTCAAGCCCTTAGCCGAGAACGTTTCCCAACACATAGATCTGCTGATCAATTACACCGCCGGCAACGGATTCACTTACCGCCAAAGTGCCCGAACGGCGGTCAGTCAAAACATCCAATTTGCAATTGCCGCAACCAGTTTGGCCTTACTGCTGTCAGCGCTGGTTGCATGGGTGCTCTCGCAATACATCACCGGAGCGGTCGCGATCGCTTCGGGGGTTGCCGAAGATATTTCCAAAGGGCGGCTAGAAGGTGAAATCCCACCTGGTCCACGCGATGAACTCGGCAACCTCCTAGGCGCCATGGCGGTGATGCGCGACAACATCAAGGCCATGATGGAACGCGAAGTCGGAATGCGGCAGTCAGCGCAAGTTCGCCTTGCCGAAGCGCTGGAAAGTTCAAGCGAAGGCATTGTCCTCATCGGCGACGACAACCGGCTCGCGCTCGCGAATACGCAGGCTCAGACCTTCTTTGGCCGCTCCCTCGACGAACCGGGCTGGCTCACCAACTTGAACCTTCTCGGCACCTCGCTCCACACAAAGGACCAGGCGCCGGGCATCACAAAATCGACGGGCGATCCTGCGCTGACCGGCGAACTGCGCCTTCCAGACGGCCGTTGGCTGCGCGTGTGCCAAAGCCCGACGCGCGAAGGCGGTTATATTGCAATCTTCAGCGATATCAGTGTTCTGAAAGACCAAGAGGAGAAATTGAAGTCCGCCAAGTCACTGCTCGATGCAGCACTCGACAACATGTCACAAGGCCTAGCCCTCTATAGCTCCAACCATCGATTGATGATGGTCAATCGCCGGTTCTGCGAGATATTCAAGGTCTCGTCCAGCGACGCAATTCTTGGGGCCGGCTCCGCAGCCTTGCATGGTGAGCTCGAGCGCTGCAGCACGATCAATGCCGATTTGAAAACATTACTCGCCGAGGAGCAGCTTATCGCCGGTCATGGCGCCAATGGACCAAGCTTCATGGACTTGAGTACAGGCCAGATAATAGCAGTCAACCGCCAGCCCTTCTCGGACGGCGACTGGGTCGCAACCTACGAAGACGTCACCGAGCAGAGGCGCGCAGAGGCACAGGTCAAATTCATGGCACGTCACGATGCCCTGACCGGACTCGCAAATCGCATCGTACTGGCCGAGCGTATAGAGCAGGAATTCGCCCGCATAAAAGTAACCGGAAAGAACTTCGCGGTTCTCTGTCTCGACCTCGATCAATTCAAGCCGGTGAATGATATGCTGGGTCACCCTGCAGGTGATTTGGTTCTGCGCACCGTCGCGGCGCGGTTGAACAAATGCGTGCGCGAAGGCGACACGGTAGCTCGCCTTGGTGGCGACGAATTTGCCATTCTACTGCAGAATGTAAGGAGCAGTGGTGAAGTCGAAAAAATTGCCGAGCGCATTATAAAAGATTTAAGCGCACCGTATTTGATCGACAGGCATTCGGCCATGATTGGCGTCAGCATTGGCATAGCAGTCGCGCCGGAAAGCGCTATGGCTTATGAGACGCTATTGAAGAACGCCGACATTGCACTGTACCTTTCGAAGTCGGAGGGTCGCGGCACGTGGCGCTACTTCAAGCCCGAGATGGAGGAGCGCTTGCATTCGCGCCGGGCCATGGAAATGGACTTGAAAAGCGCACTCGCCAACAACCAGTTCGAAGTCTTCTATCAGCCTCTGATGGGGCTATCGAACAACCAGATCGCCGGCTTTGAAGCCTTGCTGCGCTGGCGCCATCCCGTGCGGGGCATGGTGTCACCGGCCGAGTTCATCCCACTTGCGGAGGAAATCGGCTTTATCGTTCCACTCGGAAAATGGGTAATGCAGCTTGCGTGCTTGGAGGCACTTTCGTGGCCGGCGCATATCAAGGTTGCCGTCAACGTCTCGGCCGTTCAGTTCACAATTGGCAATTTGATCGAAACGGTCAAGGACGTCTTGAAAGAAACGGGCTTGGCACCCGAACGCCTGGAATTGGAAATCACGGAATCTGTGCTGCTCGCCCGCACCAGCGAAGTCATGGCTGCGCTGCACGTATTACGAGACCTTGGTATCGAAATTTCGATGGACGATTTCGGAACTGGCTATTCCTCACTCAGCTATTTGAGCAGCTTTCCGTTCGATAAGATCAAGATCGACAGATCCTTTATTTCAAAAGCCGACACATTGGACGGCTCCAGGGCCATCGTCCACGCGATGGTTGCTCTCGGCGCAAACCTTGGCATACGGACTATTGCGGAAGGCGTAGAGACGAAGGATCAATCGGCTTGGCTGCAAAGCATCGGCTGCCACGAGGCACAGGGCTATTATTTCAGCCCGCCTGTACCCAGGAACGAGGTGCCGGGGCTTTTGCAAATGCTGGGCTGCGAAATCCCCGTCCCCGCTTTTGCAGCCCGTGCGCCGGGTTCAGGGCAACAGATAAAACGCCACCTACAAGTACAACGAACTGACGCCATGGCGCTTCCAACTAGCAATCGGTGAAATGTCAAATTCAAATCTGACCGCAATGCTGGCAAACACTTTGTCCAGCCGCGCTTGGCAACGTTGGCGTAAGGGTCAGCTCAAAATCCAGCCCCATACGGTCTATACAGCTGCGGCCCAGAGCATTTTCCGGCCGAAGTGGTCCCCGGTTCAGCGAAGAAAATGCGACAAAACAAAGACCTAGAGCCGCGTTCCGATTCCCTAGGTTCGGAATGTGCTCTGGGCTCGTGGCGCACTCGAGCCAACTGTAACGAGTTCAAAACTAAGCTCGAAACGGGCCAGGTATTTTTTGAGCCTATCCGCATCGTTGGTCGAGGATTTGGCGGCCCGCGAGGCGGCGAACAACAACCGGCCGGCCGCACTCAGTGTGCGGCTTTCGCGGCACACACGGATGACGGTCGCAAGTTGGCTGCGGTCGAACACGTCGATATGAGCGAGCCGGCCGGCTCCGAGTAAATCTTGAAGCAACTCGGTGTCACCATCGGGACGGGTCTTGCGCCACGCCAGACCAAGCCGCTCGATCTCCTCTTCCACGATCTCAGACGTGATGCGCCCTGCAGGTGCTAGCGTCGCCATACGCGTGACCGAAGCCGACAGGTCGCGAAAGTTCGCGCTCCAGGCGGCGCCCGCGTCGGTTGCAAAGCGCAAGTAGCGCGCTCGCGCTTCCTTATTGAACGAGACGGTCTCACCCGCCGCGCGCGCGTGACGGACAAGCTCGAAATCGAGGTTGGGCTCGATGTCCTCGGCTCGCTCTTTGAGGCCCGGCAGCGCAAACGTCCACAGCGCCAGCCGCGCGAGCAAATCTTCGCGGAACCGGCCAGCATCCACCGCGCGCACCAGATCACGATTGGTGCCGGCGATGAGCTGAAAGTCGCTCGCAACCTCCTTGTCGGAGCCGACAGGCATGAACCTCTTATCCTCGATCGCCCGCAGCATCATGGCTTGCTCGTCGAGCCCAAGTTCGCCGATCTCGTCCAGGAACAGCATGCCGCCGTTCGCCGCCCGAAGCAGCCCTGGACGATCCGACACCGCACCAGTGAATGCTCCCTTGACGTGCCCAAACAGGGTCGACATAGCTCCGTCGCCACGCAGCGTCGCACAATTCACTTCGACAAGCGGCCCGGCGATTTGGTGGCGTAACTTTTTCAGTTCAAAAATACGCCGTGCGAGCTGGGATTTGCCCGCCCCCGTCGGACCGGTCAGCAGGATCGGCGACTTGGCACGCACAGCAACCTGCTCGATGCGGTCGATCAACCGATTGAACCCGGGATTGCGCGTCGCGATGCCAGACTTGAGGAACGACGTCGCGGCCATCTCATCGGCGCGGAAGCGCGTTGCAATCCGGTCATAGCGCGACAGGTCGAGATCAATGATGTCGTAGGTACCCGTGCCCTCAGGATGGCGCCCCTTGGGTGGCGAGGTTTGCAACAGCCGGCCCGGAATAACGCGCGCTTCGGTGAGCAGAAACCAGCAGATCTGGGCGACGTGGGTCCCCGTCGTGATGTGGATCAGATAGTCCTCCGCGTCCGGGTCGAACGGATAGCTGCGCGCGAAGTCATGCAGGGCACCATAGACCTCTTCGAAGTCCCACGGATCAGCGAAGTCGATGGTGTGTCGGCGCACATGCGTGCCAGGGGAGATCTGGCAAATATCGCCCTCCACGCGGACCGCCAGCGCCTCGTGGATACGCGCGTGAATGAGATCAAACCGGTCAACCTGGAGGTCCTGATGGTGGTGGAGGTTGACGGTAGGCCGCCAACGCTGCCAGCGATCGGGATGCTTGCCCTGGTCGAGCGTCGACCCCAGGAAGCCGATCACAACGCGCTTTTTCATGTGGGCATGCTCGATAGGAACGGACGTCGGCCGGGAGTCACGCGACGATATTATCCCATTTTATAAAAACATCTATATCTAGATACACAAAACCACCGATAAAATTCGGTGCGCCCCAAAAGATCGGCAAATATTACAACATTTTCAATAGCATAAAAGAATTTCAAGAGCGGCCGCCTCAGTTGGCCTGCCACCTGCAATAGGGTCTCCAATATCGTATCTTCAATCGGTCATCGCAAGGAGGCGTGACATGGCGAACAAGGCTCTTTTCAACTCGTACATCGGCAAGCTCATCGGCCACACCGATACGGTGAACCGCGAGGGCGCACCTGCTTACGAACTGGGGCCCAAGTCCAAGCTCGCCCAGCTTGCGGTGACGGGCACGCTGTCGGCTACGTTCTATGCCGAGGCGCAAGCCCAGCTTGACGCTGTGATCGCGCTGGCCGGCCAAGTGCCGCCGGAGTTCCTGGCCAAGGCTGCGATCTACGCTCGCCGCAAGGGCCACATGAAGGACATGCCGGCACTATTACTGGCAGCTCTCTCGGTGCTCGATCCAGTCATGCTCGCCCGCGCTTTCCCGCGCGTGATCGATAACGGCCGCATGCTGCGCACGTTCGTGCAGATCATGCGCTCGGGCGCGGTTGCTCGCAAGTCGCTCGGCTCGCGGCCCAAGGCTCTGGTAGAGGCGTGGCTTGCGCATGCGAGCGACGCTGAGATCATCGCGGCGTCGGTGGGTCAGTCCCCCTCGCTCGCCGACGTGATCCGTATGGTCCACCCTAAGCCGGCGAACGCTGGCCGGGCGGCGCTGTATGCCTACCTGATCGGCAAGCCTTACGATGTGGGCATGCTGCCCGCGCAGCTGGCAGCGTTCGAGGCCTTCAAGCGCGATCCGGCCGCAAATCCGGTGCCCGAGGTGCCGTTCCAGATGCTCACCGCACTGGAGCTCAAGTCGGAGCACTGGGCCAAGATCGGGCGTACGGCGGGCTGGCATATGCTGCGTATGAACCTCAACACGTTTGCGCGCCACGGCGCGTTTGGCGAGCCGGGGTTCACGCGGATGGTGTCGAAGCGGCTGCGCGACGAAGGCGAGATCAAGCGGGCACGGGTGCTGCCCTACCAGCTGATGGCCGCCTACACGGCCGCCGGCAAGGATGTGCCGCACGAGGTTCGCGAGGCGTTGCAGGATGCGATGGAAATCGCACTCGGCAACGTGCCGAAGATCTCCGGCCACGTGGTGGTGGCACCCGACGTGTCGGGCTCGATGGCTTCGCCCGTGACGGGACGCCGGAAGGGCGCGACTTCGGCTGTGCGCTGCATCGATGTGGCGGCACTCGTCGCAGCCGCAATGCTGCGAGCGAACCGTCACGCCGAGGTGCTGGCGTTCGAAAATGACGTCGTCGACGTGGCGTTGAACCCGCGCGATGCCGTGATGACGAACGCCAGGAAGCTCGCCTCGATCGGTGGTGGCGGAACCAACTGCTCCGCCCCGCTGGCCCGGCTGAACGCGCAAAAGGCCAAGGTCGACCTCGTCGTGTTCGTCTCCGACAACCAGTCGTGGATGGACCAGACGGGAACCCGGCAGACCGGCATGATGGCGGAGTGGACGAAGCTGAAGGCCCGCAACAAGGCCGCCAAGCTCGTCTGCATCGACATCCAGCCGTACGGCTCGTCCCAGGCACCCGAGCGTGACGATATCTTGAACGTGGGTGGATTTTCCGACGCCGTGTTCGAGGTGATCGCCCAGTTCGAAGCCGGCATGCTGGGTCCCCAACATTGGACCGGCGAGATCGAAAAGCTCGAGCTTTAGCCGGCACAAGAAAAGGCCAAAGGGCTCGCCCTTTGAAAACCTTTCATGAAAGGGGTCCAGGGGGTTAGCCCCTGGCCTTCACTAAACAACAACGGCCGGAGGGAATGCTTTCCGCGGACTACATCGCTCCAAACCGATGTCTGGGAATAAATCCTCGTCCCTCCGGCCTCATTAAAACAAAACCTGGCGAATGCTGGCGGGAGTACATCCGCCACCGGGCGCTGCATCTGGAAAATGCACCCGACTCACCGTTATCGGGAGCCCTCTCTCGCCGAACTTTGTCGCCAGGACCAAACAACCCGCGAAAGCCGTGACGAATGCCGATGGAACTACATCACTGTTAATGACCAGGTCGCCGGTTCGATCCCGGCCCGCATAGAAAAAATGCGGTAGCTCAGCGGTAGAGCGGGATGTTTCATCAAATCTTGTCGTCACGGCTACCATTCCTGAATTCATGCCCCAACCGGAACCGCCGTCATGACCCGCGACACATCGTTTGAGCACCTCGCGCAACGCTATGAGCCAGCAAAGTCGGCGCACGGCATCAAGCCGGTGAAAATGTGGACGCGAGGCGTGCCACTGGAAAGCCAGGCCGCGCAGCAACTGCTCAATACCGCCCGCATGCCGTTCATCTTCAAGCATCTCGCCGTGATGCCGGATGTGCATTTCGGCATGGGCGCAACCGTGGGCTCGGTGATCCCGACCAAGGGCGCCATCATACCGGCAGCCGTCGGGGTCGACATCGGATGCGGGATGATGGCTTGGCAGCTCACACTCTCGGCCAAGGATCTGCCCGACAGCCTCGTTACCATCCGCACCGACATCGAGCGGGCGGTGCCGCACGGCTTCAACACCATGCAGGGCCGCGCCTTGAAGGGCGGCTGGGAAACGGTGCCGGGCTCTGTCGCCACGCGCTGGCGCAAGCTCGAGGACCGCTATAACGCGATCCTCGCCAAGCACCCCAAGATCGCCCACAAACGGCCTGTCCACCAGCTCGGCTCGCTCGGCACCGGCAACCACTTCATCGAGCTGTGCCTCGATGAGACGGATCAGGTCTGGGTGATGCTGCACTCGGGCTCGCGGGGCCCCGGCAATCAGATCGGCCAGTACTTCATCGAACGGGCGCGTGAGGAGATGCGCACCCACTTCATCAACTTGCCCGACAAGGATCTCGCCTACCTGTGCGAAGGCACGCAAGGGTTCGACGACTATGTCGAGGCCCTGATGTGGGCGCAGGAGTACGCGTCCGAAAATCGGCAGGCTATGATGGAGAGCGTCTTGCACGCGCTGCGTCCCCACCTGCCGCCGTTCCAGATCGGCGAGCACGCGGTCAACTGCCACCACAACTACGTCGCACGTGAGAACCACTATGGCGAGAACATCCTCGTCACCCGCAAGGGCGCGGTGCTGGCACGTGAAGGCGTGATGGGCATCATCCCCGGCTCGATGGGCGCGAAATCGTTCATCGTGCGCGGCAAGGGCAACCGCGAAAGCTTCTGCTCGTGCTCGCACGGCGCCGGCCGCGTGATGTCGCGCACCGAAGCCAAGCGCCGCTTCACGCTCGAAGATCACGCCCGCGATACCGCCGGCGTCGAATGCCGCAAGGACGAAGACGTGATCGATGAGACGCCCAAGGCCTACAAAGACATAGAGGCGGTAATGGCCGCGCAGGCGGACTTGGTGGAGGTGGTGCATACGC
>Ga0075030_100001687_pt1 | contig 19915 bp, 16 predicted proteins | sample LitLauG_LLR_2012_FD_71393 | JGI IMG/M metagenome (GOLD analysis project Ga0075030, IMG submission 71393) | Freshwater sediment microbial communities from Pennsylvania, USA - Little Laurel Run_MetaG_LLR_2012 | ecosystem: Environmental > Aquatic > Freshwater > Creek > Sediment | place: USA...
GGAGAGAGCATGATCTCCATAGAAAAGATCACCATCGAAAATGTGAGCCGCCGAAATTTCCTGCAAGGCCTATTCTCGGCGGGCGCGTTTGTGCTGTCCGTCGGGAAAGCCCCACTTCTCGCAAGAGCGGCGAGAAATGGGGCACCCGTCGGCGCGACACCAACCGGAGCCAGTCCATCCATCGACACGACTGCGTTTCACCCCGGCGTGTTTGTCGGCATTGAGACGGATGGCACGGTGTACATCGTGGCCCACCGCACCGAGATGGGAAACGGCGTGCGTACCAGCTTGCCGCGCATTCTTGCCGACGAACTCGACGCCGACTGGAACCGCGTCAAAGTCATTCAGGGCGATGGCGACGAACGTTATGGTTCGCAAGACACCGACGGTTCTCACTCGGTCCGCGAATTCTTCGACACGCTGCGCGAAGCCGGTGCTACCGCCCGCCTGATGCTGGTGCGCGCCGCCGCCCAGCAGTGGGGAATTCCGGAATCCCAGTGCGTGGCCGATCCCGTTCACGTTGTCTCCGACAAGAGTTCTGCTCGCAAACTCGGCTACGGAGAACTGGCCGCACTCGCTGCGAAACTTCCCGTGCCTAAGAAGGAAGAGTTGAAGCTGAAATCTCCACAGGAGTGGCGCTACATTGGCAAGCCCGCGCCCGGCGCCGATGTTTCCGACATCTGCTCTGGCAAGCCGCTGTTTGGTATGGATGTTCGCGTCGACGGCATGCTCTATGCCGCCATCGCTCATCCGCCAGTTCTCGGAGGCAAGGTCAAGTCTCTCGACGATTCCGCCACGTTGAGAGTAACTGGCGTGAAGAAAACGATCCCGATCGATCCCTTCACTACGCCGCATGCCTTTCAGCCTCTCGGCGGCGTGGCCGTCATCGCCGATAACACCTGGGCCGCTTTCAAGGGTCGCAACCAGCTCAAGATCGAATGGGACAACGGCAGCCACGCCGTGTATACCTCCAGTGAGTACAAGAAACAACTGCAGGAAACCGCCCGCCAACCCGGCAAGGTCATTCACACCGTCGGCGATCCGGACGCCGAATTCGCCAAAGGTGGCAAGATCGTCGAAGCTGAGTATTTCGCCCCGCACCTTGCGCACGCCTCCATGGAACCACCGGTCGCCGTTGCGGACGTTCAAGGTGACACAGTCACCGTCTGGTCGCCAACGCAAAATCCCGTAGGAGTCCAGGAGGAAGTCGCAAAAGCTCTCGGCCTCAAGAAAGAAAATGTCACTTGCCACGTGACGTTCCTCGGGGGCGGCTTCGGTCGCAAGTCCAAGCCCGACTACGCCGTCGAAGCGGCCGTGCTCTCCAAAAAGACTGGCAAGCCGGTCAAAGTTATCTGGAGCCGCGAAGACGACATCAAGTTCGACTACTTCCACTCCGTCGCCGCGCTGTATCTGAAGGCCGCGCTCGACGAAACGGGCAAACCGAAAGCGTGGCTGCAACGTTCCGTCTTCCCGCCCATCGGATCGACCTTCGACAAGGATGCGGTCTACAGTGGCGCGGGTGAAATGTCCCAGGGTTGGAATGTGAGTCCCTTCGACATCCCCAACTTCCGCTCCGAAAATGGTCAGGCGACGGCGCACATTCGCATCGGCTGGCTGCGCTCGGTCGCGAATATTTATCACGCCTTCGCGGTGCAGTCGTTCGCTAACGAACTCGCCTACGCTGCCAACCGCGATCCTTGCGACTACTTGCTTACGCTGATTGGATCTGGTCACATGGTCGATGCCGGTGCTCAGGGCCCTCCGGGCACGGCCGAAAAATATCCCTACGATACGGCACGCCTGCGCCGCGTCGCCGAGTTGGTTGCCGAGAAGGCGAACTGGGGGAAAAGGACTTTCGGGAAGGGAAGCGGCATGGGCATCGCCGTGCATCGCAGTTTCCTGACTTACGTCGCGACGGTGGTCGAGGTCGAAGTCGACAACGCGGGTGCCATTCGCATTCCCCACGTCTACACGGCCGTCGATACCGGAATCGTTGCCAACCCTGAGATGGTGCGCCAGCAGTTCGAAGGCGCCGCCGTCTTCGGCACCAGCATTGCCCGGACCGGCGAGATCACCGCGACCAACGGTTCGATCGACCAGTCGAATTTCTTCGATTATCCGGTGGCCCGGATGAACGACGCGCCGTACCAGGTCGACGTCCACATCGTAGAAAGCACCGCTCCGCCCGCTGGCGTGGGAGAGCCCGGCGTTCCGCCATTTGTTCCAGCGCTCTGCAATGCAGTCTTCGCCGCAACCGGAAAGCGGGTTAGGGAACTGCCGCTGGCGAGGAATGGATTCTCGTAGGTTCCAGTGTTGCTGTGCCAAGGAAACATGAATGTCTCCGACTCAGCCGAAAAAAGCTTAGCCGACAAGTGCACCAAGAAACACCCGCAAAGATTGCGAAGAAAATCGGGGAAGGGGTTTCTTTCTTCGATCGCCGCCTGCTAACGAAACCGGGGAGGGCTTCGTCCAACCGTCCAGCACCTGACGCTGAGAAACAAAACAACGCTCCATGAGGAGGCCCAATGAGATTCCCAGTCGCCGCGGCTTCTGTACTAGTGGTGCTCTCAATTCTGGCCGCGAACTGCGTTGCGTCTCCTGCCAAACCCGCTGCGGAATATGCAAAACATTTTGACAGTCTGAGCGGACTCTCGATCGCGGTTGCACAAGCCATGCCGGCGGATCAGTACTCGTTCCGCCCCCCTCCCGAATCGATGACGTTCGGCGAATTGATGCTGCACATTGCCGGCACCAACTATTCTTTCTGCGCCGGATTGAAGGACTCTGCTCCACCTGACACGACGTCACCCGCCGCGACCGACAAAGAGGCCGTGGTCAAGCTGCTGACGGGCTCGTTTGAATACTGTTCCTCGGTGATCCCGAACCTGACTGACCAGCAACTGAGCCAATCGCACGACTCGCCCGATGGGCGGCTGCCCGGACGGGAAATCCTGCTCGCCATGTACGTGCACGTCGCCCATCATCGCGGCCAGGCCGAAATCTACCTCCGCGACAAAGGCCTCAGACCGCCGTCCTACAGGATCTGAGCGAACCGCGCAACTGGCTTGAACCGGGCGGCCATCAGCGCTACTATGACCTGCTCCGCCAAATTAGGAGCCAAGGCAGCCCATGCCGCAAAACTACGTTCCCATCTTCATCTTCATCGCCATCGTCGGCACTTTGCTGCCGATTACCTTGCTCCTGGCCAAACTGGTGCGTCCGGAGAACCCCAGCAAGACCAAGCTTATGCCCTACGAGTGCGGCATCGACCCCATCGACAACGCCCGCGGACGCTACACTGTTCGCTATTACATCATCGCGATCCTGTTCGTCGTCTTCGACGTAGAAACCATTTTCCTCTTTCCGTGGGCCGTGAAGTTCAAAGCATTCGGCCTGTTCGGGCTGATTGAGATGCTGATATTTCTTGTGATCCTCATCGTCGGCTACATCTGGGTATGGAAAAAAGGCGCGCTGGAATGGGTCTAGAGATATCCACAATTCATGTGGGGACAGCCGCTCCCGGCTGTCCAGCGGAGCCACTCCGCAGTTCTCGGGACTAAACGCATGACCACAGCTCCCATCAACCCCATGGACTCTTCCCCCGCCGAAACCTTCCCGGCCAGCCGCTGGACGCAGGGCAATTTTTTCTTCCCGACGAAGCTCGTCATCAGCCCGCAACGCGTCAGCCGCGTCAAGTCGCGCTTGTTCGGCAGTAATGAAGAGAGCATCGCCATGTCGAAGATCGCGTCCGTCCATATCTCCACCGGGGTCTTCTGGTCCGAGATCGTGATTGAATCCACTGGCGGCACGGACCCCATCACCAGCCACGGCCACCGCAAGGCCGACGCCCAGCGCATCCGCGACCTGATCGAGACCTACCAGGCTCAGTCGTCCCGGTAGCTCGGTACGCAAACCTTGACCGGAGTTACATTCGCAAACTCGGTGCCGGACGCCCGTTCCCGCGCGCATTTACAGAACATTCATCTTTCGTTAACAAAGACGTAGCAATCTCGGTGTCTACTGAACCCCTATCTGTCAATCTCTCCCTAAAGGGGTTCTCCTGTGAGTAGAAGAAATCTGGTGGTTGCGTTGTCGCTTGTCTTGATCGGCTCCATGCTCGCGGTGGCGGCGGACGGTCCAGAAAAGAAGGCGCGCCACGTCTTGTTAATTAGCGTGGACGGCCTGCACGCGCTCGATGTTGCGCGCTATGTTGAGACCCATCCGAAGTCCGCACTGGCGGAGCTTTCGCACACCGGCGTTACCTACACCAACGCCCGCACGCCTAGAAATTCCGATTCTTTCCCCGGCCTGCTCGCCCTCGTGACCGGCGGCTCGCCCGTCACCAGCGGATTATTCTACGACGTCAGCTACGATCGCTCGATCTTCGATCCCACCAATACGACCTGCACGCCGCCCGCCGGAAACATGATGGTTTTCGACGAAAGCATCGACGTCTATAACTCGCAGAACGTCTCGCAGAACCGGATCGATCCCACCAAGCTGCCCAATCACATCGACGCTCATGGCAATTGCTCGCGCTTGTGGCCGCACGCCGCGCTTCGCACCAACACCATCTTCGAGGTCGTTAAGGATAATGGCGGACACACTGCGTGGGCTGACAAGCATCCTGCTTATGACCTGGTGAATGGTCCTTCCGGCCACGGCGTCGACGATCTTTATACGCCCGAGATCACCAACGTAAATGGTCTCGACAACACCCACAGCGTCGTCTGCACGGTGATGAACGACGGACTGAAGGTTAGTGGGATCATCAATGAAATTCATGGTCTGACTCACGATGGCAAGCCGGCAGAAGGTGTGCCAGACGTATTCGGCATGAACTTTCAGGGCGTGAGCGTCGGGCAAAAATTATCTGCGGACAATTTCGATGCCAGCTGCCTCGCCGACACCGGAAGCTTGGTCGGTACGCCCGGCGGCTACCTCGATGGCGCCGGCACTCCCACCGCCGTTCTCGCCTATGCCCTCGACAAGACCGATTCCGCACTGGCGAGCATGATTCAGGCCTTGAAGGACGAGCACATCTACGAATCGACTCTTTTCATTCTGACCGCCAAGCATGGCCAGTCCCCCATCAACCCGGTCAAGGTGAACAAGGTCGGCCACTTCGCCGACTTGGTTGGCGGCCTGCCCGATGGCGGCACCAACGCTGCCGCCAAAGCGATCGTGAGTGCCAACGCCTGCGCTACCGGAGCTTGCGGCTTCGTCAACGATGACGACATCGCCCTGATTTGGCTTGCCGACCAGAGCCTTGACAAGCAAGCGGTGGACTACCTCAACACGAACGCCAACGCGTTGGCTATTGAAGAAGTGATGGGCGGTATCGATCTGAAGCTGAAATTCGGCGATCCGTTGAAGGACAGCCGTACGCCCGACATCCTTGTTCAACCCGTATACGGCACCATCTACACCCATTCGACCGCAAAGAATGCCGAGCACGGCGGCTTTAGCTTCGGCGACACCAACGTCGGCCTGATCGTGTCCAATCCACGCCTGCAACCTGGTGTGGTCAAGAGCCCTGTGGAAACCTCGCAGGTTGCTCCGACCATCCTGCAGGCTCTGGGACTTGATCCCAGCGATCTGAAGGCGGTTCGTGTGGAAAACACAACGGTACTACCGGGTCTGACCGGGAAATAGGCGATACCTGTTGCGCTGTCGTCATCACCAGACGGGCTGCTCAATGCAGCCCGTTTCTGTTTTGAACGTCGCATAATTGCGGGTGTGGCTGCTTTCGCGCACTTCGTTGATGTGAGACCGCCCGAACTGCGTTGACACCGCATCCTCAAGCTGATAAAAGTTAACGTTCTTCCCGAACGCACACTGCGCCGGAGGTTTGTGCCTTCGCGAGCTATGCCGGACGAAACTAAATCCCCCTCGTCACCGCCGCCGGAAGGTGAACCGAAGCCGACGGCGGATCAGCCCGCTATCCCGGGCGGGGTGAAAGCTGCACCCTCCGGATCGGTTCAATCGGAAACAAAAACTTCTCCCGAGAAAACTGCGCCAGTTCCCGCAACGCCGGCAAAGCCCGCAGCCGTCGCGCCCGCTGCTCCTGCTGCCGCGAAGCCCGCCGCGCCTGCTGCCGCGAAGGCCGCCGTGCCAGTACCCACGCCCTGGGACTCGCCCCTGGTCGCGAAGCTCAAGCGCGAATATGGATCCGGCATCGAGCCTCTGACGCACCTCGGCCAGAACTACATGGTCGTGGACCGCTCACTGATTCCCGAAATTCTCCAGATTCTTCGCAATGAAGAAAAGTTCGACTACTGCGTGGACCTCACCGCAGTGCATTATCCCAAACGCGAGAAACAGTTTGACGTAGTTTGGGTACTTTACTCTTTCCCGCGCAACGAACGTATTCGCGTGAAAACGCAAATCGTCGACGGCGAGACCTTGCCCAGCTCTGTTCCCATCTGGGCGACGGCCAACTGGCTGGAGCGCGAGGTCTTCGATATGTTCGGCATCAAGTTCGACGGCCATCCCGACCTGAAGCGGATTCTGTTGCCCGACGGTTGGAAGGGGTATCCCTTGCGCAAGGATTACGGGATACTGCAGCAGGACAACGAGTGGGTGCAGATCAACCTTGGAATCGAGAGCGGCCAATAGCGAATGACCGATCCGAACTCACTCTCGCCGCTCGACCTCGACACGCCCGACAAGACGTTTCTCGATGCGAACGAACTCGTCATCAACATGGGGCCGCAGCATCCCGCGACCCATGGCGTGCTCCGCGTCATCCTGCGGCTCGACGGCGAAAAAGTTCTCGGCCTCGAGTGCGTTATCGGTTACCTGCACCGTGGGGTCGAAAAAATTGCCGAGAACCGCACCTATACGATGTTCAATCCTTACGTCGACCGTATGGATTACGTGGCTGCGGTTTCGAACGGCCTGGGATATTGCGAAGCCGTCGAGAAACTGCTTAGCGTGGAAGCCCCGCCCCGCGCGCAATACATCCGCGTCATCCTGACTGAGCTGAACCGCATCGCCAGCCACCAGCTCTGGCTGGGCACTCACGCGCTCGACATCGGCGCCATCACGCCGCTGTTCTACACCTTTCGCGACCGGGAAGAGATTCTCAAGATTTTCGAAAAATACTGCGGCGCCCGCCTCACCACCCACGCATTCCGCATCGGCGGCCTGCAGTACGAGACCTACGACGGTTTCGAAAAAGACGTTAGGAACTTTGTCTCTTTCGTCAAACCGAAGATCGACGAGTACGAGGAACTTCTCACCACCAACCGCATCTGGCTTGAGCGCACAAAAGGTGTCGGCGTAATTTCCGGCAAAGACTGCATCGCTCTCGGCGTGACGGGCCCTGTGCTTCGCGCCAGCGGCGTTAAGTGGGATATCCGCAAAGCGCTCCCTTACGCCAACTACAAGAATTTCGAGTTCGAAATTCCCACCGGGCTGAACGGCGACACGTACGACCGGTATCTTGTGCGCATGGTCGAGATGCGCCAGGCCCTTCGCATCATCGAGCAAGCCGTCGAAGGAATCCCCGAAGGCCCCATCATAGCGAAAGTCCCCAAGGTGATGAAGCCTCCGGTGGGTGAGGTCTACCACTCGATCGAAGCTCCCAAGGGCGAGCTCGGATATTTCATAGTCAGCGACGGCTCTACGCAGCCTTATCGTATCCGCGTGCGGCCGCCGTCGTTTGTAAATCTGCAAGCGCTCGATCTGATGTGCCGCGGCCAGCTCGTCGCCGACGTAATCGCCGTCATCGGCACGCTCGACATCGTTCTCGGCGAGGTAGACCGCTGATGCGCTGGCTCATCGACTACATCCTTGAATACCTGAAGAGCGATCTAACCCCGGGCGGCGCTGGCAATCTCTTCTGGATTACGGTGTACATCCTGCTCGTGTTCGTCGGCCTCTCTGTCGCCGTCATCTGCATGAATTGGCTCGAGCGCAAAATCCTTGCCCACATGCAAGTCCGCCTCGGCCCCATGCGCGTCGGCCCGCACGGGCTGCTCCAGCCCATCGCCGACGCCCTCAAGCTGCTTCTCAAAGAAGACATCATGCCGGCCGAGGCCGACGCGGTGGTCTTCTGGGTCGCTCCGTTCATCGTCGTGCTGGCGGCATTCACTGTTTTCGTCGTCGTCCCCTTCGGGCCCACCCATGCCATCACCGACATGAACATTGGGATTCTCTTCATGCTCGGCGTTTCGTCGCTGAGCGTGCTTGGCATCGTCACCGCGGGATGGGCCTCCAACTCGCACTATCCCTTGATCGGTGCCCTGCGCTCCAGCGCCCAGATGGTGTCGTACGAGGTCGCGATGGGACTCGCCGTCATCTCAGTGATCCTGATGACCAGCCTCAACGCCGAAGGTACGGGCACCCTCAGCATGATTGGGATCGTGCAAGCGCAGCAGGCGCAGCACACGTGGTTCGTTTTCAAATTCTTCCCGCTTGGCCTGATTGGATTCTTCATCTTCGCCGTCGCTATGGTCGCCGAGACCAACCGTGCTCCCTTCGACCTGCCCGAAGCCGAGTCCGAACTGACCGCCGGATTCCATACTGAGTACAGTGGCTTCCGCTGGTCCTTGTTCTTCCTGGCGGAATACTCGGCCATGATCGCGGTCTCGTCGATTGCGGTCACGCTGTGGCTCGGTGGATGGCTGCGCCCGTTTCCCAGCTTCCACGGTCCAGAAGTTGCCATACCGTACTTTTGGCCACCCGCCGACCCATCGGCTCCCAAAGGCGTGCTGGACTTGGTATTTGCGCTCTTCCCCGGAATCACCTTCCTGTTTCTGGGCGCGATGTGCTTCTACAACACCGCCCGCATGCCCAAGCATCCGCTCCTCAAGATTCAGACCATTGGCCTGGCGGGATTCGGCGCCGTGCTGGCTCTGATCGGCTTGATCCTGTTCGTTCCGCCGGTGCGCGACCGCGTCGGAGACATTTTCTGGTTCGCGGCCAAAGTAGCCGCGTTTATGTACCTCTATATCTGGTATCGTGGCACGTTCCCGCGTTACCGCTTTGACCAGCTCATGAAGGTGGGATGGAAGATCCTCCTGCCGACGGGTCTCGTGCTCCTGATTCTGACCGCCGGCGCTGGTTTTCTTGAAGACCCAGTAAAGGAGTGGCTGAAACACGTTCTATGACGCCTGTAGCCACACCATTTTTCTTTTACTTGTTGTCGGCCACGATGATCATCGGCGGCATCCTCGTGATCACCCGCAAGAACGCCGTGCACTCGGCGATGGCGCTGATCACGACGCTGCTGGCCCAGGCAGGAATCTACCTGATGCTCTACGCTCCGTTCGTCGCTGGCGTGCAAATCATTCTTTATGCCGGCGGCATCATGGTCCTGTTCCTGTTCGTGATCATGCTGATCTCGATCGAGCGCAATATGAAAGAGCGCCAGTTCAACAAACAATGGCTGGTCGGCATCGCCGCCGCCGCCGCCCTGGGCGGCCTGTTCATCGCCGTCTATACGAAAGGCAAGTCGCTGTTCCCGGAAGGCCGCCTGAATTTCGACGAAGCGCAAAACACGCAAGGTGTAGCTGCTCTGCTGTACGACCAACATCAAGGCATGTACATGTTCTCCTTCGAGATCGCCTCGTTGCTGTTGCTGGTGGCAATCATCGGAGCGGTGGTCATGGCGAAGAAAAGAATCTGAGAAATGCAGCTTCTAGCTAGCCGCTAGAAGCTAGATGCTTTATGGAATCCATGCTCCACATCTCGACCCTGCACTACCTGGTCCTGGGCGCCGCCCTGTTCCTGCTAGGCGTGATCGGAGTTCTCACCCGCCGCAACGTAGTCATCGTCCTAATGTCGATCGAGTTGATTCTGAACGCTGTCAACCTGAACTTGGTCGCGTTCTCTCGCTACTGGCAGGGAATCCACGGCCCGACGGCGCTCCATGGCCAGGTCTTTGCAATTTTTGTAATCACCGACGCCGCCGCCGAAGCCGCGGTCGGCCTCGGCATCCTGATCGCCTTCTTCCGTAACAAGGAGACGGTCAACATAGACGAAGTGAATTTGTTGAAGTGGTAGGAAGGCGGCTTTTGGCTCTTAGCTCTTGGCTGAAGCTCTAGATTATTGAGCTAAGAGCCAAAGGCCAAGAGCCAAAAGCTGATTTTCAAATGCTATTTCTAGACTACATCTGGCTCATCCCGCTGCTGCCGGCCGTCGGTGCCACACTCATGTTCTTCTTCGGGCGCAAGCTGCAGAAGTCAACGGTGAGCGCGGTCTGCGTGGGTGCGGTCGTGTTGGCGTTCATCATGGCCTGCGGCGCTGTACTGCAATACACGAACTGGGCCGCCGCGCACGACCACCAACCCTACGAGAAAGTCCTCTACACGTGGCTCGGCACCGACACCGGGCACATGATATACGTGAAATCCGACGGTTCCACGGCGCCCTTCCAGGCTGACGCCGGATTCCTGCTCGACCCGCTCTCCAGCATCTGGCTGCTGTTCGTCACCGGCGTCGGCATGCTGATCCATATTTATTCCATCGGCTACATGGCGCATGAAGGCGGCTACTACCGCTTCTTCGGATACCTTAACCTCTTCATGTTCTCCATGCTTACGCTGATCCTGGCCAACAACTATGTGCTCATGTTCGTGGGCTGGGAAGGCGTCGGTCTATGCTCCTACCTGCTGATCGGTTTCTACTTCCAGCGCAAGTCGGCCAGCGACGCCGCTAACAAGGCATTCATCGTCAACCGCATCGGCGATGCCGGATTCATCCTGGGAATGTTCTTCATCGCGTGGATCTTCGGATCGCTCCGCTTCTCGGAGATCACGAGCCTGGCCCGCGCTGGCCACTTCTCGCCCGAGACACTCGGCTACATCACCGCCGCCACTCTCCTTCTTTTTGTCGGAGCCTGCGGCAAGTCCGCGCAACTTCCGCTCTACGTCTGGCTCCCCGACGCTATGGAGGGTCCGACTCCGGTCTCCGCCTTGATCCACGCCGCGACGATGGTCACCGCCGGCGTCTACATGGTGGCGCGCTCGAACGCGCTGTTCGTGCTAGCGCCGAAGTCAATGCTAGTCGTTGCCATCGTGGGCGCGCTGACCGCCATCTTCGCGGCCTCGATCGGCTTGGTGCAGAACGACATCAAGCGTGTCCTCGCGTATTCGACAGTCTCGCAACTCGGCTACATGTTCCTCGCGCTCGGCGTCGGAGCCTTCGCCGCCGGTGTCTTCCATGTGTTCACGCATGCCTTCTTCAAAGCCCTGCTCTTCCTCGGCGCGGGCTCGGTGATCCACGCCATGAGCGGCGAGCAGGATATGTGCAACATGGGCAACCTCTCGGAGAAGATTCCAGTCACGTTCCGCACCATGTTCGTCGCGACTCTCGCGATTGCTGGAATCCCCGGCTTGGCCGGCTTCTTCTCCAAAGACGAAATCCTGTGGCAAGCGTGGAAATACAGCCCGTATCTGTGGGCCATCGGCTTCATCACTGCGCTGATGACCGCCTTCTACATGTTCCGCCTGATTTACCTGACGTTCTGGAGCCCCTCGCGCGTCGCGAGCCACGAAGTCGAGCACCACATCCATGAGTCACCCAAGTCGATGACAGTCCCCCTGGTCATTCTCGCGTTCTTCTCGATCACGGCGGGATACCTCGGCGTCTCCCCGAGCCTAGGCGGCTCAAACCGCTTTGAAAAGTTCCTGGAGCCTGTGTTCGCGAACAAGATAGATGCCGGCGAAGCCGCGCCTGCGACCGAGGAAGGTCCTCGAGGCACTGAGTATTTCCTGATGCTCCTCTCGGTCGCCGCCGCCGGCGCCGGATGGTTCATGGCCTCGCGCGCCTACGGCAACGCCGGCAAGGGTTACGTCGAGCCCATAGCCGCCGCCGCTCCGCCCGTCTACGACACGCTGCTCAACAAGTACTACGTCGACGAAGGGTACGACTACGTTTTCACGGGCCGGCGAAAACTGGGTGACATTCGTCTGGGCGTGATGGGTCTTGGAGAAGCCAGTTCCTGGTTCGATGCCAACGTAATCGACGGCGCAGTCAACGCCGCCGGATGGATCACTCGCCTCACCGCAACAATTTCCAGTTGGTGGGATAAGTGGATCATCGATGGCGTCGGCGTCAATGGCCCCGCGATCCTGGCGCGCATGCTGAGTTATCCCGCGCGCTTGTTCGAGTGGGGACTGGTGCAATGGTATGCGCTCGTGATGACCGTGGGCTTAGTAGCTTTTGTTTTTTATTACCTGTATCACTGAAAAACCGCTCTTGGCTTTTGGCTCTTGGCTCTTAGCCAAAAGCCAAAAGCCAAGAGGCAAGAGCTCTTATGCAATCTCACATTCTCTCGATCATCCTCTTCACGCCGCTGCTCGGCGCCTTCGTGCTCTTGTTTGTCAACAGAGAAAACAAGGAAGCCATTCGCTGGATCGCGAACATCTTCGCGGCTGCCGGCTTTCTGGTCTCGATGCCGCTCGTGCCTTTGTTCTGGGCGCTGGTCAAGAGCCAGGACGCCGCGCAATTCAAGTTCATCGAGGGCGCGGCCAACAACTGGATCCCCTCCATCGGCGCGGGCTACGTCCTCGGCATTGACGGCATCTCGTTCCTGCTCATCCTGCTCACCACGCTGCTGGGCTGGGTTTCGATCCTCTCGTCCTGGACCGCCATTGAGACCCGCGTCAAGGAATACTACATCTGGTTTCTCGTGCTGCAGACCGGCATGCTCGGCGTCTTCATGGCGCTCGATTTCTTCCTCTTCTTCGTGTTCTGGGAGGCCATGCTTGTCCCCATGTACCTGTTGATCGGCATCTGGGGAGGCCCGCGCAAACTCTACGCCGCCATAAAATTCTTCCTCTACACCCTGACCGGTTCGGTGTTGATGCTGCTGGCCATTCTGTTCTTGTATTTCCATCACCACACTGTCACCGGCATTTACAGCTTCAGCCTCACTGCTCTCTACGAAACCGCGCCGCAGATTCCGTTCCAATACGCAGTTTGGCTCTTCCTGGCGTTCTTTGTCGGATTCGCGATCAAGGTGCCGATGTTCCCCTTCCACACCTGGCTGCCCGACGCCCATGTGGAAGCGCCCACCGCGGGCTCGGTTATTCTGGCGGGTGTTCTGCTGAAGATGGGAACTTACGGCTTCGTCCGCTTCTCGCTTCCATTCTTTCCGCAGGTCTTGTCGAATCCTGCCACATTCCTGAATGTGACCGTCCGCGGCTGGATGATCGGCCTCTCTATCATCGCCATCATCTACGGCGCGCTCGTCTCGCTCATGCAAAAGGACATGAAGAAGCTGGTGGCCTACTCCTCAGTGAGCCACCTCGGCTTCTGCACGCTTGGCATTTTCGCGCTGAATCCAGCCGGTCTGAGCGGGTCAGTACTACAACAGATCAATCACGGCATCTCCACTGGCGCGCTGTTCTTGATCGTCGGAATCCTCTACGAACGCCGCCATACGCGCGAGATTTCTGAATACGGCGGCATCTCCAATGTCATGCCCGTTTACGCCACCATCACCATGATCATGTTCCTGTCTTCGATGGGACTGCCGCTGCTCAACGGCTTCGTCGGCGAGTTCACCATCCTGCAAGGGACGTTCATGGAGAAGTGGCAGTGGGGCGCTTGGGCCGTGCCGGGAGTTGTGCTCGCCGCCGCGTATCTACTCTGGCTCTACCAGCGAGTTTTCTTCGGCACGGTCACGAATCCCAAGAACGAAAAGCTGCACGACCTGACGCCGCGCGAAGTCGCCACGTTCGTTCCGCTGATCGTTATGGCCTTCTGGATCGGCCTTTACCCCAAGCCGTTTTTCCAGATTCTTGAACAGCCGGTGAATCACACCATCGCCATAGTCCGGCCGGGCTATCCCCAGCCCGGAGCCGCCGTGAATGTCGCCGTGCAGCCCGCAGCTCTCGTAGCGCCGCCGGCCATCGCGGCAACTCCCGTTGCAAATCCCAGGGCCATCGCCTCGCCGAAAAAGGGGAAGAATTAGTGGGCACGCACGGATTCACCTCGACGGATTACGTGCTGGCCCTGCCCATCACTCTGCTCACTCTGTTCGCGCTAGGCATTCTGCTGATTGACCTCATGCTGCCGAAAGAGCAGAAATGGGCCAACGCCGTCACGGCATTCATCGGCCTGCTGTTTTCCGCGAAGGCGGTCTACAACATCCAGCACTGGCTCGACCAAAGCGGAAGCGGCAAGCCCTTTGCCTCCGGATTCATGGGCACCATGCTGGTGGACCGTTTCGCCATTTATTTTTTCTGGTTGTTCCTGGCGGCGACGGCCATTGCCATTCTAATGTCGGTGCGCTACCTCGAAATCGAACACGAAAGCCACGGCGAGTATTACGCCCTGATGCTGCTCTCGGTCGTGGGCATGATGTGCATGGCCGCCGGCTTCGACATTGTTCTTATCTTTATCGGGCTGGAGTTGATGGCCATCTCCACCTACGTGCTCGTCGGATTCCTGCGCCGCGACCGCCGCTCCAACGAAGCTGCGCTGAAATACCTGCTGCTTGGTGCGTTCTCCTCCGGCATCTTCGCCTACGGACTCTCCTTGTTCTACGGCCTTACCGGCAGCACCAACCTCGGAGATATTCAGCGAACGCTCGCACGCCAGGTTCTCGCTGGGGAATACAAGCCCGTTGCCATCATCGCTCTTTTGACGACAATGACAGGCCTGTTGTTCAAGATCGCCGCTATCCCCTTTCACCAGTGGGCCCCCGACGCTTACGAAGGCGCGCCCACCAGCATCACCGGGTTTATGTCCGTTGCCGTCAAGGCCGCTGGATGGGCCATGCTCCTGCGTATCCTTATCATTGGTCTGTCACCCATGCGCTCGACGTGGCTGCCTCTGCTGGTCTTCGTATCCATCGCTACGATGACGGGCGCCAACCTCGCCGCGCTAACGCAGACCAACACCAAGCGCCTGCTGGCTTATTCCTCGATCGCGCACGTTGGATACATGCTGCTAGGCCTGGTCGCCGGCAGCGCCACCGAACTCAACGCCGACGGCATCAAGGGCATCCTGATTTACCTGCTCGTCTACACCTTCATGAACCTCGGCGCCTTCGGCGTCATCACCTCGCTGCGCCATAAGAAAGTCATTGGCGACGAACTCGACGACCTTAACGGCCTTTATTCCCGTGCTCCAGTCGAAGCCGTGCTCATGCTTGTCTTCCTGCTCTCACTCGCGGGAATTCCGCCGCTCGCCGGTTTCTGGGGCAAGTACTTCATCTTCCTCAGCCTGATCGAAACCGGACACTACGCTCTGGCTGCGCTCGGCGTGCTCTATTCCGTCTTCGGCCTCTACTACTATCTGAAGATTGCCAACGCAATGCTCATGCGCCAGCCCGAAAAAGGCGAAGAGCATCTGCCCATAAGCTACGCCATGCGCGCCGCCCTCGGCATAACGGCTTTCGCCACGCTCTTCATCGGCATCATGCCCAACCGCTTCATCGAGTTGGTGAATTGGGCCCTGGGCATTGCACAGAGCCCGTCAGTAGCGAAACTCATTCGTTAGTCAGCAAGAAACATGTGGGGTCGGCCGCCCCTCGGCTGTCCCGGCCAGACTCTGCCCTGAGCGAACGCAGCGAGCCGAAGGGGCGCTCGGCCGACCCCCATCCGCGGCGCTTGGGATAGAATCGCTGAACCGCATCAGAACCTACCGACATGCCCCCCCCGACTCAGCCCGATGGCCAGAATAATGACCAGAAGGACCGGCAGAACGCCGACCAGAATTCCTCGCAGAAACGCAATTTCTGGCTGCAATATGCCCGCTACGGACAGCTGGCCTTCGTCCTGCCCGCAGCCCTAGTCGTGGGCTGGCTCATCGGAGCCGCGCTCGACCGTTGGCTGCACACCACCTGGTTGTACTTGGCGGGGATTCTGCTTGGCATCGCCGCTGGCTTTATCGAGCTGATCCGCACGGCCCTCCGCGACACGAAGTAAGTCCCCCGGAATGCTTTTTCACACATTGGTGGAAGAGCGGCCCTTCAGGGCCGCGTCAGGGTCGCAGGTGGTTGGGCTTCAGCCCCGGAGGTCGTCTTTCAAGTACCATGGCAGGTTGCCTCACCTCCGATGCCCCAAACGCCACAGACCGAACCCAGCCCCCAGCAGGCCGCTGCCGCCGATCGCTTCTACTCCGGCGCTCTCGATCGCATCCGCTGTTTCATGGCGGTCCTCGCTCCACTGCTGGCCGCTGCCGCCTTATGGAAGTTTGGCCTTCGCCCCGCCGCGGGCTTTGCCTTCGGATGCGCCATCGCCTACGTCAATTTCTATTGGCTCAAGCGGGTCATCAGCGGTTTCGTCGATCGCGCCGCAGGCTCCGGCACATCGCAAACCGGACAGGGAATCGTTTCGCGTTTCCTGCTGCGCTACGTTTTGATGGCCGTCGGCGCCTATGTTATATTGACTGTTTCTCCCGCGAGCCTAAATGGCCTTCTGGCGGGCTTGTTCTTGCCCGTGGCGGCCATAGCCTGCGAAGCAGCTTACGAAGTCTACGCAGCCCTGGTGCGCGGAATTTAGAAAAAAGCCGATTCGATTTCGGCGAAAGCGAAGAGCTAAAAGCCAAGAGCCAAAAGCCAAAAGCTGTTTTATGCCTGAACAACTCTGGTTTACCGAAATCCTGAATAATCTGTTCGCCGTTCCGGTCGCGGCGCTGCTGCATGCTTTAGGCATCGCACCCAAGTACCCCGACGCCCCCATCCCAAATTCGTTGGCGATGGAAGTGCTCGTCTTTGCGTTTCTGCTGATCCTATTCCTTCTCGTGCGCTCGCGCCTCTCCGTCGATAACCCCGGCGGGCTGCAGCATTTCTTCGAGGGAGTCGACGGATTCATCAAGGGCCAGAGCAATGAAATCATCGGCCACCACAGCGAAGGTTTCACGCCGTTCCTCGCCACGCTGGTCTTTTTCATCCTGTTCTGCAATCTGATTGGCGTGATCCCCGGCTTCGAGTCGCCCACCGCCGTGCCGGTAGTTCCCCTGGGCTGCGCGATTTGTGCCTTCGTTTACTACCAGACTCAGGGATTCAAGCACGCGGGAATCAGCTACCTCAAACACTTTGCCGGTCCGATGCCCGCGCTGGCGCCACTGATGATTCCGATCGAATTGATAAGCCACTTGGCGCGCGTGCTGTCGCTGACCATCCGTCTTTTCGCCAACATGTTCGCTGGCGATATGGTCACCCTTGTTTTCTTTTCGCTGGTGCCCATCGGAGTGCCTATTTTGTTTCTGGGATTGCACATCGGCGTGTCCCTGCTGCAGACCTACATTTTTGTGCTGCTGACCACTGTGTATTTGCAAGGCGCGGTTGCCGACGAGCACTGAGTTTGGGCAGGAGAGTTTCGAGTACCAAGGCCGCAAGCGTGAGGGCGTCTGCACGGGATGACGTCAACCACCCACTGGCGGCAATTCATACAAGGAGCAACACAATGCGCACACTGAGCAAGCTGTTCATGGTACTGTCCGCACTCTCGTTCGCCGTCCCGGCTTTCGCGCAGGGCGGAGGTTCGAGCGAGGTTAACTGGGTCGCAATCTCCGCCGGATTCTCGATGGCGTTCGCCTCCGGCATCTGCGCTCTGGCACAAGGCAGAGCAACCGCCGCTGCTGCCGAAGGACTGGCTCGCAATCCCGCCGCGCGTCCCGGTATCCAGCTCGCGCTGATTCTGGGCTTGGCCCTGATCGAGTCGCTCGCCCTCTACACCCTGGTCATCATCTTCGCCAAGGTGAAGTAGTGCGTTTGTGGTCCGGCGAGACGCAGCAGGTTCCTCGTCGCTGCCCTCCTCGGAATGACAAGTCGTTCACTTAGATAAAAGCCTCTGCCCGCAGGCGGAGGCTTTTGTGTTTTGAAAGCTAGTAGCTAGAAGCTGCTTTTCCTACACCTTCCGATCCCCGCCCCACTCCTGCCCTTTATTCTGTGGCGCATGATTCAACGCCTCGACCAGCAGCCTGCGCAGCCGGTACCGGCTCTCGAGGTCGGTGTTCACAATCTCAAACCCCACTTCATTCACGCGCGCCCTCCGCAGCAGTACATGCGCGCGAATCTTCGACCGCATGCCGACGGAAATTTCCAGGTCAGCCTCGCTGCCAATGCGCAGGTTGTCTTCCTTGGTGCCCATGCCACCGCCCAGGCTCAATTCGCGAATCTGAATCTTCGATTTGCCCCAAGAACTGCCGATGGTCGCCATCACGGTTTTCGCCAGCACCAGACGCTCGTAGCGCCGCTGCCGTACCCACGGACAAGCCGGTGCTGTGTCGAGTGGGGCGATCGCCAGTTCCGCCGCTTCGAACCCGCTGTCCGACATCACTTGTGAACTGTAACGCGGATCCGTCTTCGACAACGCCTGCGCCGCCGCAATCCTCAACTCTCTATGATGTACGAATCCAAATGTCTTCTTCGTTTCCAGAATCTCCCGCAGCGTTGTCACCGCCTCAGCATCCCTCAACCGCCCCAGCGACTCAATTGCCTTGAGTTGCACGAACGGAGAACGCGAAGCCGCGTCTCCGGGCCGGGCCATGGCAACCAGTGGAGGAGCCGCGGCTACATCACCGCTCATGCCGATCTCATCCACCGCCTCCGGCAGCACCAGCGGATCCAACACTTCCGCCAGTTCAAGCAGCGTGCGCCCCCGGTCCGGTGCCGCGCCGTACGCGATCTGACGCACCACAATGTCGTGATAGAAGCGGTTCCACTCCGGCAAACGCACCGGCAGCAGTTCCAGCAGCGTGCCTACGTCGAGTCGGCTTACCAATCCCACCGCGCTCGAGGCCTGCCGCGGCTGGCCCGTACGCAGAATCTCGCGCAACTGTACCAGCACCGGCGATCCCAGCGCCTTCACCAGTTCGATCATGGCGTCGCACTCGTCCCGCCGCATGCAGCGGAAGAAGCGGTCCGCCAGGTGCTCGGCACCCGCATGACAGGTGCGCCGCAGTACCGACAACAGGTCGGCCGGAATTGCATCCGTGTGCAATGCCTCTTCGATAAACTCCGGCAGCCGGTTCTCCACCCCCACGCGCGGCCGCAGATCGCTCATCAGCACTGGCCGCTCCACGCTGACCAGTTCCATGCCGGCGCACACCTCGTTCACCGCCGCGTAGTTCTTGGCTGCGCTGGCTTCCTGGCTCAGGCGCACGAACGCCGCGCTCATCAAGCTCTGCAGTTCCGCATCCTTGTCGGTGATCAGCTGCTCGCTCAGCTTACGGATCGCCTGCCCCATCGGCTGACCACCCAGCCGCGCGTACAAGTCGGCGAGCTGGCTCAATCCGATAGCGGTTTTACGGCGCGCCTCCGTCTCGCTGGCGGCCAGGCAACTGGAGTAATTGTTCAGGATTTCCCCCGCCGCCTGCGTGTCCTCGCGCTCCAGCAGCACTTCCACGAACTGCCGCAAGTTGCGCGGCGGCACGCACGGCGCTTCGTGCGATAGCAACACACTTTTCTTGCCGGACTCCGGCACTTCCGCCCAGAACATGCGGTCCAGGATATCGGCGTGTGACTCCACCAGGATCCCGGCCTTGTTCATCTTGTCTTCCTGCATCTTCAGAATCTGGCGCAACGAGTCCATCTGCCGGCTCATGTGCTCCATCATCTGGTGTACCGCGTTGACCTTGATTTCGCCCTTCTGATACCGCTCCAGCGCGAAGCGGATGGCCATGTGCTCGGCCGCCTTCATCAGCAGCGGCGTGTCTTCTTCTTGCGACGACGCTTTCGCCGCCAGGCTTCCCAGCAACTGCTGCAGATTCAGCCGGGTGTTTGGATCGGTCTGCGTCAGTTCTTTCTGGATGTCTTCTTCTTTGACCGTTGGATCCTGCTGCACCTGCCCGAATCGCGTCAGCAGCCGGATCGCCTGAATCACTTCCTGTTCTTGCAGCGGAACCATTCCTCCGGTCCATGCCGGCGCCGCCCCGGCTGCGGCGCCGCCCGGAGCACCGATTGGCGTGCCTTCTGGAACCCATCGTCCCTTGCCCATCCCTGCTGGGG
>Ga0075030_100001695_pt1 | contig 19886 bp, 19 predicted proteins | sample LitLauG_LLR_2012_FD_71393 | JGI IMG/M metagenome (GOLD analysis project Ga0075030, IMG submission 71393) | Freshwater sediment microbial communities from Pennsylvania, USA - Little Laurel Run_MetaG_LLR_2012 | ecosystem: Environmental > Aquatic > Freshwater > Creek > Sediment | place: USA...
CGACACGGCTTTGCTGGCTGCCAGAGGTTTTACCGGCACAACGGTGATCCAGAAAGGGAATGAGGCTGACTGCCTGGCGCAGTTGCCGATTGATGTCCTGCCGTTGAGCCAAGCTCAAGCCGAAATTCTCGATGCCTGGGGGATTCGCAGATGCCGAGACTTGGCTCTGCTGCCACCGGTACCCCTGGTCGAACGGCTCGGGCAGGCTGGTCTTCATCTGCAACGGCTCGCTCGCGGAGAAGGGACCGGGATGCTCGTTCCCGTCGATCCCCCGGTGAGATTTGAAGAAAGCCTGGAGTTGGAAGACCCGGTCGAGGACTTGGAGTCGCTGGTCTTCGTCCTAAACCGTCTGCTGGAGCAACTCGCAGCGCGTTTGATGGCCCGTTCGCTTGCCACCGATGAGATAACTTTGCGCCTTCAACTTGACGTGCATGAAGACCGAGATACCAGGAAAGAACAAACGAAGGTGGTTCCGGATTGCTGGGTTCGCACCCTTAGCTTGCCGGTGTCGATGCAGAACACCAAAGTGTTGCTGAAGCTCTTGCACCTTGATCTCGAACAGCATCGCCCAGGCGCAGCGGTAAAGAGCGTAGCGATCGAGGCGCGGCCGGCCAGGCGTCGTTACACGCAAGCCGCGTTGTTTGCTCCAGACGCTCCAGAGCCGGAAAGGCTGGAAATAACCCTGGCCCGCATTCGGGGCGTAGTTGGCGAAGTGGATGCCCAGGGCCGAGGGAAGGTTGGCGCAGCGGAAGTGCTGAAGTCGCATCAATCGGACGACTTCCGAATGACTGCTTTTACACCGGCGGACAACAAGCGAGTGAAACGTGGAGACAACACCGTCGGCCCGTCCGTGACCATGAGCATGTTTCGGCCTCCGTTGCCAGCAAACGTTCGTTGCCAGACCGGTAAGCCCATTCATATCTCTTTTGCGGAAGTTTCCTCAGCGATTGTTTGCGCGGGTGGTCCATGGAGGACGTCGGGCAATTGGTGGAAACGCGAAGAATGGCGCCGCGAAGAATGGGACATTGCAGTGCAGCTCACAAGTGGCGTGGGCCTGTATCGAATCTTTCGCGACCTCCGGCAGAACACCTGGTTTGTGGAGGGCCTCTACGACTGATGCAGTTTGTGGAGTTGCATGCGCGGAGCGCGTTCAGTTTTCTCGAGGGCGCATCTGTACCCGAAGCCTTGGCCTACGCCTGTGCCAAGCAGCAACTCCCAGCGATGGCGGTGCTTGATCGCAATGGTCTTTACGGTTCTCCGCGGTTTCATCTGATCGCCAAGTCGAAAGGGATCAAGTCGCATGTAGGCGCGGAATTGTCTGTCGGGGAGACCCTGGCGTCGAGATCGTCCTACTACCCGTTGCTGGTTGAAAGCCGCGTCGGATATCAGAACCTCTGCCGTCTGATCACCAAGACCAAACTGCGGGCAAGCAAGAACAAACCTACCCTGGCCACACTGGCGGAGTTGGAGGAACATGCCGCAGGTTTGATTTGCCTGACCGGGGACGAAGATGGCCCGCTGGCAGCGGCATTGAAGTCCGGAGGCAAAGATGAAGCCCGACGTTTGCTCGATCGGCTCACATCGATTTTCGGCCGAGGAAATGTCTATGTAGAACTGCAACGGCATTTCCGTCCAGAGCAGGAACACCGAAACCATGCCGCGCTTGACCTAGCACGAGAACTCGCGATGCCACTTCTCGCCAGCAACGGTGTGCGATATGCGACGCCGGACGACCGCCAGGTGCTTGACGCTCTTACCTGCGTCAAACACAAATGTACGCTCGACGAGGCTGGAGATCTCCTGCAGATCAACTCCCAGCGCCATGTCCGTAACGGTGCGGACATGGGCAAAATCTTCGCCGACCTTCCTGAGGCCGTCGCCAATACTTCCGAGTTGTCGTCACGCCTGGAATTTACGCTGGAAAATCTGGGATACGAATTCCCGCGCTATCCGGCTCCAGACGGAGAAACGGAGATCAGCTTTCTCCGGGCTCAAGTCGCGAAAGGGGCGCACGAACGCTACCAGCCTGTGACCGACCGGGTACGCCGCCAATTGGAGCGCGAACTCAGGCTTATCGAGAAACTGAAGCTAGCCGGCTATTTCCTGATTGTGTGGGATCTGGTCCAGTTTTGCCGGGACCATCACATCCTGGTGCAGGGCCGAGGCTCGGCCGCGAATAGCGCGGTTTGCTACGCCCTGGGCATCACCGCCGTTGATCCGATTGCCATGGACTTGCTCTTCGAGCGTTTTCTTTCTGAAGAGCGCGGTGAATGGCCGGACATCGATCTCGATTTACCGAGCGGCGATGAGCGTGAGCGCGTGATCCAGTACGTGTACCGGCGATATGGCGAGCGCGGGGCGGCGATGACCGCCAATGTCATCACTTACCGCTCCAAGCTCGCGGCACGCGAGATGGGTAAGGTATTGGGTTTCGAGCCGGACTCGCTGGCACGTCTGTCTGCGACCGCAGGCTCCTGGGAGTGGAAGGGGGCGGACGATACCTTTGACGAATATTTTCGCAAAGCGGGATTTGACGTGAATCATTCCCGGATCGCTTGCTTTCTGGGCCTATGTAAGCGCGTGGTGGATCTACCGCGACACCTCGGGCAGCACTCGGGCGGCATGGTCGTCTGCCAGGGGACGCTCGATTCGGTGGTTCCACTGGAACCGGCGTCTATGCCCGGCAGGGTCGTTGTGCAATGGGACAAAGACGATTGCGCCGATCTGGGCATTGTCAAAGTGGATCTTTTGGGACTGGGCATGATGGCGGCGCTTAAGGAATCGATTGACTTGATCGGTGAACACTATCACGAAGAAGTCGATCTCGCTCACCTGCCTCCCGACCAACCCGACGTCTATGACGTCATACGCAAAGCAGACACGGTTGGAATGTTCCAAATCGAATCTCGCGCGCAGATGTCTTCGTTGCCGCGGAATGGTCCGCGAAGGTTTTACGATCTCGTTACCCAGGTCGCACTCATTCGTCCTGGTCCTATCGTAGGAGAGATGACCAACCCCTATCTCCGGCGCCGACAGGGCAAGGAACTCGTGACCTATCCCCATCCGTCGCTTGTGCCTGTCCTCGAACGGACACTGGGAGTTCCGCTATTTCAGGAGCAACTGCTGCGGATGGCCATGGTCTGCGCCAACTTCACTGGAGGTCAGGCGGAAGAACTGCGGCGGGCGCTCAGCCACAAGCGCTCGGAGCAGCGCATGCAACAAATTGAGACCGAATTGCGCGCGGGCATGACCCAAAACGCGATCCCTGCTGAGACACAGGATAAGATCGTAAAATTCGTCAGCTCTTTTGCCGCCTATGGATTTCCCGAGTCGCATGCGGCGAGTTTCGGGCTGCTGGCTTACGCGAGCGCATTCCTAAAAGTGCGTTACCTGGCAGCGTTCACCTGCGCTCTCTTGAATTGCCAGCCAATGGGCTTCTACAGCCCGGCGACGATCGTCAAGGATGCCCAGCGGCATGGGCTGAAAATTCGGCCGGTTGATATCGGCCGCTCGAATTGGAATTGCACGCTTGAACATGAAGCCGGCGAAATCGTTCTGCGCGTTGGGTTGCGCTACGTGCGGGGACTTCGGCAAACCATGGCCGAATCGGTGGTCGCCAGCCGCAATGCGCGAGCTTTTGCCTCAATTCCCGATCTGACCGTGCGAGCGCCGCAATTAGCCAAGCCCGATCTGCGGATGTTGGCTGCCATCGGGGCCTTAAACACGCTAGCAGCCGATAACGGAGTCAGACCTCATCGCCGTGATGCGTTATGGCAGGTTGAGAAATATGGCTCTCGTGTACCGCGGCTGCTGGAAGGTCTTGTCGAGCAGGACAAGTCATTGCCACTGAAGCCAATGGAAGTTGAGGAACGGCTGGTGGCGGATTTCCACGGTACTGGCCTAACCGTTGGTCCGCATCCCATGGCATACCGGCGCGAACGACTGCGGCAAATGGGCATCGTGTCAGCGAGCGAACTCAGGAAACTTCCGCACAACCGGTCCGCCGTGGCGGCCGGTTGCGTTATCACCCGTCAACGGCCCGGAACTGCCAAGGGCCTCATTTTTCTGACCCTGGAAGATGAGACGGGCCATGCCAACGTGATTGTGATGCCCGACGTCTACAGTCTCGATCCGATGGTCGTGCTGCACGAACGCTTTGTTCAGGTGAAAGGTCGCGTGCAGAATCAGGACGGTGTTGTTCATCTTAGAGCCGAACGCATCTCGCCGCTCTCTGTCAGTGCCGCCGCTACTCAGTCGCATGATTTTCATTGATTCGGGAAATACTCGAGTGTCCAACCGACCAATCCGACACGCCACCTCTCTTCGCCGTGAGCTAAGCGCTCGGAACGCTTCGTACGCGGCTCTCGAACAGGTGCCTCATGTGACCAGCTACGGAGAAATGCCAGTCGTGGTTTACCAGGCATCTCCATGCGGTGAGAAGCATGGCAACTTCATCTCGGCCAGCTACCAGGCGCTTCTGAGACGGCCGGAGTGGAGAAAACGATTTGATAAAGTGCATAGCAGTGCGGATCGCGCGTTGCCGAAGAGCGATTGCGTTTGGAAGGAACTCGACTCCTCGATGAGCTCGGACGCCCTGCTGATGAACATATTCTGCTATCCGGGCGTGACCAAAAGAAGAGAGCTCAGATTGCTGTTAGGAACTGAGATGGGCGATCTGCCGGAATTTGGATTCAAGCCACGCGTTCCTTTGACCAGCGGCCATGTCGAGAGGACCGAAATTGACATGAAGCTCGGAGCAGTCTTTTTCGAAGCAAAACTTACCGAGGCGGACTTTCAAATCCAGAATCCCGCGATCGTCGAAGGATATCGTGATCTCGATGAAGTCTTTGAAGTCAGCGAACTGCCACGCCGTGGCCAGAAGTACGTCTCGTATCAGCTTTTGCGCAATGTACTCGCGGCGCACGCACTTGGTCTTTCTTTTTGCGTGCTTCTCGATGCGCGACGACCGGATCTGATTGAGGACTGGTACGCAGTCCTGCGCTGCATAAAAATCGCCGAACTCAGAAACGGGTGCCGAGTTCTCACCTGGCAGGAACTGGCGCCTTGTCTGCCATCGGCCTTACAGGAATTCCTGAACGTGAAATATGGCATCGTGCCTGGTACTTATTCAGCGTCCAGCTCCACTCGAAGTCTTTCCACTGTAACTTGCTCGCGCTGATACCGATCATTCGCGACGACTCTCTCGTGTTCGGTCAGCTCCGCCAGAAATCCATATCCTTTGACGCAGTCAGCTGTGATTTTCTCGCGGTCAATCACAACGGCACGGTTGAGGAGCTGGCGGAGATCCTCCCAATCGAAGTCCCGGCCATCCTCGAATTTCTGCATCAGGAGAGCTGAATCAAAAATATCCCGCGCCTGCCAGAGCTTCAATACCACGAGGCGGCGGATGAGCGCCTGGTTGAGCGGTCGCGCGGCGAACATCGCGAGATCGTAGATGTCACGCGCCTTGTTGCGCTGATAGCAGGCCCGGATTTTTTCGGCGACGATTTCGGGCAGCGCAAGGCAGACAATGTCTCCCGGTGCGAACGGCAGGAACCTAAAATAATTCTGCAATATCTGCGCCCGCCTCTCCGTCGGCAACGTCGGCGTTTCGCGGCGGCTGATCTGCAGCTTAATTTCGCTCTCGCCCTGATTCCAGTCATGAGCGTAGGTGGGATTGGCGCCCCAGGACATGCCGTCCTGCGTTTCGTAGTAACCCTCGTCGGGAATGGCGAACTGAATTCCGTAATAGGGTTGCTCGAACGCCGCCATGATGTCGAGGACGACTTCCTCGTGATCATGATCCTCGATACCGGTAAAGTCGAGATCGGTAGAGAATCGCCCCTGCGTTCCGAGAAACATTTTCCGAAGGCACGTACCGCCCTTGAAGGCCAGTCTGTCCAGAATGCCGCGTTCCGACAGCAGCTGCAGAAGGAAGGTCAGAATCACCTCCTTCTCCGCGATCATGATGTCCCGCAGTCCGGATTCATTCGAATAGCGTTGGACCTGCGGCTGGGTCAGCATCCCTTACTCTCCTTGGTGACGGTTTTCCGCCGGCCTAGTCCAGCGCTGCCGTGCAATTCCTCGCGGGGCACGTTAACGAAAAGGCGCCAGGTTTTGTCGTAGCCGATGGCGCGCGGCACGATAGGGTCGGGAGCGGGACCGAGCCATGCCCGGGTGCTGCGGCCGGTGAGGATGAGCAGGCGTTCGCGCACGTCCGCCGGCATATCGGCGTTGACGTGATCGGCGAGCCAGCCAAAGCGCCGCACGAGCGCACCGGATTCGATCCGTTTGAGATAATCAGCCGCTTTCGTCCAGTCGAACCGCCGGCTGGCGGTGGCCAGAATGGTGGCTGCCTCCCCCACGCCGCCGGCCAGCGCCGGGCGGTCGGCGCAGTCGATGGCTGTCTTTTCACGGTCGGAGATCATGACCTTGTAGCCGAGCACGTCGATGGGTTCAAAACCGAAGAATTTGTTTGCGGAGGGATTAACGATCCGGACGTTTGCGTCCCCCACCCGGCGCGCGCGCGCATGCACGGGCGTTACCAGGAAGATCACATTGCGGTGCTGCGTCGTCAGCCCATAATGGGCGGCGGCGGTGCCGTAGCCGATGTAATAAGGCGCGGCGATGAGACTAGCTTGTGCGAGAAGATTGCTGTTGCCGAGAGCCTCAGGGCCCTGGTCGGGAGGGATGAGCAGGTATTTTCCCCAGCTGGCGCGTTCGAGCCAGCCCTTGCGGCGCAACGATTCGATGATGTTGTCGACCGCTTTGGAACTAGCGCCGAGCAGTTCAATAATCTCTTCGCGCGCGACGCCTCGCAGGCCGCGCTCGCTGAGGGCAAGCACGACCCGGCTTTCCTGGGGGGACAAGGACCGGGCGAGAAACTCCATCTTACTCTCTTTCACTAAACCCCCTTTGCAAGGGGGTTTCGGTAAAGATAGTACGCTTTAATGCGCTAAATGGCAATATGCTAATGCACAAAACCCCCTCACTAAGGGGGTTTTGTGCATTATTATAATAGTTCGTACATACCCCCTCATTTGGTTAAATTCCAACAAAGGTAGGTAGAGTCCCACAGGAATTGGACCTGCTGAGGGAGTCTCGCATTCAGATCCCCACGGTCTGAACCGCGTCCTGGTTAAGTCAAGCCTTATCGACCGATTGCAACGACAGATGCTCTACCGCGTCCTTGTGTAGCTCTCGGTGGTATGGTCAATCAATGACCGCGATCGCGTCGACCTCGATCAGGTAGCCTGGGGACATCGTCGCTATCCCGACCACTACGTTTGCTGGCTTGTGATCTCCGAACAACGCTATCTGGGCCTCTTCAATGATCGGCACGTGTTCGTCGCGTTTGTAGTCGACGATGTAGATTGTGATCTTGCAGACTTGCTCAGGCCGGGCACCGGCAGCGGCAAGCGCACGGCCGAGATTGCCAAACGCCAGGCGCGCCTGAGCCGCAAAATCACCATGGCCAACGAGCTTGCCGTGTATGTCTTCGGGTTGCTGGCCCGAGACAAATACCAACTTGCTTCCCGTCGCGACGATGACCTGGGTGTACATTTCCGGAGTCGGCAGATCCTTGGGATTGATGCATTCGAGCGTCATTGCTTAGGTCTCCTGCTATGGTTAATTCCAACATTCCAACAAAGGCACTGCGACTGATTTGCCCGTCAGCTGTGATTGGGTCACATTCTCGCGAGCGACAGGTTGCAGATTGTTCGACGGTCCGTGAGTTTCAGAACAACAACTGGGACGTATTTGCGATCGGAACCTCTTGCGAACACTGCTGGTCGTCGTTCTCGGCGCGGTTGACCCGGGTACTGACCGGATATTTCTTCATCAATCTGGGCTCGAACGGCTTAAGAGTGTCGGCCACGAGCGTTGCTTTTGTCACGCCAGGGTCTAACCACAGGTCGTAATCCTCTGGCTTCAGGATCGCGGGCATCCGATCATGCACATCGGCAACCAGCGAGTTCGGTTTGGTGGTGAGGATCGTGCATGTTTCGAGGAATTCGCCGGCCGGATCCCGCCAGCGTTCCCATAACCCAGCGAAGGCAAACAGTGAGTCGTCTGCCAAGCCGAAATTGTAAGGCTGCTTCTCTTTGGAACTGATTCGCAACCACTCATAAAAGCCGTCTGCGGGAATCAAGCAGCGGCGGCGTTTCATGGCGTCACGGAAGGCGGGCTTCTCCGCTGCAGTCTCCGACATGCCGTTGATGGTCTTGAAGCCGATGGAAGGGCCTTTGGCCCAATAGGGGATCAGCCCCCAACGGACCAAAGCAAAAGTGCGCTTCGGTTCCTTGGGGTGTTGACGGATGATAGGAACCGGCTGCGTCGGAGCAATGTTCCAACGTGGCGCCCAAGACAGATCCTCGTCGAGACCAAAATGGTCGCGGAGGTAGCGCTCCTTCGCAGTGAGGCGGTATCGTCCGCACATGGACCCTCAGTCTAGCAAAACACAAGGAGGAGCAGCTGTTGCCAACCCTCTTCTCGCCGACGTGGAATTGATCTTGCCGTACGCAGCATTTCGAGAAAAGCCAAAATCGCTAAAACGGATGTTCCACCCGCGTCTGCGTCACTACAATAAGGAGACATTATGGCGGTCGTGGTCGAGATGCAGAACACCGGCGATTCTGGAGCTCGTGCAGAAATTGCGCTCGTGATCGACCATGTGCTGAGCGATCGACCAGGGGAATGGCGAGTTTCAATTGTGGGCTCGCGGGAGAATGACAACTGGGAATTGAAAATCGAGGGACCGAAAGGATTCGAGCGGTCATTCACGCTCATCGGCGGCGCCGGCCAGCACCAGCCCGATGCCATCCGCCATCTCCTTCTTAAGCTGCTGCCGTCGAACGCATAACGCATTACGAGAACTCGTAGACCTCGAATTGCCTATTCCGCCCACATGAATGCGTCGGTTGCGCGTCCGGCAAATTTGAGTAGACTCGACGCAGAAGACAGCGGAGTCAGAGCAGACAGTTACGGGCAGGAATCCTGTTCCCCGGAGATTGCGGTTGAAGAAGGCGAAACTTCCCCCGATGCGCAACACTGCCGTCCAACTGCAGCGCCTAGCCAAGGAGCGTGCAGACGAACAATCCCGGCGTATCCCTTGGCAACGCCTGCTAGATACTCGTACCCAGTACATCGACTGGCAGGAGTTCTACCTGTGGGCCCGCTCGATCTTGGACGTCGAAGGACAAATCCCGAATTGGCTCGTTGATATTCTGAAGGAGCGTTGTCCAGGATTTCTCGAACGTGAAAAGACACTGACGACGAAGGCCACGAAGGAGAAGCCACTTGCTCTGCGCCTGGAGGATTGGATTGATGAGCACATCTTTGGCTTTGCCCAGAACGAAGGTTGGTTCAACGCGATAACCTATTACGCTGTGCGAGATCCGCGCTACCAGCGAGCCGAAGTCTGCTGGTCGAAGTGCGCGGAGAGGTGGAGAAGGACTAAACCGATCCCCTATCCCTCATTTGAGGAATGGAAAGGAATGGCGTCGCAATGTGACGACACGGCCCATCTTATGCCCCGTGAGAGAAGAGCCAGAGTGACTTCTAAGCTCGTCGATCCGGATCGCCTGGCTGCGGCGGCGTCTCAATACATGGACTGGGAGGCTTTCGCGTATTGGGCTCGGCCGGCACTGGAATGCCGATCCCAACTCCCTGCCGAAGTTCGAAACGAGCTAGAGTCCCGTTGTCTTGGATTCTTGCGCGTAGTCGGCAGTGTACGTGGTCATGAAAGCAAGGCGACCCCGCAAGATTGGCACCAACTCATGTGCTGGATCGCTGACCACTTCTTCCGGCATGCAAAGGCTGCAGGATGGTTCGACGCCATTCTTATCCAAGTACAGAGCCACCCGCGCGCGATCCGCACCATGGAATATGCAGATCGTTGCGATCAGGTCTGGGGGGCGCACCTGCCAAACCCCTACCCATCATTTGAAGATTGGCGGAGAGATGCAGACGCCTTTGTCGAGCGAGCCGTCGATCCCTCCTTGCGCGCCAGTCCGGCATAGATCATTCCTAATTCTTGAGCCGAAGCTTAGGAATGTTGTCTACACTTGGAAAATAAACTCGCTTTGGTCGGCTTCGAACTCCATTCCGTGGGTGACGCGAACGCACCCCATCAAACCCACCGCCGCACCCTCGCCTTGTAGGCGCGGTAGGCATCGCCGAACTTGCGCTCCAGATAGATCTCCTCCCGCTTAACGACGCCGACATTAATCACCCACAGCAGCGGCACCACCAGCCCGATCGCCCACAGGCTTCCCGCAGCCACACCCAGGCCCAGGTAAACGAGGGTCATTCCCAGGTAGAGCGGGTTCCGGGTTCGCCGATAGATGCCGTCGACCACCAGGGCCGTCGTCGGCAAGGTCGGCGGAACGTTGGTGCCGGCGGCCGCAAAGAGCCGCGTGCCGATGGCGATTATGACGAAGCCACTCGCCGCAAGCATGGCGCCCGCCACATAGCGGGCGAGCGAATGTGTGGCGGGGACCGGGAGCGGCACGATCACCTCAAGCACCGCTGCCGCTGCCAGGATGCCGAGAACGATCAAGGGCGGCAGCGCGATGACGCCGGCCACGTCGGGCTTACCCGTTCCGCCCGCCGCCTGCCCGCCATCCGACTGCGGCGCGGCAGCGCCGCCTGCCAGGACCCGCATTGCGACGCGTATGCCGAAGAGGATCGACAGGACGGCAGTGCCACCTGCTAGGACAAGAACCGTTTCCGAGATTGCCACGATCAAATACCTCCCGGCCTAGCGTTTCGGTAGGCGCAAGCGCAAAAAAGGGGAACTGATAAAGCTATCTTAAGATGCCTCAAGCGGTTTGCGAGATTCGGATCTCTCCGCTGGCACCGGATTTCCCCATTAGGTTGGCGGTACTGGTTGCGGCGAAACGTCGCGCCTGAAACAGCGCAGTCAAATGTAGTATCAAGAATGTTGGCACCAGGTATGTCGGGACCAGCACCAGAGGCAGCTGTGTCATAGGAGCCGTTGAAACAGCTCCATAAAAATTGGGAGCGAGCAGCGGGACGAGAGCCCCAATACTCACCGCCACAGTAAGGTCCAAAATGCCGGAAAGGTTCCATGCCACAAAGCGCTTGCTCGCCGCAAAGTCAGGGCGGCGCAGGAGAGCAGCCAATACCAAGGGAGAAGTCACACCGATCGCCATATCGCCGAGCCCGGCAGGCCAAGCGAAGATTCCAGGCAAGACTCCGTAGAAGTACAAAGTCAAAAACCCAAAGCCGGCCCATCTCCACGCCTGCATCCCCACAATGATGCGAACGTCAGCGGAAAGAACAAACTCCCGGAGGGGCGGGATGGTCCGATATCCAAGGATAAACAGACTAAGGGGAGCCAAGAGGCCGATCAATAGCGCGAGCGGCGGCGCCCCCCGCGGCGCGACGAACGCACGGCGCGCGCCCAGGACAAAGATGAGCGCCAACCAAGCCAAAAAGAAGACGGCGACGAAAGTGCCTATACCTGAAACTGCTCGACCTTTGGGCTGATCGACGCGCGATAAGACCGTGTTTGCCATGATGACCTCGCTCCTTTTTCGTAGTCACTGCACTTTGTAAGTTAATGACGGTTAGTTAATGACGCGCTCGCGCCGCCAGACTCAGGCGGGACAAGGGTCACTGCTGCGCTCCTGGACCGATCAATGCCTTCAGCGGCATCAAGGGTCCGACGGGAATGTACTCGGTATCCATCAACTGTTCCTTCGCGAGCGGCAGCGTTTCCATAAGAGCTCGTGCTTCGTCCTCGGTCTTCGCGTCGACCAGGAAGATCACGCCTTTGCCATCGCCGCGCGAATACCACTCACGGATTTTCCCGTCGAGGTAGAGCTTCACAGTTGCCCGAATCTCTGCCGGAATGACGTCCATGATTTGTCCAACGGTTACGCCCTGCCTTGGAGTCTGAATGACCAGCACTGCGGTGGTTTTAGGTATCGCCACGCTGGGCACGCCTGAGGCGGCCCCGGACTGTGATTGCGCTACGGACGCTAGCGGTAGCATTGCGACGAGTAAAGAGATTGTGAATTTCATCGGTTAGCCTCTCAATTCAGTTTGGTATTGCTGAGTTGCTCCCAAAAGAGTACGACCGTACTCTTCTGGGACAAAAAAATTACCCTTCAGCGAAGCACTTTATAAAAAAGTTCCTCGCCTCCATCAAGATCTGCTCACGCCTTTGAGGTTCCGAAATAACCCTCGCCATCATCAACACTCCCGCCATGCTGGGGAACAACAACCTGATCTTCGCCAGTTTTTCTTCTCGCGTCTGACCGGGCATGAATGGCAGTATCCGCTCACGATACGCTTGCAACAACGCCTCGATCCTTCTCCGCACGGCTACGGGTTTCCGCGCGAGTTCCGGCCCAAGGGCGGCGCGCACGCAACCGGTTCCCGGCGAATTCGCGTGGCCGGCGCTTAGATAGCGTTCGATGATCGCCCTCAGAGCCTGACCTTCGGGCGCGGACTTTGCAACGTCCACCATGCCTCTCCCCGTCTCGTCGAGTGCCCGTGCCACCGCTTCGACGAACAGGTCGTCCTTGCTCTTAAAATGCCGGTAGAAGCCCCCCTTTTTCAGGCCTACCTTCTTCATCACTGTCCCGATGCCGCTGCTGTCCCCGCCCCGCTCCCGGAACGAGCGAGCGGCCATGGAAAGAATCTTCTCGTGGTTCTGCTCTTTGTGTTCTAGCGAGTACCGCATGATGGAAGAGTACGCTCGTACTCTAATGCCTGTCAAGGCCAACATTGATCCTGCTAACGCCGACCTGTGCGTATTTTCAACCGGCCTTACGCGCCGCCGGCCCTTCCACAGGACGGCAGTGCTTCACGTGTTTGAAATAAACATTGCCGACTATTTTCTTTCCGCACTTGCACCTTCGGGTCACCAATGCGTGTTTTTGAGCGCGGGAGACAATCCTTTCGTTGCCGGATCCTGATACACCATATTCGCTCGCCAGCCATTTTGCCGTCGCGGGATCCATCAGCGAGGTATTGATTTCGCGTCCATGCTTCCTGCAGAACTCCTCAAACGACCTGTCGGTGACAAACATGTCCATGAGCTTCAGCTGGCTGCCGGAAATCAGATTCTGCACCTGCGCGACCGTAACGCCCAAGAGACCGGCTGCCCGCTCCCAGGAGTGCGCGTCGTCCTTGGCAATCGCAGCCTTGAGTCTTTCGATGGTAGAGGAATCCGTTGACGGACGGCCCTTTTCGCACAAAGCCGCCAAGGAGCTCGAAGTAATACGTGAATCGCGAACTCTCAGCATGGCGTTTCCAATGAGATACCGGAGCCTGGCGGGGCTTACGCGCAACAGTGTTCGCAACCCGCGCTGCGACCACCCGTCCGTGACTTTTGCGCTCATGCCCAGCGCTCCAAGCCGGAAGCGGACAGCACGAACGGAACGGCCGAGCCGCTGGGCAATCTTCTTCACCGGCTCGTACCCAGCCCAATTCAATAGCTTGTCATCATCTGCCGGGATCCATGGCCGGGAAGGCGCCCGTCGAACGACGGCGGCGCCAACGGACTCTTCTAACTTGTTGCGCAACGCGGTCTGCGCAAAACCCGCAAGCGCAGATGTCTTTCGCAACTGACGGATGCGCCGCCAACAATCCCCGCGTGTCCACGTCGGCACCAGTTGCAAGATCTTATTGATCGCCTTGTGCTTTCTCGCTGGTCCGAGCTTGATCCCAGCGATTAGCAAGCGATCGATGGCAGGCAGCAATCGAGGGTTGATGGTCGCTTGATTACGCGTTCCTTCGCCGGCACTGGACATACAAAACTCTCACAGCGGCACATCCGGGCCAGGCGGAGGCGGAAAACTCTGAACGTGACTGGAGAAACTGCGGCGGGATGTCATCCCGTGGCAGCAGCAGTTGGATGCCCTTCAGATTTGAAGGCAGAGCACGAGGGTCTGTTCCGGGGCAGAGTCGGAGTGAAAGAGACGGTTCTCGAGCGGTCGGGAAACCGGACAACACGACGCTCTCCCTCGTAGTTAGAGGGGATTTCTGCCGGCTGGAGAAGGTCGCGTGGAGGCCGCGATCTCGTCTGCAAACTGCGCTCTTCCTGCTCACTGGCCCATCCATCGCGAAACTCCTGGCCCGGTGCCGTGTTTGGCCGTGAAACGAAATGGTGCATTCTTATGGACTTGCCAAGAGCGGCCCGCACGGTACCTTCAATAGGAACCGCCGTCGTCCCGCGTTTGCCGTCTCCCGACCTACGCCACACTTCCTGCGACACCGCGATCCGACGTCAAACGATGAGAACCATCGTGGCGCACTTCCATTCAGAGGTGTTGATTTTTCTCTTCCACGGTCGGAATTCCGGACAGCAGAGGCGTCAAGAGAGAAGCGTCAAGGGATGGAGTCAGTCAGTTGCTGCAATCGAGTGCGGAAACTGCACCTGCACGTTTCCGATTCGCACCTGGAAATGTCTCAGTTGGTTAAGGGCTGCTCATATTCCGGCAGGTCTTCTGATACGGCCAGAACGCATGATTGGCCGTCGAACTGGAATTTGTCTGCGGAGTAGGCCGTGGTCTTGATCTCGCCGGACTTCGTGCGGAGCCGGGTAATGACATTGCGGATTGGACCGCGCTGGAGCTGCGCGACCATCAGTGCGCGGTCTGACGGATCTTCCCACATCCTCAATTCATGGACGGTGCGGCCGAGCACTTCTGCCCGGGAATAGCCGTACCGGTGCTCGAATGCTGCGTTTACATCCAGGAACCGCCCTTCCGCCAACGTTGTGATGGAGAACGGAATTGGGCTCGAACGAAAGACCTTCTGGAACTTCTCCTCAGAGACTCGGCGTCCTTCCTCCGATTGCAGCAACGCGGCCTGGGCCTGGCGCAGGTCCTCGATGCGTCTTTCCAGTTCCTCGCCATAAATCTCTGCGCGTTCGTAAAGACGGGAATTCTGGATTGCCGCCGCCGCAGGAATTGCCAACAATTCTGCCCGCCGGACATGGTCTTGAGTGAAGCGGTTGGGCTCCGTGTGGCCGACGGAAAGAAATCCCAAGTACCGCTCGGACGCGACCAGCGGAACACTCAGCCAGGAGCGCAGATGTGCATGTCCCTCGAAGGTTTGCCACGATTCTTCTTGCCTGGTATCTGCAATCAGGACACTTCTCTGTCCAGCCAAGATGCGTTGCAAGAACGGAGAGTCGTCGGCATTGAGAGTCAGAGGACATTCCGAACGGGGCTTAGGAGTCTCGTGGCAGAGTTTCTCTCCCAGCGACAGCACATGGGGACCGCCTTCCGGGATCAAGACCCGAGCGCACGTGTACGGTATTAGATCAGCCAGAGACTGGAGAAGCGCATCGAGAACGAAGTCCATGCGGAGATCCTGGGTCAGGCCAAGAGTCGCCTTGCGCAACGCGTCGGCTTCGGCCGATGAGGATTGGGCTAGGGCAAGATTGGTTGCGCCTTGTTCCTCCGCTTCCTTTTGCGCCGTAATCTCAAGAACTGTGCCGACGAGGCGGCCAATGTTGCCTCCGGCATCCCGCACCGGAAAGCCATGCGCCCAGACCCAGCGCACTTCGCCGTTGGGCCTTATGATCCGGAACCGCTCATCAAACTGTCCGTTTTGTGCCGCTTCGTGGAGTTTTCGAAGCACGTGACCACGGTCGTCGGGGTGAATGACTTCTTCATAAGAAGAGGGATTCTCCATCAAAGACTGGCATGAACGCCCGGTGATGGTCTCATAGGCTTGGTTGACGTAAAGAGCCTTCTTGCTTTCGGCATCAATCATCCAGAAGACTTCCTGGATGTTGCTCGCCATCTGGTGGAATTCCTGCTCGGTAGTTTGGACGACACTGGCTGCGTTGCGCTGGTCACGGTGTAGGTGCAGAAACACCCTGGCCAAAAGAAGACTGAAAATGGAGAAAGCTGCGGTCATCGCGACCAATAGCAGGATGGACACTTTTGGGTTTTGAAGATTGGAGATCAATACGGCAACGAAGAGGATGACTGAGACCACGGTGAGAGCGATCGAAGCGACCTGCCAAGCGCGCCGACTCGCCCATTTAGAAAAAGGTTCACGGCGGAGTGGGTCGACTTGATCCATTGGCTTTACCAAGCATGAACTTCCGGACTCGTGGCTGTCACGTGTCCCGCAATGAGACCGTATTTACGCCTCTGGATTGCCGGTATTGTGCAGCTCCACTACCACTCCCATGCAGCAAAGTCTACTCCTGTCTTTCGCATTGAACCGGCATCAAGGAAATTGAGCGCCTGTACGCTGTGGGAATGAGAGTTGCCGCTCGAAGCACAGGCTGATCCTTCTTGGCGTATGAACAAATTGCCGAATCTCAAGTGCGGCCTACGCTCCCCGTGATGTCCGATTTTGCCGACGTGACGCGACCCAACAGCGTGGGTGATTTTATTCGGCGGCAGCATTCCTCAAAATCCGGACGTGGTTCCTTCCAACGAAGATCCTCGACCGTATCAAAAGCGGGTACATCGAGCCGCAGGGTTGCGAGAGTGCGAAACAACAGGGCGTCGCTCCATGAGGTGAATAGCGATTCGGACAGTGCGCGGGCCCTTTTAATGGATGGATGCCATTCGCGCCAATCCTTCGGAATGGCTTCAAGGTGGGGATACTGAGATAAGGTTAGAGACGCAGCCTTTGCGCCCCAGCCAGCCACACCGGGGAAGCCATCTGCACTGTCGCCGACCACAGCCAGGTAGTCCGGAATCGATTGGGGCTTCACTCCGAACTTAGCTACAACGCCGGCTTCATCGCGCAAGATATCGCGCTTGCGGTCCACTTGAACGACCCGCTTGCCCACAACGCACTGACCGAGATCTTTGTCCGGCGTACAAATGAGCACCTGCCTCACGCCGTCATCCTTGGCTGCCTTAGCGGCAGCAGAAGCGAGGGCATCATCCGCTTCAAGCTCGACCATTGGCCACACCACCACTCCCATTGCTTCCAGAGCCTCCTCAAGTATGGGAAACTGCGAGAGCAACTCTGGAGCTACCCCTTCACTGGTCTTGTATCCAGGATAGAGATCGTTCCGAAACGACTCCACGACGTGATCGGTGGCAACTCCGATGTGGGTTGCGCCGCGCTCGAGCATGGACAAGACGGAAGTAAGGACACCACGCACTGCTCCAATTTCCCTGCCATCCACATCTTTTGCAGCCGGCACGGCGAAAAAGTACCGGAACAATTCATACGTCCCGTCAACTAGGTGCACATCCATACGGCTCCGATCAGCTTTCTGCTAGCGATGCTAAAGGATCAAGCAAACGATGAAGCTTCCGACTGTCGCGGACATCGGACGGAGAATAGAGTCGGGTCAGGGCTGGTGTGCCGGGCGATTGCGAAATTAACGATGGGCGCCCAGTCCTGCGCTACATCTTAATGGTTACGCAGTTTAGAGAGAGCCCTTGAGTTTGCGGCGCAGTTGCCTTTCAACAGCATCCGGAAGACGAAAGAGTCCGACCGTGCCTTTGACCGGGATCGGCTCTTCGAGGCGTTTTGGATTCCGTAAGATCCAACCGTATTTGCCAAGTTCTTCGTCAAACGGAGAATCATTCAGATGACGTGAGCGCCAGGCTTCCCAACTTTTTACAGAAAATGGCCGAATGCCCCACAGCTCAGCGCTACCTATAATTCCGCCTCGGAAGAGATCATGTTCGTTGAATCGCTCGCTGGCGTAAGTGTCGAGTTTCTGTCCGGTGTGAATCCAGAGGGGCCCTCTATAAGGAGTCGCCCAACTTCGCACTTCGACGTCCTTGCGCCCTTCGATGATGAGTTGAGCCCAAGGCTGCTTGATGCTCAGGACAAGCTGGTTGTGAAGTGGCTTTGGCTTTTCGGATTCGACGCGTTTGGATCTCATTTCATTCTTCGAATGTTTCAATAAATTCTCGGGAGAATTGCACGAGGAGCGGATGTAAGGACTCCCACGGACCTGCTTCCGCGTCCAGGATAATTCCAAATCTCAAGAGTGCGCGTCTCAGATGCTCAGGCGCCTGGCGATTGGCCAGCACTAGTCGGCAGAACGCGAGATATGCATCGTAGTTGTAAGAGACGTTGGCCTTGTCCTTAACGTAGGTGGGAGGGGTTCTCGGATCAAGAGAATAGTTGTCGTCTCGAAATGCCGCGCGTCTCACTAGACACGGAACGCACAAGCCACAGTGCTGGTGCGGCTGTTTCTTGATTCTCTCGCGTTTGAACCGACTGTGAAATTGATGGTAGCTATAAAACCAGCAGCTTTGCGTCTTTGCCAGGATATCGTTAGCCTTTGACCTGCCTACGGCTTTGCCGAACTCAACCACGGCTTGCCGTTTGGTTTTCCAGCGGAAAGGGTTTTCGACCACGAACGGAAGCGACATCTGCCGAAGCAGCTCATTAAACAGACGGTGATATTTGGGATGCGCGTGCCTCGTCACAAAATAGTTGGCGCACGGAGGAACCGAGGCGGCCATGAAACCGTTTTCGAACTGGAGAATGGAGGAAGCGCCGAAGCTCCGGGCCACCAGTGCGGCGAGCGACAAGAAGAGAAAAGATCGATATGCAAAGGCGCTCCTTCCGCGCCTGCTTGTCTTGTCTTGCCATGCGGCATAGAGCTGAGAGGGGGGGGCAAATCCGAGTTCGGCGGCGATTTGCTCCTGGATGGGCCTTTGGCTTGTGTAAAAACTCACGAGTTGGACAATACTTGCCTTCGATGAGAGAGAGCCGAGACCACAGGCGCTATCCATGCCGCCCGAATGTAGCACTATGAGTTTCTTGGATTCTTGGACTTGCGCTTTGGCCTCGCGGAGGGGTAGGGAGGATTTCGCGAACTCTAGGTGCCAGTCGTGCCCTCCCATGAATCGGAGCAGCTCTTCTAAGGTGGAGCGCCAGCTCGCCCACTTGCGGACCTCTCGGACAGGAAGTGTTAAGTCTATCCGGCTTACTCGATTTGTGAGTGCTAGCTTGCGAAGATCGCGCTCGACAAACACAATGCTAAGGGCGATGTCGAGGAGATCGCTTGTTTCAGCGTCGGGGCCATGTCTGCCAAGAGGGCCGCTGAAATGGAACTTGACGTCTTTGTGCAGGTCGAATCGGACCGAGTAAGCCCTCTTGCCATCAATAGCACGCTCATTCTGAACGACTGCTGTGACTGGAGCGACTCCCCGGGAAGGCGACTTTAGCCTCTGACTGCGTTGACCAGCCATAAACTCTCCTTTGGGTCGCTACTTGCTTTCTGAAGGTAGTTTGCCCTCGCCACTTTGCTGTACCGTGCCGTGAGTTTCTTCGAGAGGTTGGTCGCCAGCTCGTTGGCGACTTTCGTGATTGTTTTTTGCACGGCCGGGCCGGGTAGCTTCGGTTCCTCTCTTTGAAGAACGTTCTCGTAGTGAAGACGCAGAAACGTGGGGAGTGGGTCCTTCACCAGAATAGGGTCGAGGTCGCCAAATGTGGAATCCTTCCCGGAACCGTAAAGAACGTCATCATCGTATTTGCACAAGGCCTCGAAGAATTGAAGCGCCGTCGCCGTGGCGGTATCTTTTATTCGCGAATCCGCTTCACGGTTTTCGTACTTGCTGAGAATGGCGTCTCGGATGTCCGCCAGTTTGGAACCTGGTTGCAGACCGAATCGAGCACAGAGAGAACTCCAGGATTTATTTTCCTCGACATCCACAGCAAGAATCGACAGATCGTGCGCAATCCCCGTGCTCATGGGACCGGTGAATTGGGCCGCTATGTAGTTTGGTTTCAGTCTTGAGAGAACTTGCACGATTTGCTGTTCCCCCAAGGGGCGGACTGCGTTTTTAGACGAGCCTCGCCCGCTGGAACGGGAACCCGCACCGCCACGTCCACCCCCGCTTCTTCCACCGGCACCTCGACCACTGGTGCGTCCGCCGCTACCGCCGCTTCCGCTTCCGCCG
>Ga0075030_100001697_pt1 | contig 19882 bp, 14 predicted proteins | sample LitLauG_LLR_2012_FD_71393 | JGI IMG/M metagenome (GOLD analysis project Ga0075030, IMG submission 71393) | Freshwater sediment microbial communities from Pennsylvania, USA - Little Laurel Run_MetaG_LLR_2012 | ecosystem: Environmental > Aquatic > Freshwater > Creek > Sediment | place: USA...
CGAGTTCGGCTTCCACTTTGCCGCAGATTGCCATCGCACCCGCATTCGGACGCGCGGCGACTTCGGTCAGATTGTATTTCCCGACAGCCGCTTCGAGAGCCTTGCCCAGTTCCTGGGTTTCGCTCACGTTGAGCACGTAGAGCATGGGCTTTTCGCTCAGGAACATGAAGCCGCGGATGCGCTTCTTGTCTTCCGGAGTCATCTCCATCTCGCGCAGAGGTTTCTCAGTTTCCAGATGGGCCTTGGCTTTCAGCAGCAACTCGTTTTCTCTTTCTAGCTCGGGCGAGCGCATCTTCTTCAAGTCTTTGACCAGGCGCTCGAGTCGTTTTTCGACCTGGCCAAGGTCACTGACCATCAAATCGAACTCGACGTTCTTGATGTCGCGCAAGGGGTCGATCGGGCCCACGTGGGGGATGGAGTCGTCCTCGAAGGCGCGGACCACGTGAATGAGCGCGTCCACGTTGCGCAGGTGGCCGATGTAGCCGCTCTCCTTGAGAGCCTCCTGGCCGATGGCGCCCACGTCGACGTATTCGATGGAGGCGTGGGTCAGCTTCTTCGGTTTGTAAAGCGCAGCCAGACGGTCGAGGCGGTCGTCTGGCACCTTGGCTACGCCAATGTGGGCTTCCCGCGGGTTGGCCAGGGCCTGGGCGGAAAGATTCGCCTTGGTGAGAATGCGAAATAGCGATGTTTTGCCCACCTGGGGCAGACCAATGATTCCGGATTTCATAAGATCAACTGGAAATGATAACAGGGAGAGATCGCATTCCTCGTGGGGGAGCGTGCTATGCTTCGGGGTCCTCGCCAGTGCATGCCGCAAGGCCAAGACGCGTTCGTCACTTCCACACGGTGATGGCGTGTCTATTGGGGATGCTGCCTTCGAACGCGACCGCCCAACTACGTTTTCAGGTCTTAACCCGAGACACGATCGAGACGAGAATCCGCGGCTTTTCCGGTTCAGACGCGGAGCGGGAAGCGCGCCTGAAGAAGTTCTTCACGGATTCCGGCTGCAAGGACATTTCCGAAGAAGTGGTGAAAGCGAAAAACCCACCCAACCTGATTTGTGTTCTGCCCGGCCAGACGGACCGGGTCATCCTGGTGGGCGCCCATTTCGATCACGTGAGTGCCGGCGATGGTGTCGTCGACAACTGGAGCGGGGCGTCCTTGCTTCCGAGCCTGCTTTGGAGCGTGCGGCAGGCGCCGCGTCAGCACACCTACGTCTTTGTCGGCTTTACCGAGGAAGAGAAAGGGCTGGTAGGCTCTAATTTCTACGCGCGGCATCTGACGCCGGAGGAGCGCTCGAAAATCGAGGCCATGGTCAACATGGACACGCTGGGACTAGGGCCGACCGAGATCTGGGTAAGCCATGCAGACAAGACTCTGGTGGTTGCACTCGAAGCTGTGGCCCAGGCGTTGAATGTGCCTCTGCGCGGCATGAACGTCGACCAGGTTGGCGAGAGCGATTCGGAGTCCTTTGCGCGCTACAATATCCCGCGCATTACCATCCACAGCGTAACCCAGGAAACGTGGCCGATCCTGCATTCGAGCCGCGATCGCCTGGATGCGATCAAGGCGGACGAATACTACGACACCTACAAGCTGGTTGCGGGATATCTGACGTTTCTCGACCAATCGCTCGGGCACGCTTCTCCAGCGCCGTCCCCTGCCCCTGCCCCGAAGACAGAACACTGAAAAAAAAGAATGTCAGATGCTCACGGCAATGAGCGCGCGGTGAGATAGGCCGCTGCCAGACCGAGGATCAGAACTCCAACCTCCAGCCGCACCGACCAGGCGTGCAAGGCGTCGAACCGTACGCGGCCGGGATCGTTGGCCGGCACGGTGTCAATGTCCCCGAACTGCGCGCGCAGCGTCGCCATTTTTGGAGAGATTCCAAACTGCGAGACGACGGTCAGCAAGAGCATGGCCAGCACGAGAATGTGGCGCGCGGCCAGCGGCTCCGCGGATCCGGTGCTCAGGCTGGAGAGCAGCATCGAGCAGCCGAGGAAAGCTACGCCCGCGAATAGTCCGATCCAGTGCAGGAGTGTGAGCGAGTGTCCGACGACGGTTCCGGCCATGTGCCGGGAAGGCAGCACGGAAAACGCAGTGGGCGCCTCCACGAACGACAGGAAAGTAATTCCGCCGACCCAGACGATTAACGAGAGAAACATCAGAAAGCGAAGGATGGACATGGGAAAGCAGTTCTCGGTTGCCCGTTCTCAGTTCTCAGCCAGACGCATCGACCATGCTGACGAACTCCTGGCAAGGGTAACGTTCTGGATGGCGCGATGCAAATGCGGATGGAGCGGAGCTACTTGTAACTGGAGACCGTGAACCGAGAACTGGGCTCTCACACCGGAACGGCGACAGTCTCGGCGATGTCTCGCATGACCTGCTCAGCCTGATCGGTTTTCTTGAGCGTGGAGGAATACGAACCGCTCACCACCACCCGGTGTGCGAATACGGGAACGACCAGCGGCTTGATGTCCTCGGGAGTACAGTAGGTGCGCCCTTCGAGGAATGCCATCGCTTGTGCAGCCCGGTAAAGCATCTGCGAGCCACGCGGAGAAACACCGAGCGAGAGAAATTCTGATTCGCGAGTCTTGCGGACGATGGCCAAGGCGTAACTGACCAGGGCATCGTCGACGCGGACCTTGGTGACGGCCTGCTGCATTTCAAGCACGTCGGCGCCGGTCAAAACGGGCTGCAAGCTGTCGAGCTGGGCCGCGCCCGCGGCAGAGCGCAGGATCTCCCGCTCAGCGTCGCCATCGGGATATCCCATGTGAACGCGCATCAGGAAGCGGTCAAGTTGCGATTCAGGCAGAGGATATGTGCCGTGGTGTTCGACCGGGTTCTGGGTGGCGATCACCAGGAAAGGCTGTGGCAGAGGGTAGGAGTTCACGTCGACCGTGACCTGGCCTTCGTTCATGGCTTCGAGCAGCGCCGATTGCGTCTTGGGCGTAGTGCGGTTGATCTCGTCAGCCAGCAGGATGTTGGTGAACACCGGGCCACGCTTGAATTCGAATTGCTGCTCGATGGAGGAGTAAATCGAAATCCCGAGTACATCGGAGGGCAGCATGTCGCTGGTGAACTGGACACGCTGAAAGCTACAGTCGAGCGCGCGGGCCAGCGCTTGTCCCAGGGTCGTCTTACCCACGCCGGGGACGCCTTCGATCAGCAGGTGCCCGCGGGCGAAGATGGAGACCAGGGCCAGGCGGATGACCTCGTCCTTGCCGCGGATTACTTTTCGAAGAGCAGTTTCCAGTTGAACGGCACGGTGGGTCGCGGCGGTGGCGGTTTCCGGAGACATGGGAAAGGCGATTCTACTATGCGGCCCTCGGCGGAAGCTGTTACCAACGTCACGGAAAGCAGCTGTTAGCGCTCAGCTCCGTGTTTCGCACGGCGCGGAGCGTCCTTCTTGGAACGTCTTGAGGGATAGAACTTGCCTGCGAGATCCCAGAAAAGCTGCCGAGCCGGCGTTCGGCCTGGACACCTCGACTCCGCTCGGTGCAAGCTCGCCGGGGCGCCCGTCCCTACGCGAGTTGTGCCTGTCCCCACGCCAGTTGTGTCAGCCGACCTTCTGGAACTCGGCGGGGCGGCCGGTCAGGCGCTCGATTCGGTTGGCGATCGGTGGATGGGTCGAGAACAAGTTGCCCACGTTCACTCCCAATAACGGCTGAATGATGAAGAGATGCGCCGTGGATGGGGTTGCGGCCATGGGAATGCGCTTCGAGTAGGCATCCAGCTTGGCCAGGGCGCTGGCGAGCGCGTAGGGATTGCCGGTCAAGTGGGCTCCGGTTTGGTCCGCTTGATACTCGCGCGAACGCGAGACGGCGAGCTGGATCAGCATAGCCGCGATGGGCGCCAGGATGATCATGACGAGCGCGCCCAGACCGCCGCCTCGGCGCTCGTCGCGGCCTCCGCCCCCAAAGAACATGGCGAAGCGCGCCAGGTAGGTGATCGCACCGGCGAGCGTAGCTGCAACCGAGCTGATCAGGATGTCGCGGTTATTGACGTGGCCGAGTTCGTGCGCCAGCACGCCTTCGAGTTCTTCGTCATTGAGCAGATTCAGAATGCCTTGGGTGACGGCGACCGATGCGTGCTGTGGATTCCGTCCGGTCGCGAAGGCATTGGGCGACTCGGTCGGGATCACGTAGATCCTGGGCATCGGCAGGCCGGCCTTCTGCGTGAGGCGTTCCACCACCTGGTAGGCGCGCGGTAGTTGTTCGCGCGTGACCGGTTGGGCGCGATAGGTTGCCAAGGCGATCTTGTCAGAGAAAAAGTAGGAACCGAAGTTCATCACGCCGGCAAAGACCAGGCCCAGCACCAATCCGCGCTCTCCACCAAAGTAGCCGCCGATGAACATCAGCAGCAGGGTCAAAGAGGTCAGCAAGAAGGCGGTCTTGAATGTGTTTCCCATAAGGTGAATCCTCTATCAGTCTCTTAGTTTGATGTTGCAGAATCACGGGAGATGCTCGGGACCGGGTCAGTTGCCTCGGCGATGAAATAAGACAATTCATATCAAGCAGATAGAGGGAGACTGGCTCGACGCGTGAGAAAGAGAGCAAAGCTCTTAACCGCAGAGATCGCAGAGGGTTCGCGAAGGACGCAGAGACTGAATCGCAGCTGACTTGCGCACTCGGCCGCCTGAAGGGTTTGGAGCCTGCTTCCAATCAGTTCTTCTGCGCGTCGCGTTTGATCGCGAGGGCGAGAGTTCCGTCGAGCGCGGCTTTGGCCTTTTCGTACTCCTGCTGCGTGATCTTGCCCTGCTTGTGCTCCACCTCGAGCTGGAACAGCTCCTCCTTCAAAGCCTCCATCAGCATGGAAGCACGAGCTGGAGCGGCCTGTGGAGTCGCCGCCGCTGGAGCAGCCGGGGCAACTCTCAGAGCGGGAGCGGGTGGCGCCGGTCGGGACACTCTCGGCGTGATGGGCTGTTGCGGCGGATCTGGGACTTCGTAGTCCGCGGCCACTCCGCCGCTGGCAACTGCGGCGCGTTGGCGTTTGGTCATGTAAAACGCGCCTCCGGCCAAGGCCAGAACGAATCCGCCGATGATCGGCCAGCGCCATTGTTGCAGCGGATCGGGTGCGTCAATCGGTGGACCGAGGCCGCCACCGGGGCCCGAGCGCGCTTCGGGAGCCTGCCCCATCGAGGAACTACCACCTCCGCCTCCGCCGCCTTGTGTCGGTCCACCGCCCGCGGAAGCCGCCAACATGCCTTCTCCCGAAAGCTTGAAGCTCAGCGGCTGGCCGACCTGCGTCATGGTCGCGACTTGGACAGTCGCGTCCGGCTGCTGCGGATCGTTCATCGATTGGAACTGGGCGCCCGATCCGGCTGTGAACTGCATCGATTTGGGCAGCATGATGACGAAGTGCTGCATCCCGTAGAGCGACTTGGGATCGATGGTCACCGAACCGGAGTATGCCAACTGGTAAGCGATCTCAAAGCGAGTTTCGCCGGGACGCAGAGGAAAGATGAAGGCGTAGCGATTTTTCTCCGATTGCGGTACCGGAGCCTGGTTCAGTGGGTTCCCGCCCGAAGTGGTCGCCGTTGACTGAACGATCTTGGCCCCGTCCGGCAAGTAGAACTCGAAATTCCTGTCGTTCATTTGCGTCTTGGGCGGGTTCGATGTATTGCTAACCGCAAACAGACGCATGACTTCGAGCTGCCCTTGCTCCACCTGGAAGCGCATGACGTCGGCGGTCAGCGATACGCCATCGACTTTCTTGGCAACGTCGTTGACTTCAACCTCAACCGACGTGGTTCCGGGAGGCGCCATGCGGTGGTAGGTCACGCCCTGATGAATCGCGCGGACCAGGTGCGGGCCCTGATCTTCGTACTTGAAACTGAAGTTGCCCTTGGCGTCGGCCTTGGTGCGCCCGGCCTCCTCCATGCCGTTGCCCAGCTTGATGAAAACGACTTCATCGCCCGCGGCGGGCTTGCCGGTGGTCGCGTTCTTCACGGTGCCGGTCAGCGTCTCGGCGGCCGCGTAAGCGCCCAGGGTGATGGTCAAAAGCAATGCTGCAAACTTGGGGGAGAATTTCAAACCCTCGCTCCTTTCCGGTCGCGGACGGTAGAAGGGGCCGCGGCGGCAGCCTGTTCGAGGCGCGAGATTTCCGCGAGGATGGCAGCGGCTTCCTCTTCCAATGAGGCCTTCATCTCCTGATAGTCGGAGTCAGGAAACTTGCCGGCCTTGTATTCGAAATTGAGGTCGCGCAGGTTGTCGTAGACGGCTTCCTTGCGCTCGCGCAGGTAAATCAGTCGCGTCTTCACCGGGCCTGTATAGATCTGGCCGGGGATATAGAAGACGTAGACGAGCGCGCCCACAGTAAGCAAGGCGCAGATGAAGAAAACTTCAAGGGTCACAGGTCCGTCTCCTTGTCTGCCTGTTCGCGGAAGCGTTCGAGTTCCGGTCCTTTAACAGGCCGGATGCCGTCGGCGAGGGCTGGCGCCGGGCGCATCCGCCAGCTGCGGACGACCCACACCAGCGTGCCCATGCCAGCCAGCAAGGCCGCAAAGGGCATGATCCAGGCGACGCGGCCGAAACCCGTGGTGCTCGGGGCCGCGACCACCGTAGTTCCATATTTCTGAATGAACGATTGGAGCGTCAAATCGTCGTTGTCGCCGCGGTCGAGTGCGGCAGACAGTTCGTTGCGCATGCGATCGGAGTACTGGCAGCCGACGTGGTTGCACTCGAGCAGGATCTGGTTACATCCGCAAACGCACATCAGGTGATGGCCCAGGTTTTTGAAGCGAGCGTCATCGTCGCCCACACCCATGAGGGTGAAGACGGCGAACACGAGTAGGGCGAGTTGGGCGACGCGCTTGAGTTCCGGTCTGGTCGAAAGCCGCATCAGTCACCTGCTCCTACCGCCGGGGCAGTTTGTATCCGCGCCGGAACGGTGGCTCGCAGAGGAGCCGTGTTCGGGATCAAGCAGGTGATCGTGCCGAAAATCATTACGATCAAACCAGTCCAGATCCAGGGGACCAGAGGATTCAGGTGCGCCTTGATGATGGGTTGTCCCGTCGTGTCGTTACGGCCTTCGTAGACGATATAAAGATCGCTGACCAGGAAGAGGTCTTGCGCGTAGGTGGGGTAAATCCGCGGAATGGTTTGCGGCTGCGAACTCGCCTTGTACAGGCGGCGCTCGGGATACATGGTCGTGATCTGCTGGTCACCCTTGAAGACGTTGATGATCGCCCACTCATTGCTGTAGTTGGCGTTGTCGTCCTGGGTATAGGACTGGCAGACCAGCGTATAGGGACCAAGGTTCACCTTGTCGCCGAAGCCCATTTCCTTCTCGACGTCACGATTGAAGGGAGTGCCCAGAATCCCGATGATCACCACGGCGACGCCGAAATGGACGATGTAGCCGCCGTAGCGGCGCGTATTGCGGTGCCACAGGTGCAGCATGGAACCGAACAAGCTGAAACCGGTGTGACGCGAGATCACGCGGCCGCCTCGGATAAATTCCGAGATCACGGTGAGCATGACCAACGTTGCCAGCATGGCAGCCATCAGCGAATAGAAATACGCGACGTCTTTCCAGGGACGCACGCCCAGGATCATCATCAGGACGCCGACGGCCAGGCCGCCCAGGGCGGGCCACATGAAGTTGCGCCTCAGGCTTTCCAGTGAGGTCCGGCGCCACGCGAGCAGCGGGCCCACGGCGGTGAGAAGCAGCAGGAGCAGGGCCACAGGGACGGCGACATTGTTGTAGAACGGCGCACCCACCGTGACCTTGTTGCCTTGCACCAGCTCGGAGATCTTGGGGAACCACGTGCCCCAGAGCACCGTGAAGCAGGCGATGACGAACAGAAGGTTGTTGAACAGGAAGCTGGATTCGCGCGAAATCATCGACTCGAGTTTATGTTCGCTCCGTAGGTGCGACTTGTTCTGCACGTAGAAGAAGACGAACGTCGCGAGACTCACGATGAGAAACCAGAAGAACCACGCGCCAATCGAGGATTGCGCGAAGGCATGCACGGAACTGATGATGCCGCTGCGGGTGAGGAACGTTCCCAGGATCGCGAGCCAAAACGTGGCGAAGACCAGCCACATGTTCCAGGTCTTCAGCATGCCACGCTTTTCCTGCATCATGACCGAGTGCAGGAACGCCGTACCCGTGAGCCAGGGCATGAGCGACGCGTTCTCGACCGGATCCCATCCCCAGTAGCCGCCCCAGCCCAGCACGGCGTAGGCCCAGTGCGCTCCCAGGAAGATCCCAATCGTCAGGAAGCCCCACGTGACCATGGTCCAGCGGCGCGTGATGTGAATCCACTTCTCGCCGGGATAACGCATGATCAACGCGCCCAAGGCGAACGCGAAAGGCACGGTGAACCCGACGTAGCCGAGGTAGAGCATCGGAGGGTGGATGACCATCTCCGGATACTGAAGGAGAGGGTTCAGGCCGCTGCCGTCCGGCGGGAGTTGTCCCTGGAGGATCGCGAACGGGTGCGCGGCGAAATTCAGCAACATCAGGAAGAAGACCTGCACTGCGGCGATCACGACCGAGGCGTACGCGAACAGCCGGGGGTCCGTCTTGTAGCGGAGCCGCAACACGAATCCGTAGGTAGCCAGCAGCAGCGACCAGAACAGCAAGGAACCTTCTTGGCCCGACCAGAGGACCGCGAATTTATAGGGTCCGGGCAAGTCCCGGTTGCTGTGGTGGAAGATGTAGGCGATGGAGAAATCGTCAGTGAAGGCCGCGGTCACAAGGGCAACGGCCGCGAGAAACACAGCGGCAAAGGTGGCGATGCCCGCGCGGCGCGCGGTTTCCCCGAGATACTCCCCTTCCTTTCCACCAAGAAAAAGGGCGAACGCGCCCACCAGGAAGGAATAAGCCCCTAGAACGAGGGCTAATAAGAGCACGAAGCTGCCGATTTGTGGGAGCGCAGCACTACTGAATTGGGACATGGGAAAACCCTTGCATATCTTTTCAGAAACGAGCAGCTAGAGCAACCACGGAAGACCCTAAGACTTTTACTCTTGGAAGTTTATACGGAAACGTCAGGTTGCCCTAGAGGACTCGAATCGACAAAAACGATTGCCGCGTGACACCTAGTGTCCGGCGTGGTTATCACCTTTCTCTCATGCCCTGACCGGAAGGACAAGTACCAGAAGTACAGGTGTGTGAGTTTGCTTTGGGGCACAGGCGGGGTGGGGCCGGGCGCACGGGTTGGAGGTCCGGACGTCCTTAAGCTGTTGGCAGTGCTGGGCGCGCACGAACTCGCCCGTGCTTGCGGTTCCGGGCCGGTCGGTATTCGATCCGCTCCAGGTCGCGGGTTACGCCGTGTGCTGGGGCTCTTGGCTGTAGCGTGACAGGATTTCCTGCTCGGCGTTCAGCCAATGTTCATTTTCGTGCCCGGGCTCATATCCGCGCTGCTCCCAAAGCTCGTAGGCGCGCCGACGGATTTCCTCGTCTAGGTTGATGGGAACGACTTTCTTGCGAACTTCGGAAAGAGCTTTCCTGGTTTTTCTGGCTTTCGGTTTGGTTCCCAGCTGCGCGGCGGCAGCGACCGGGGTTACGAGGTTTTCGCCGTTTGACTTCGAAGCGCCATTCCGAGGGGTCTTTGCTTTTGCCATGATCGGGTACTCCTTACATCTCCCAAACGAAGAATTGAATCGATGTGGACACAAGAGCCACATCGAAACCGTCACAAAATCGGGCGTGGAACCTCTAATTTCGTGGCGGAGAATATTCGTACTATAACGCTGCCGCGCGCGCCGGACAGCGAGAAACGACAAGGGGAAACCTCGAAAGTAACGTGTTGCGATTCTTAGCTTGACGAGTGGGAAGCAGATTTAGTGAAAGTCGTGGGAACTGGTCTCTGCGCGGGTGACGAAGAGGGGAAGCACACGTTCGGCTTTTACGGAGATTACGTTGTCCTGGTTCTGCAGAATGCCTTCGACCATCAGAAAGCGCTCGGAGATGAGCAGTACACGATTACTCTGAAGTATGTCAGGGGTGACGATGGCATTGGCGATGCCGGTTTCATCTTCCAGGCTGAGAAATACGAATCCCTTGGCGGTACCCGGACGCTGGCGCGCGATCACGCATCCGCCGATGCGCAGGCGCTGTCCGCTGGGAATGGATTTGAGTTCGGAGGCAGGGTGGATACCGAGTGCCTTCATTTCGGCGCGGCGGTAGGCCATGGGATGCGGGCCGACGGTCAAACCCGTGCCGTGGAAGTCGGCGACCAGGCGTTCTTCGTGAGTCATCGGGGCAAGGGGGGATGGGGCATCGGGCTCGGGGAATTCTTCCAGCAACGGGCCGGAGCGGCGCACGGCTTTCTCAATTTGCCAAAGAGCATCGCGGCGGTGGAAGGTCAGTTTCGGGTTTCGAGTTTCAAGTTTCGAGTGTGAGGATTTTTCACCACGGAGACACCCTTCGGCTTCGCTCAGGGCAGGCTCCAACACGGAGAGAATTCTTGACCTGGAAGTCGTATTGCCAGCATCAGCTCCAACGAAATTCAGTGCCCCCACTTCTGCGAGCGTGGTGAGTTCGTCCTTGCGAAGTTCGGGGACGCGGCGGGTGAGGTCGTGGACGGATTGGAAGGGAGCGAGGCTGCGTTCGCGGACCAGGCCCTGGGCGGCGGCTTCGCGCAGGCCGCGAACATATTTAAGGCCGAGGCGCAGGGCGAGTTCGGAAGAGCTCTCCGGAGACGTTGTCTTTCGCCCCTCTGGGGCTTCCTCTTCTTCTGTTGGGCTGCCCCCACGACTTGCGCCGTGGGCTTCATTCTTTCGCCGCTGCGCGGCTGATGCAGGAACGGTTGGACCGGAGCACGGTCGGGTGTAGGAACCGATTTCCTCCCAGGGAATAATGATCGACGGTGTTTCTTCGCTGATAGCTGATGGCTGATAGCTGATAGCTGGCTCTTTGCCAACGACCAACGACCGACGACCAACGACTGCCTCCAGCGTGCACAGCCAATCCGACTTCGTCACGTCGATGGGCAGAATTTTCAAGCCGTGGCGTTGGGCGTCTTTCACGATGGTCGCCGGATGGTAGAAGCCCATGGGCTGGTTGTTCAGAAGCGCGGCAGTGAAGGCGCCGAGGTAGTGACACTTCAGCCAGGCACTGGCATAGGCGATCAGGGCGAAACTGGCGGCGTGGGATTCGGGGAAACCGTAGAGCGCGAATGACGAGATCGAGAGGATGATCTGTTCCTGGGCTTCCTGCGTAAGGCCGTTTTGGGTCATGCCGGCGCGCAGCCGCCCTTCGATTTCTTTCATGCGGGCCTGCGAGCGCTTGAATCCCATGGCGCGACGCAGTTCTTCGGCTTCGCCTCCGGTGAAGTTGGCGCTGATCATGGCGATGCGCAACAGCTGTTCCTGAAAAAGCGGGACGCCCAGGGTGCGCTTCAACACGGGTTCAAGCGAGGGGTGCGGGTAGGTGACAATTTCGCGGCCCTGGCGCCGCTTTAGAAAAGGATTCACCATCTGGCCGACGATCGGGCCGGGACGAATGATGGCAACCTGTACCACGATGTCGTAAAAACGTTCCGGGCGCAGGCGCGGTAGGCATGACATCTGGGCGCGGCTTTCGATCTGGAACATACCAACCGTGTCGGCCTTTTGCAGAGTGGAGTAAACCACCGGATCATCGGGTGGCAGGTGGGCGAGATCGACTTCCTCGTGATAGTCATCGCGGATCAGTTGGAGCGATTCCTCGAGCACAGCCATCATGCCGAGCCCGAGCAGATCGACCTTAATGATGCCCATGTCGGCGCAATCTTCTTTATCCCATTGCACGACCACGCGGCCGGGCATGGAGGCAGGTTCTAGAGGAACGACGGAATCGAGTTGTCCCTGACAGATGACCATGCCGCCCGAATGCTGGCCGAGGTGGCGGGGAAGATCCTGTACGGCGGTGCAGAGCTCGAAATATTTGCGCAGGCAGGGATGGTTGAGGTCGAGGCCGGCATCGTGGAGGCGGCGATCGAGGGCGTCGTTGGCGTCCTTGTATTCCCAGGTAGCGACGGCGGCGGAAATTTTGTTGAGCATCTCAGAGTCGAAGCCCATGGCTTTGCCCATTTCGCGCGCGGCCATGCGGTTGCGGTAGGTGATTACGTTGGCGGTCATGGCGGCGCCGCGCTGGCCGTAGCGCTGGTAGATGTGCTGGATGACGCGTTCGCGCTGATCGCCGCTGGGGAGATCGATGTCGATGTCGGGCCACTCGCCGCGTTCCTCGGAGAGAAAGCGCTCGAAAAGCAGCTCCATGCCGACCGGATCGACCGCGGTGATGCCAAGCGAGTAGCAGACGGCGCTGTTGGCAGCCGAGCCGCGTCCCTGGGCCAGAATGTTCTGCTCGCGGCAGAAGCGGACGATGTCCCAGACGATAAGAAAGTATCCGGCGAGATCGAGTTTCTCGATCAGTTTGAGTTCGCGCTCGATCTGGCGGCGGGCGCGCTGTTGCAGGTCTTTGTTGCGAAAACCGTTCTGGGGAACAGGAGCGCCGGAGAGCGAGATGCCATAGCGCCAGCGGGCACCTTCGTCAGTGCGCTGGCGCAGGAACGAGTTCATGCTTTCGCCTTCGGGCACGGGATATCTAGGGAATTCGTAACCGAGGTCGCTGAGCTTGAATTCGAGTCGTGCAGAAAGTTCGACGGTATTGGTGATGGCCTCGGGCAGATCGGCGAAAAGCTGCAACATTTCTGCAGGCGACTTCAGGTGACGCTCGGAGTTGCGGGCGAGCAGGCGTCCGGCGGTCATCAGGGAGCGGTGATGGCGGATGGCGGTGAGGACGTCGCAGAGTTCGCGCTCCTGCGGGGTGGCGTAGCAAACTCCGTTGGTCGCGAGCAGGGGAAGATGGAAAGCGCGGGCAATTTCGATGGCGACGCGATTACGAGTTTCTTCTTCGCGGTGCAGGTGGCGCTGCAATTCGACGTAGACATTTTTTTGGCCGAAGATCCCGACGAGGTGATCGACACAACGGTGCGCTTCGGCGGGACCTCCTTTCCTTAGAGCGGCGGCCAGGGGGCCTTCGTCGCCGCCGGTCAGGCAAATAAGGCCTGCGGCGTGCTGTTCCAGTTCGTGCTCTAGGACCGCGCCTTCTTCTTTTTTTGCGCGCAGCTTCATGCGGGTGATGAGCTGGCAGAGGTTCTGGTAGCCGGTCTGTGAAGCTACGAGCAGAGGAAGTTTAAACTCACCACAGAGACACAGAGACACAGAGGAAGGCAGGGATTTAGGATTTTTGATGGCAGGTTTCAAATTGCTCTCTGCCTCCTCTGTTTTCCTGGTTTTCTCTGTGCCTCTGTGTCTCCGTGGTGAAAAGGATTCACAGCTTACTTCCGCGCCAATATGGGCTTTGAGTTTTGCTCGCTCGGCCGCCAGGTAGAAACGTGGCGAGCCGTAGAGGCCGTCGCGATCGAGCAGAGCCATGGCGGGCATGTGCTGCTGGGCGCAGGCGGAGATCAGGTCCTCGGGCAGGGAAGCGCCTTCGAGAAAACTGAAGGCCGAGCGAGAGTGGAATTCGATGTACATCGGGTGATCTGGTCATCGGATCATCGAGCCATCGAAATCAAGCACCCGATGATCCGATGGCTCGATCACCCGATCAGTCATAAGTTCCCTCCACGAACCATCCGCCGCTGAGCAGGTCGTGCACCAAGCGATACAGAGCCAGGGTCACTTTTTCTCGCGATTGGCCACTCACCACTGATGCCTGACGACTGACGATCGACGACTGACGACTGGTGTCTAACGACTGTATTGCGATATCCCATTCATCGCGGGCCCAGCCGTCCTGTTCCCACCAGTCACCGGAGGAGCGCCAGGGGCCGGCCATCCAGAGAATTTCTCCCTGCACTTCTTTCCGTTTGTGACAGACAACGTGGGTGGGTCTGCCGTCGCGTAGCGTGACCGTGGCGCGCAGCGGTGGACGGAACATGCGTAACGCCGTGATCGGAGCACTCGAAGAAACGCCGTCTGGCTTTTCTTTTTGTCCTTCGGGTTCAGTGGGGATGAAGCGCTGCATGCGAAAGGCTTCGGGACGATGGGAGTCCAGCAAATGCAGGGAGCCGACTCTGTCTTCGCCTACCATGCCGGCGATGCGGGCCAGGGTGAGTTCAAGTTTTTCGGGCTCGGGCGTGGGCGGCAGGAACAGGCCTCCCTGGATATTGCGAGGCTGAGCGGGCGTGGCAGAAAGATGAATTTTCAGGATCGGCGCCCCCGGAGGATGAGCTTTGAGATCGAGTTGCAGGAGCTTGAGGAAGACTTTGGGGTCGAGCATGGGGACGGGGAGTTGGAGGGCGCGGAGGAATTTGGAGGAATGCATAAGCGCAGGCTCTAGGGCAGGGGCGCCCGTCCCCACTACAGGCAGGTCTTCTACGAAGTGGAAGCCGGTATCTAATTCCAGCTGCAAACGCAGTTCCTGCGCGGCCAGTGCGCGCGCGGCTAGACGGGCGCAGAGCTGGTCGAGCATATGCGCCAACAGGAACGCCAGGGGTTCGAGCAACACAAGCGGATGATCCAGTTCCATGGCTTCTTCAAAAACTAAAGGAGGATCGACGGGAACCAGTGTCCGTGAGATCGCGCCCCGCGCAAGTTGCTGCAAGCGGACTCCGGGCTGGCCCAGGCGCTCGCTGAGTGCGACCTCTGGGAGAGCGCACAGAGCGCGCAGATTGCGCACGCCCCACAAGTCGAATGTTTCCAGAAAGCGCGCGGCCTCCTCAGAGGGGTCCGGAGAAATGAGTTCTGGGAACAAGACGTCCAGCGGCAAATTTCCCAGCCGCTCGGCTTCCTTGCCTTCGGGGACCACGGTGACTCCTGCGAAGCCGTGTGCGGCGAACCGGGCTGTATCAGGATTGGGCGCGATGGCTACGTTGCCTTCCAGTCCTAGGTCGGAAGTGCGGCGGGCGATGTCGCGCCCAATTTTGGGAGGCGCTCCAAAGAGCGATTCCAGTCCGGAGAGATCGAGAAGGACCGTGTCGGGGGCGGTGTCTTCAACGCGAGGGGAGAACGATTGTGCACAGTCGAGCAGCGCGGCGTGCGCCGCAGTTTCCTGGAGCGGCGAGCGGGGGCGTAGCACGAGTTCGGTGTAAGGCTCGACCTGGATTTTGGTCATGCCAGGATCGATGCCCAGGCGGCGCGCGTTTTCGTTGACGGCGAATACCCTCTGCAGCGGTGGCTTGCCTTTGAGCACCGCGACGGCCTGCGAGCGCAGCCTGGGTTCGGCGCGCAGCAACGCTTCCACCGGGAAGTCAGGGACGAAGATGCAGGCGAAAGGCATGGAAAAGCAGTTCTCAGTTGTCGGTTCGCAGTTCTCAGTCGGGGGTTGGTCGTTACCCCGTCCATGCGGTTTTGGTCTGAAAAGTGGCACTCGCGGATTGCACCGGCTTGCGCTCGGTTCGGGAGTGCAGCACTTCGGCATGAATTTCCATTCCACTTAAGAGTTCAGTGTGGGAAGGACGTTCAGCGCAGCTGTCATCGCCGTTGGTCGCCGGTACCTCGCTGAGAACTGAGAACCGAGAACTGAGAACTGAGTCTTGCAACTGCAGCGACAGCGATGCGCAGGACTGCGCACAGAACTGTTCGCCAATCACCAGCAGCACCGTCGGGCTATTTTCCACCGCCCGGCGAAAACGAAACCACGTAGTCAGCGGGATACGGCGAGCGGTTTTCAAGGGAACACTGGCAAGATCGATCGTGACCAGGCCGAAGCCATTGCTTTGCAGAAGCAGGTCGGCGGCTCGCAGGGCCTGTTCCACGGGATCTTCCCGGTGCCGGCGTTCCCATTCTTCCAGGCTGGTGGCGTTCCGGCGTTTGCGCGCTAGAAGAGAAGATGGCGAATTTACTCCGCAGCGGATCCAGAGGAGCCGTTCCAGGTTTACGCCGGCGGCCGCGGCGGAATGCGGATGGAAAGCATCGCTCGCGTCGATCAGGGTACAAATTTCCTCGCGCCGGGTAGCCGCAGCCAGCGCGGCAAGCAGCAAGCTGGTCCGTCCGGAAGAATCGGAGCCGCAGACTTCGGTGAGGCATCCGCGGGGTAGGCCGCCGCTTATAGCGTCAACTTGCGCGATCCCGCAGGAAACTGTTTCCGGGGCGGGCCGTATCTCGAGTCGAGAAGCTGCGGTCACGCCTGAGAGTTTGGGTGTTCCCGAGAGCTGTTTTAAGAGAGCTGCAGACTTGGGCTCGGCGACAAAAGGAAAACCACGGCCGTCGGCCTCAATGTGCACCAGCGAAGAAGACATAGGATCCTCAAAAAATTCAGGGAACGCGGGCGGGAAATCCCTGGCATCGGGCGAAGGGCAAGCTCTGTTGTTTCGCTTTTTATTCGCCTTACAGGATTCTGCTACTGAGCCCGTAGATTGTCAAGGGGAGAAGAAAAATTCCCGTAAGTTAAAGATTGTCAGCTGTATACAAAAAAGCCGAGATGGGAGGCCTTACGTCATTTGGTTCGCCGGGTGTACGGGAAGCGTCCGGGATAGTAAGGTAGTTCTAGATAACGCAAATGCTTATGAAACTTTCCGTCGTCATGCCGGTTTACAACGAGCGCGCCACTTTGCGGGTCGTGGTGGATAGAGTCTTGTCGATCTCGTTTCCGTTCGAGATCGAACTGCTGTGTGTCGATGATGGTTCGACCGACACGTCCCGGGAAATTCTTGCCGAACTGCAAAAGAAACATCCCGCTATCCGCGTTCTCCTACAACCGCGCAACATGGGAAAAGGCGCAGCCCTGCGGCGTGGCATTCAGGAGGCGACTGGAGAATACGTCGTGATCCAGGACGCTGATCTGGAATACGATCCCGCCGAATACCCCCTGCTGCTGGAGCCGCTCATGGACGGAAAAGCAGACGTGGTTTACGGCTCGCGTTTCCTGGGAGGCCGGCCGCACCGCGTCCTGTATTTCTGGCATTCCGTGGGCAACTGGCTGCTGACGCTGTTTTCCAACGCGCTGACCGACCTCAACCTCACCGACATGGAAACCTGCTACAAGGTCTTCCGGCGGGAAGTGATCCAGTCCATCCCCCTGGAAGAAGACCGTTTCGGCTTCGAGCCCGAAGTTACCGTCAAAATTGCCAAGCGGCGGTTGCGCGTGTACGAAGTGGGGATCAGTTACTCGGGCCGCACGTACGAAGAAGGCAAGAAGATCGGATGGAAAGACGGCTTCCGCGCCATCTGGTGCCTCGTCAAGTTCTCGCTGCAGGAGCGTCGGGTGAAGCGGAGCCGTTCGGTGGAACCGGGTCATGCCACGGCCCGGGTCGAAGACGGCAATCGTGGGTTGAACTCTCCCGACCGGCAGTGAGTCCTGAATCCTCAATCGTGCGTCGAGTTGTTTCCAGATGAACTTCCGATTGTTCTTCGGTTGAATCCATTACTTTTTCCCGCATAGAATCGAAAGCGCTGTATGTCACGAATGACAGCCTGGTTCTGTGTCGCCTTCGGGTTGCTGATTGCGCAGGCAGCAGCCACGGACGCTCCGGTGACGGTCAGCCCGGCGAAGGCGAACGTGCGGTCCGGGGGTACCCGAAAGTTCTTCGCCCGGGTCGACGGCCTCAATCCAAAAATCGAGTGGCGGGTGAACGGAATAAAGGGTGGAAGCTCGTCTTCGGGAACGATCGACGCAGACGGAACCTTCACAGCACCCGCCGTTCCACCCGTGAACAATCAGGTTGAAATCGAGGCCGTAAGCGCGGCCAACCCCGCCGTCGTGGGTACGGCCTCGGTGACTCTACTGAATCCGACCCCCAGAATCGCGTCCGTCGATCCCCCGAACCTCAGCTACGGAAATTCAGTCGTCACGATCAACGGCAGCGGGTTCCTGTCGGGCTCGCAGGTGCAGATGGATGGGGCGACTCTACCCGCGAAGTTCGTATCGAACACACAACTGAAGGTCACAGCCACCGTGGGTCCGACGCCGGGCGGGCGCGTCGCGTTCACGGTTTTCAATCCTGACCCTGGGAGCGATACTTCGCCCCCGGCCGTCGTACCGGTTGGACCTGCACATCCGAAGGTCGGTTTTCTTGCCGCCGCGCGTTTTCTGGAACAAGCCTCGTGGGGGCCGGACGCGGAAAGCATCGCCCACCTCCAGGACGTCGGCTTCGACGCATGGCTGAAGCAGCAGTTCGCAGTTCCTCCAAGTCTCTACAAGGATTCCACCAGCGCTGCCGACAACCTGACCGATCAGCAGAGCGAGTTTTTTGTCCACGCGACCACGGGTGCCGATCAGTTGCGGCAGCGGGTGGCGTTTGCGCTGAGTCAGATTTTCGTGGTCTCGGGTTTGAAGACGAGCCAGCCGCGCCAGATGGTTCCGTATCAGAACATGCTGCTGCAGGACGCATTCGGGACGTACGCGAATCTGCTGCGTGACGTGACCCTCAGCCCCACCATGGGCGTCTACCTCGACATGGTGAATGACGACAAGGGGGATCCGAAACTCGGCACTTCGCCCAACGAAAATTACGCTCGTGAGCTGATGCAGTTGTTCAGCATCGGCACCGTGGGACTGAATCCGGATGGCAGCGAGACGGGCAAGGTCACCTATGACCAGCGCACTATCACCGACGTGGCGCGAGCGCTGACCGGATGGACTTATCCGGGCAAGGCCATTTCCCAGGGCCACAACCCCGAGAACTACGCTGGTCCGATGGTAGCTGTGGAGGCCAACCACGACGAACAGAAGAAGACTGTAGTCGGCGGAGTGACTTTGCCGGCCGGACAATTCACGGGGAAAGATCTGAACGATGTGTTGCGCGCGCTCTCCACTCACCCGAATACGGCGCCTTTTATTTCTTTGCGACTGATACAGCATCTCGTGACCAGCGACCCCAGCCCCGAGTACTTGAGACGAGTGAGTCAGGTCTTTACGTTGAGCAACGGCGACCTGAAGGCGGTAGTCACGCAGATACTGATGGATCCAGAGGCGCGAAGAGGCGATGACGCAAAAGAAGCGCCCCAGGCCAAGGAGGGTCACTGGCGCGAGCCTGTCTTGTCGGTGATCGCTATGATGCGGGAACTGCACGCCAGCGTCCGTGCCGACAACCGGCTGGAACGCTTCCCCACGAATCTGGGTCAAAGGGTTTTCTATCCCGCCAGCGTGTTCAACGACTATTCGCCGCTCTACCGCACGACAACCGGGCTGCTGGCGCCCGAGTTCGAACTGTTAAGTTCCGGCACTGCGCTTATGCGGGCGAATGTGGTGCGCAACCTGGTCGAGAAAGGGCTGAACGGCGACGCGCAATTTGATCTGGCTCCGTTCGTGGCGCTGGCTGGATCGCCTGGGGATTTAGTGGATGCTGTCGATGATGCGTTCCTGTACGGCCGGTTGCCGGCGACGCTGAAGCCCGAGATCGTCACCGCCATTTCTACCACGCACGATTACAACTTGCGGGTACGCCACGCGATTTACCTGGTCGCAAGCTCCGCGCTATACCAGGTGGAGCATTAGGAGAGGGATGAGTGTGATCACTCGCAGAACGCTGCTGCAGATGGGCGCGCAATCGCTCGGAACTATCGGCGCGGGCGTCTGCCTCGGACGTCTCACCCGCCTCTACGCCGCCGCCGCTCCCGCGGACGACTACAAGGCTCTGGTCTGCATCTTCATGCTCGGCGGCAACGATGGCAACAATTTGGTCGTGCCCGTGAAGACGGATGCGCAGGGTTACAAAGACTACTTCGCGGTTCGCGGCGAAACCCTAGGACTGGCGCAGAAAGCTCTTGGGGTGATCCCGGCGTCGAATGGCAAGGACGCTTACGGCCTGCACCCGCAACTCGGTCCGTTGCGAGCACTGTACGATCGCGGGAAGCTTGCCCTAGTGGCGAACGTCGGCACGCTGGTGAAGCCCATCACCAAGGCCGAGTATCAGCAGGGCGGACCTGTTCCCCTGAATCTCTTCTCGCACTCCGACCAGCAACAGCAGTGGCAGATGGCTACGATTCCGGGCGCT
>Ga0075030_100001698_pt1 | contig 19869 bp, 12 predicted proteins | sample LitLauG_LLR_2012_FD_71393 | JGI IMG/M metagenome (GOLD analysis project Ga0075030, IMG submission 71393) | Freshwater sediment microbial communities from Pennsylvania, USA - Little Laurel Run_MetaG_LLR_2012 | ecosystem: Environmental > Aquatic > Freshwater > Creek > Sediment | place: USA...
GATGTCACGCGCGCCTGGAGGGAAGTGCCACATGAAAGCAACAGTCTGGAGTAACGCGCTCGTTACGAAGATCGTGCAAGTGGCCAGCAAGCCGGCAAGAAACTTTCCGGCCATCAGGACGTCGCGCCGTATCGGCGCCAGAAAATAGAAGTGAAGGCTGTGGTCAAGAATTTCGCCCCGGAACAGGTTCATGAAGATTCCCAGGCAGCCAAAAAAAACCGCCAGCCGAAGGAAAAAGAACTGAAAAACGCCAGCGAACATGATGGAATCCTGGCCCAGGTTGTAACCCTCATGAATGTGGGCTGCCTCTACCCTTCCGTCCGTCAGCTCCACATACAAATCGTTTTGTCCGTCGGAGTAACGGTATTGCTCGTGAAAAACATTCAAGGTTGAGTCTGGGCCCATTGGTCGATTTTCGGTCCAATCGAACGTAAGGGACGGCTTGCCAAGGGTGGCAACCACTTTCTCCTTAGTCATGCCTGCCTTAACCGCCAGCAGATCCTGATAGGCCAGCGGTTTCTCGTTCCGCCGCGCATCGTAGGCGCTTCGATGCTGCTGGTTCGATACGGCAACAGCATATGCCACGAAAAGTAGAACCGGGAGAGCGGCAAGCAGGTAGATCCAAAGGCCTCGCTTCGCGAAGAAAGTCTTCTTCAACTCCAGCCGAATTACCGCTTTGATCTGTGGCCACCAGGCGCTCATTATCGGACCACCTCTTCGTTCCCGATCAAATATCCGTAGACAGAAAGCACATCGTCGTCAGCCGGGACAACCGATTCGATTTCAATTCCGTTCAGAGCAATCTGATTCAGCGCCAGGTAAAACTGGTCGGCATCACGCGTTTTCAGAAGCAGGCCGCGCTCGTCCTTGTGGATGGCGACTTCGATGGTGTGCGCGTCCTCGAACATTTTCACTGCAAGCTCTCGCGGCCGGTCGCAGCGGATAAGAATCTGGGTGGGATGTTCCTGAATCTCGCTGCGCACGCTGCGGATCGGCCCCTCCGCCACTACGTAGCCGTTGCTGAGCAGGATGACCTGATCGGAAATGACATCGACTTCGTGCAGGATGTGGCTGGAGATGATCACATAGCATCCTTGAGCCGCTGCGGCACGGAACAGCGCGATCATCTCCGATCGGGCGAGCGGATCCAAACCGTTAAGCGGTTCGTCGAGCACCAGCACTTTCGGATCGTGCGCCAGTGCTTGGGCCAGCCGGATGCGCTGGCGCATCCCCTTGCTATAACCTGCGATCTTCCGCGTCGCCGCGTCGGTGAGGTTCACGCGCTCGATGGCTCGCCAGGCGAGTTGCTCCGCGCTCTGGGCATCCCTGCCCGCCAGCCGAAGATAGGAAGAAACAAACTGAAATCCCGTCAGGCCCTTGGGAAACGCGTCGAATTGCGCGGAATATCCCAGAATCCTGAACAGTTGTTCGGGGTCGTTAGTCTTGTAGCCGAGCACCTGTACCTGGCCGCGGGAGGGCCTGACCAAGCCCGTCATCAGGTTCATGAGCGTAGTTTTGCCCGAACCGTTCGGGCCCACCAGACTGGTGATGCCCGGAGGAATCGAGAGGTTGACCCGATTCACGCCCAGAATCTCGCCATAGAATTTCGACACGTCTTCGAAGGTGATGCGGTCGCTCATCGGACCACCTCGTAGGCGCGGACCTTGCGCATGAGCAAGGCGAGGCAGATTGCGCAGTAAAGGAGCAGGGCGATACAGGCATCGCCGACTGAAATGGCGTGCACCGTATCTATTTGGAAAAGGGCATTCTCCACCGTTGTCATCAAGTAGCCCAGATTGAAGAAATACCCCGAGTCGGTTTGCAGCACTGCGTTGACCGCTTGTGCAAAGCCGACTCCAAAGAACATCACTGCCAGCAGCAACGCGCCAGAGACGATTCTCCACTTCACCCATGCCGAGAGCGCCATCGCGAGCAGCGACAAGATTGCGATCCAGATCAGCGAAGAAACGACCACGCCGCCCGCGATCCAAAGGTGGTCCCACGTCCATCGTGGTCCTGCGAAGCTCCCTTGCACCGCGAAGAGAATCAATCCCGGGATCCACGTGATCTGCGAAAGCAGGATGGCCAATACGGAGGACTTACCCAGCACGTACTCGGCGCGGGAAAACGGGCGGCAGAAATACAATGGTAGCGCGCCATTGGCGAGATCTGGCGAAATCAAGCCGGGTCCGGCAAACGCGGTCAAAAGAAACGCCAGCGCCCCCTGCACATTGACGAAATAGAAAAAGAACTTATTGTCGATAGAGATGAAATGACTGGGTATGCCAACCTGTTGAAGAAAGCTCGCACTCTGCACAATGTAGATGGTGAACAGGCACAATACCGGGAAGAAGAAGCAGATCACAAAGAATCCGGTCTGAAACTTCGAACGAAACAGATTCCGTCTGGAATAACGAAAGAGGACCAGCCAGCGAGACCACGTGGGCGTCAGTATACCTGAATACGGTTTGTAGCTATTCCTGTAAACAGCCATTCCCAATCCCCAGCCCTAGTACCAAGCCTTGAATCTCAACTCTCCATGGCCTTCAAGAAGATATCTTCGAGAGTGTCACGCCGGAAATTCAGGCGCCGGATGCGTACCTGGCGCTCCGCGGCAAGACGGAAGATGTCGCGAGTCTCAACGCCATTCGCCAGAACCATTTTCATGCGGTTAGCTGTTACCGCGCACTCACAGCCGAGTTTCTCGACCGCCTCGGTGAAATCGCCATTCGCGCCATAAATCTCCAGTTCGAGGAATCGCTTGTTTGCCTGGCGCTCCTGGTCCAGATTGGAGTAGTGAGCGATCTGTCCCTGCTTGAGGATCAGAACCTCGTCACAGGTCTCCTCGACATCCCGCAACAGATGCGAACAGAGCACAATCCTCATTTCCTGGCCATCTCGAATCTCGCGAATCATACGGATCATTCGCTGGCGCGCAGAAGGATCCAGCCCGTTGGTCGGTTCATCGAGTATTAAGAGCTTCGGGCCGTGAACGATCGCCTGGGCTAACTTCGCCAGTTGTTTCATGCCCAGCGAGTAGGTTCCCAACTGGCGGTAACGGGCTTCGGCTAAGCCAACATAGAACAGCCCCTCGTGCGCTCGCTCAAGGGCCACGTTGGGAGGTAAACCCGACAACTCTCCCATCATCTGGACGAACGACACTGCGCTCATTTTGGAGATGAAGGCGTCGTTCTCTGGCATGTAGCCAACAAGGCTGCGAATATTTCGGACCGCTGTGCTGATGTCGTATCCAAATACTCGCGCCGAACCCGCAGAGGACTTGTAGAAACCGAGGAGGGTGTTGATCAGGGTGGATTTCCCCGCGCCGTTCGGGCCGAGCAGGCCAATCGCGCGCCCGCGCAGTGAAGCGGTAAGACTGCGCAGGATCTCGCGGTTGCCGAACTTCACCGAAAGACCCTGCAGTTCAATCAGCGAAGGAAGTGGGGCAGCAGGCGGGGTCTGTTTACTCTCGCCGTCTGCTGCTCCGAGGTGTGTCGTCGTACTCACTGAGTTTGAGGCGCAGGATGACTCAGGGTGTCGCCCAAGAACATCTGCGGCAGGAAAGGCCCATTATCGCCCATCGTCAGTAGGGCGCCCAGATCGAAACCCATGAAGCCGGTGTTACTGGCCACCACAATCCGATCAGGCTCGCCATAGGCATAGATCAAGCCCGGAGCCGAGCTTGCCGTGAGGGCATCAACCGACTGGCGCTGCTGCGGGGTCAAGGCCCCGCTGGTTTTCAGTTGTTCAGCCAATGGCCCCACGACCGGGCCGATGTTGTGATAGAAGATCGCCGAAAAGTTCGTGTACCCATCACTCGGCAATAGAGCCTGAAAGCCGGCCGAATGCGCCAGGGTATATCCCGTTTCGCGGGATTGAATCGCCCGCGAGATGGTGCTTATATCCGGCGCGGCGATCAGATAACTGTCGACAAAGGTGTAGTCAACCTCGGAAGTCGGCTGGTTCGGATTGCTCGGGTTCGAATTGTTAATGACGAAGTAAGTCCGAGAATTAACCTGCCGCTGGGTTAACCGCAACGAGCGCCCATTCGGATTGGCTTCGCGATTGTAACTATCAACCAGCTTCGCGATCGTCGATTGCAGCGTCGCCGGATCATATACCTCGAAGATCAGCTTCCATCGCGGGGTTGGCAGCATGGGGCCGTCGAACGCCATCGTAACTTCCCCGCCAAGGGGTGCAGTGATGTCATCGAGCACGTTTACGCCGGTCTTTGCTTCGAAGTCCGCCACGTGCTGCGTGAATGCCGCATCGCCGCTCCCGATCATCTTGAAGATCTCTTCCATGATGCTTCTCGGGTTTTTAATCACCGCCGATGTCACCATGCTGGCGTCGGGACTAACGAATTCCAACGACCCCATGGAGGCAGGCGCCGCCAGCCACGCGGCCACGCCCTGCCGCTCGGACGCAAATGTCAAAGCGGCATGACTCTCCGTCTTGCCGCTAACATCACGGTGTTCCATCGTCAGGTATCGCACGCCTCCCATTCCCGGAGGCAGGGGGTGGCTGTCGCTACCAACTTGTACGTGTTGTGCGACAATTTGTTCCATGTCCGCGCAGAAAAGCCATTCCGCGCCCTGCTGATAGGTGCGGACAATCTGCTGGTAAAACGGCGTTTCGACAAAGGGGCTGTCGCCACCCTGCTTTGCCCGCATCACGGCATGCTGCAGTTCCGCGACCTCCGGAGTAGCGATCAACAGATCGTTGCTCACATAAACCAGCAATGGCCGGCCGGGTGAGGGCGTCACGGCCCAGGGATCGTGAACGGTTTGCAGCGCAACCTGCGACGGATTTGAACCCAGATGACGGCCTTCTTTTTGCAGAAAGGCTTCCAGTCCTGGCTGCCGTACTTTGGCAAGCACGACCGGCGCGGTGTAGGTTGTGCCGTCCTTCGCCACTGCGAACACGATCTCGTCGCCCAGATAGCTGCTGAACGTCTTTATCCCGTTCAACACGTCTTCCAGCTTCGGCCCATTTCCTTTTTGCTGCTGCCGCCACCAATTACGCAGATCCGGACTCTGCCGCAGCCGCTCCTCGAAGAGCCGACCCGCCTCGCCTAAAGTGCTCGCAAGATTAGGTATTGCCGCGTAGACCACGGTGTGATCAGGAACGTAGGGCAGAAGATCGGAGCTGTAACGTAATCCAGGTCCCGGAATCGCCGCAAACTGTTTCTGCAGGACCGCGAAGTCGCCCAGCAGGGCCAGATATTTGGCAGCATTCCTGCTCCACGCGATCTCGTTTTGGATCGGAACCTTCGACACGCTGGCGCTGGATGTTGCTTCATCACCCACACGCAGGTCAGTCGTGTTTTCTCCGAACTCAACTCGGACCACGCCTTCGATGACCGCCACCCGCGAACCTTTGGTGCCATGGTTCACGGAGAAGATGGTCCCTTTCACCGAAACCAGGCCGTCGTCCGTGGCGACATAGAGGCGTCCTGAGCGCTGCTTGGCCGCCTGCACGATGACTTGGCCGGCCTCCAGATGAATCGTCGTGCCCTTCCAAGCCCGCGATACCGAAACATCGGAGCGTTCCCCCATCTCAACCAGGGAGCCATCGAGCAGCCGCACCACCGCGGTCGATCCTTTCGCAGTGCGGAACTCGTCTCCATTGCGGATCTCATAGCCCGCTGGAATCATCCGCATTTCCGCGCCAGACACGGCATAGAGCGAGCCGTCCACGGTTTGAACCGCACCGCGAACAGAGTGTTGGCCGGGAAGAAGTCCATTCGTGAACGCGAGTACCGCGAAGATCACCGCTGCGGCAGCGGCCGCACCCATCGCCCACCGCCACGCTAGCGAACCGGAGCGCTTTGTTTCCATCTGCCAGACCTTTTGCGGCTCGCCTTCACGGGCGACCTCCAAGGCGTGGCGGCACGCGACGCACGCGTGCATGTGATCGTCAAATAGGAGGGCGCGCGCGGGTGCGAGCTGCTTGCCCAGATATCCCGGGATCAGCGCCTGAAAATCTGCGCAGTTTCGAAGGGTGCGCGTGCTGAGGTCTGCGGTTGCAGAAGCACCGGCAATCGAATTCCGGACCCGCTCGCCAGCCTGGGCAACTACCTTGTCATCCACATGCTCATTTCGGATTGCCGACAGCAAATGGTCGAACTTCTCATTCTTCATGACCTGTCTCCTAGATACGCGCCAAGTTCCTTGCGGAGCTGTTGCCGAGTGCGATGGACGATAACCGCCACCAGCACTTGTGAAATGCCGAGCATCCGCGCGATCTGCGGATTGCTTAAGCCCTCGAGAAAGCGAAGCACAAAGATTTCCGCTGGCCGCGGCTTCAATTGAGCCACAGCACGCCCCAACGCCTCTCGCAGTTCGTGAAGGTCGTCATGGGTGCCCTCAGCAGGTAGATCCACAAGTTCCACTGTGCGATCGGCCTGTCGCAATCGCATCACGTCCAACGCGGCGTTGATTGCTGCCCGGCGGAGGTAGCTCTCCTCGTTCTCCATCGCATCGGCCTGCACCGGACGGCGGAGCAGGCGCAGAAACACCGTCTGCAGCACGTCTTCGGCATCCGCTGCGTTGCCGGTGATCCGGTACGCGGTACGGAAGACCAAGCCGTGGTGTGCCCGAAAAGTCCGATCGAGTTCGTCCGGAATCGCGATTGCCGGTTCCTCTGTCAACAAGCTTCGCAGGTTACGCCTCCAATTGCTCCCTTACACAACTAAAGACGGCGTGGAGGTCGAATTATTACAGCACGACTAAAAGTCCGTGCTTTTATTTTGGCCAGGAAGGGTTCGTTAGATTTGTCGTGAAGCCGCCACACATGTACATCGATGTTAAGCCTGATTACGACTTGTAGAGTTCTGTTTCACGCAGGATCTGCGAATCAGAGTTCATGTGACAAGTCATATATCCATTACGACATCCTCCATTTTGTTGGAAGATTTAGGGACCAGCGCATTGCAACGCTGGACGAGTAGCATCGCGAACCATGCGTAATTTCTGGCGGAAATGCCTGTGGCGGCAAACGTGCAGTTAATTAAGGGCATGACCAGGTGAACATCGCCGGAACATTTGAAACCGCACGAGGAGATGCTAAGCGTTATGAAGCAAGTTACAAGTGTCAAGATTGCTGTTTTTTCCATGTTTTGTTTGGCGCCAGCCTTCCTTGCCGCACAGGCCACTTCGGGTGTGACCGGAGTAGTCACCGACTCAACCGGTGCGGTCGTGGTTGGTGCTCAGGTCGAGCTTAGCAACCCGGCGACCGCATTTTCCGCCTCGACGAGAACGAACAGCGTGGGCGCGTATCAGTTTGTCAGTGTCCCACCGGGCACTGGATACAAGCTGACGTTCACAAAACAGTCGTTCCGCAACGTGGTTGTCAGCGACGTGTCCTTGGAGGTAGGTGTTACTGAGACGCGGGATGCGCACCTCGCCGTCGGTCAAGCGGCCGAGACCGTCGAAGTCAGTGCAGAAAACGTCGGAACGGTGAATACGATCGACGCCAGCATCGGCAATGTGATAACTGGTCAACAGTTTTCCGACCTCCCGAGTTTGTTCCGTGACGACGCATCGAATCTGTTGCAATTGCAACCTGGGGTTCAGGCTCCGCAATTCGGCTCCGATGCGCAGAGCGGGTCGGTGACCGGCTCCCGCGCGGACGCCGGCAACATCACGCTGGATGGACTCGATGTAAATGATGAAACCATCGGACAGTCCTTCACCACGGTCGGCCGCGCTCCGATTGATTCGATTGCCGAAGCCCGTACCATCGTGGGAAGCTCAGACGCGACCTTTGGACGGAGCGGCGGAGCGCAAGTCGATCTGGTCACGAAAAGTGGAACCAACCAGTTGCACGGTTCTCTGTCCGAGTTCAATCGTGTTTCGCTGCTTGCCGCCAACGACTACTTCAATAATCTGAACGGAGTTAAGAAGGGACAACTCACGCGCAATCAGTTCGGCGGGAGCGTCGGTGGCCCGATATGGAAGAACAAGCTGTTCTTCTTCTTTAGCTACCTGGGACGCCGAGACGCTGAAGGGTTGCCTACGAACATCACGGTCCCTCTAACTGCCTTTCGCAACGGCCAGATTTCCTATGTCAACAGCAATGCAGGGTGCACTGCGTCGGCCACCCTGCAATCCCAGCCCAACTGCATTACGACACTAACGCAGGCTGAGTCAGCCGCGATCGATCCGCAGGGAAAAGGTCCGGATACTGCCTTGTTCGATTTCATCGGCAACCGCTACCCCATTCCCAACAACACCAGTGTCGGCGACGGAGTCAACACGGGCGGGTTCGCTTTTACCGCTCCTTTTCGCCGGAGAGAGAACACATACGTCGGCCGACTGGATTACAATCTCAGCTCGAAGCACCAGTTGTTCGCGCGTGGTACCTGGGATCGCGACAATGACACCCAGAATCAGAAACTCTTCCCGCAGGATCCCGCTACCCTCATCGCAAGAATCGTGCACGACCGTACGTGGGTCATCGGTGAGACCTGGGCGATCAACCCCAGGATGACGAACCAGGCCTTCGTGGGTCTCAGCCGGCAGGTGAATGACTTTCCGGCTGAATTTGCGCCGACGGCTCCGAACGAGTTCGGCTTCACCAATGGGCTAACCGGCCCATACGGCGACTTTCGTGCGCAGAGTCGCAATGTGGCGGTCCCCGAGGTTCGCGATAACTTCATCTGGAGTGCCGGGAAACACACGGTTCAATTCGGAGGGGACATCAAGCCGATTCGCGTGCACTCGACCAGTGTCAACGACATAAACTTTCCGACCATTGGTCTGCAATCGCAGATCACCAACTTAGATTCATCACTCAGGCCCGCGGACATCCTCCAGGACCCGAGCGTGGCGGCTAATTGGGACAACAACTTTACGGTTCTGCTGGGGAGGTATTCCAGCAATACCGGCCAGTACAACTTCGATCGAGCCGGCAACCCGTTTCCGCAGAACACTGCCGCTACCCGCGATTACCACTACAACGAATACGAGTTCTTCGTTCAGGATTCCTGGAAGCTGCGTTCGGACCTAACTGTAACCTACGGGCTGCGCTGGAACTACCACAGCGTGCCTTTCGAAGCCAACGGTTTCCAGTCCGTCCCCAACGTTTTCGAGGAGCAGATGTTTGGGGCGCGGCAGCAGGCGGCGGCTAGCGGGACAAACGGGTTTACGGCGGCTCCGCAGGTCAGCTACACGCTGGGCGGGCCGGCGAATCATGGGCCGAATTTTTACCATCCGGATTGGAAGGACTTTTCTCCCCGGATCGGAATCGCCTACTCGCCGTCCTTTACCAGAGGATTGCTCGGCAAGATTCTGGGCGATCGCAAAACCAGCATCCGAGCGGGAGGTGGAATCAGCTACGACCGAGTGCTCAGTACGTTGACGTTTGAAACCGACGAGGTCAGCCAGTTGTTCGCCACGTCCCGGTCAACCCAATATGGCATTGGTGGTGATCCGTCCGGGTCGCTCCAGAACGATCCTCGATTCACCTCGATCAATTCACCTGTCGCTCCGCCTGCGCCAGGAACGTTGCCGAGGCCTACGCTCACTCCCTTCACGACTGTAAGTGATGGGGTCAGTTGTCCCGTGGGCGGATTTTGGGTGGCAAACGGCTTCAACTTCGTTCCCGCTGGTCTGCCTTGCTCGACGGGCCTGCTTTCAAACAATGACCTGTTCCAGTTCAACGACCGTCTGAAGATGCCATACAGCATTACGGCGTCGTTTGGATTTCAGCGACAGCTTCCCAAGAACATGCTGTTGGATGTGAACTATTTTGGTCGGTTCGGACGGCGTTTGGTTGCAGTCGGCGATCCTGCACAACAACTCAATTTCAAGGATCCCCAATCCGGTCAGTTCCTGAACACTGCTTTCGGCAACATTCAGTCTGCCATCCAGGCAGGCACGACCCCAGCAGACCAGCCTTGGTTTGAGAATCAGATGAACGCGGCGGTCGCGAGCGTGTTAGGTCCAGGCGCCACCTGCCAAGCTGTGTTTAGCGCGAGTTGCACGACCGTTGCTGCGTCCTTCCTCGGTCCAAGTTTCCAAATCGGTGATTTGTCAACGGTGGACGTTGTTCTGGCCAACGCCGGATTCCTATTGCCCAATACTGGCCTCCCCTATCAGACAGGGTCTATCTCCAATGTGGGGAACTTCGGTGCATCCAGCTACAACTCTTTGATCGTGAGCTTGCGCAAGCGCTTCTCCAACCACTTGCAGTTCGACTTCAACTACACCTATGCCCATTCGATTGACAACGTCTCCGACATCACCAACGATGTCATTTTTTCGAGCTTCAACGGGCAAGGACTGGTGTGTGATTTGAGGAACTTGAGAGTTTGCCGTGCGAGTTCGAACTTCGATGCTCTGCACACCATCAGCGCCAATTACGACTACGAACTCCCGATTGGTCATGGGCGGAGTCTGTTGGGTGAGGCTCCAAAATGGCTCGACGCGATTGTCGGCGGCTGGGCAACTTCCGGCATCTTCACCTCTCACTCCGGATATCCTTGGAACACCACGACCAACGCGTTCCCCATTGCCTTTACTCAGACTGCTCCGGCCGTTCTGGTAGGGCCGAAATCCGCCGTCAAGCAACACATTCACGTCGATTCTGCAACCCACTCGGTCGAACTCTTCGCTGATCCCAACGCCGCCTTAAACGCGTTTGGATTCCCGTTTGGAGGGGGCACTGGAGATCGGAACGCTCTGCGCGGACCCCGGTACTTCAACGCGGATATGGCGGTGCTGAAGACCTTCAAGATGCCGTGGTCGGACAGGCAGACGCTGCGATTCCGGGCTGAAGCCTTCAACGTCTTCAACCACGCTAGCTTCAACGACCCGTCGACCGACCCGAATTCAACCGGGTCCCTCAGGACTGCAAACAATAACATTAACAATCCGAGCCAGTACGGAATCCTGACCAATCTGGCGCACGATCCACGGCAGATGCAGTTCGGGCTGCAATATACGTTCTAAATTGGATGCGTCGAGCGACTGCGGGCTGGTCGGAAGACCTCGCCATAGCCGCGATGTGGCGACTATCGGCCGACTAACGGTGGAACTCAACCTCATTGCTGAAGACCGACCTGAAGACCGACTCGCATGATTCTTGCCGTGGTGACTTTTGCCGTGGGCTTACGCTCGCCATTGTCGTCGAGCGTATCCCAGCCCGAGTTCGCAATGTAGTAGAAGTCCGAGCCCACGATCACTCCATGTGTGGGATCGCCAATCGTGCTGGTAGCCGCCTCGATGACATCCTGCGAGTTGATTTTGCTGTGGGAGGGGTCAAGCCGGAACGAGATCACTCGTTCCGGGGAAGAGCCGTTTTGCACGGCGAGCATGCTGTCACCATATAAATAGAGTCCGTCAATACCATTGAGAATGAACCTGTTGTCCATGGAGAGCCATCGCACCTGCCGCGTGGATAGATCGAGTATTCCTACTCCACGCAAATAGTCCGGAACGAAGAGATATCTCCCGTCCGCACTGATGGATGGAGTTTGAGGGGAAACAAAGTCTCCGCGGTCGATGCGTTCCAGTCTCTTGCCTTCGTTGATTCGGTAGACTCCCCCGCCCTCTCCGTCCGAGACGATGGGGACACCCTCCCGCGTTAGCGCCATGTCTCCCAGCGCACTCCCTTCGGGGCCTTCGATTCTGAACAAGAGCTTTCCATTGGCAAGGTTATAGCAGAGAACGGCGGAACGTCCCCAGTCTGACTTTTGCACGATGTTGAAACCCTTTAGCGCGACTTCGGTGGCCCAAAGACGGTGGCGCGGAGTATCGAGCTTGAGAGCGAGCATGGGCCAGCCATCTGGGGCTGTGGCAAAGTTTCGCATCTTCCCATCTGGATCGACCGTAACAATTTTCTTTTCCAGAACGCTGGTCAGAAAAAACCGTTTTGCAGACGCATCATAGTCAATATCTTCGGGCAACAAACCGGGGTCTGGCAGTTCTCGCGCAAGTGTTGCCTTGGTAACAGGCTCACGATTGGCGGCGACGGCGGCTTCCAGATTGTGCAGCGCATCAAAGGGTGCCGCCAGCAGGGCATCTTCAGCTTGTCCCATCTCGACGATGTGCTGAACCTCGACCTTCGCATCCGCAGTCTGACCGCGCATCAGATCTGCCCGGGCGATTTCCAGCAATGATCTTGGGGAACCGTTCAGAAACTCTCTAAGTTGTGCAGCATAGGTGCCGTAGGCTGCCCAATCGCTCTTGTCGCGCGCAGTACGAAGCGATCGCCGCAGATCCTCCAGTTGCCGTGGCGCCGATAGGCCTGGACTCTGAGCGAACGATATCGCCATCGTACAGAAGAACAATGCCGTGAGATAGATGGACAGTCGTGGGTTTTCCATACAAAGTAGACTTAACATCGGGAAGGAAGTTAGTCGATCTTTTTGTCCAAAACATGGATTGTGAGTTTTGCACTCTCGGTCGCGAGTACATGCCCGGCGGGACGATGCCGCGAGAGCCGACAGTCCAGTCGTAGGGACGGTCTTTCAGGGACGCATTCGCGTTTTTTGCCTCAAGCTTTCATCTCGGTGCGCCGATGGCCAATAGAGGCGGCCGTGCGACACGATACTCATGCAGTGTCGGAGACTTGTGGTTATGAATTCGTAAGACGGTACCGGCGATCATTATTCACCGTCCCACTCACCCTCCGCCATCTGACGGGACACGGAGTGCGAACTTCGCACGGCATCAGCCTTGATATCAGCGAGGCAGGAATCGGCGCCCTGGTGCAGGGCAGCCTCCGGGTAGGGGAGACAGTGGCCATCGACCTCCCACTGCCGGAGCGCACGCTGAGCACGGTCGCCATTGTGCGCCATACCTCCAGCGTGAGTTCCGGATTTGAGTTTGTAGGGTTGATGCCGGAAGAGAGACTGCAGATCTTGAGCGTGGCGGGCAAACAGTTGAGCGGCGCCCCGGCGGCAGGCTGGTTTTCCGAGGGGAGGCTCGGTCGATCCGTCTAAGCTGTCACACCCCACTCCGTGCGCACTAGAGTTCCACTTCGGGAAAACCCCAGACTTTGTGCCCCCATTTGTGCGCCGTGTCACAAGCTTGCCCGGACCGTTACCGCATACTGGCGTCGCTGGCTGCTGACGGTGGCGAGAAGTTTTCCATGGCGGCTCTAACGGATACAGACTTCCCGTACTTGGTAGCGCTGCCCGATTCAACACGCTTCGTCATCGGCATGAGTTGGGCTTGCTGACGGCGGATCGGCGCGACCAGGATCATTCCGTAGGGATCCTGAGTCGTCCATCGAGGAGCGCGACTTGGTCAACGGCCGCGGTTCCTAAACAGTTCCATCAAGAAACCGGTGGACTTTGATCAGTTCAGGGAGACCGTGAAAACCGCTGGATTATACTGGCCCTGATCAACCTGGCCTTTGGCTGCAAAACTTACTACCCAGTCGAAAGGGCGCTCCTAGCTCGCTGGGTTGGCTAACGCAACGGGAGAAAGCTCGAAGTGTACTTACCAAGCGCCACCCACGAGGCACAAATGAGATCGCTGCTATGACCGGCCCGGATCATTCGCTTGCCGCGCGACAACCCTTGCGCGTACTTTTCGTCGAAGATCATGCCCCTGATGCGGACCTTGCGGTCGCGGAGCTGCGCCGTTGCGGCTTCAATGTGTCGTGGACGCGAGTGGAGACTGAATCCGAGTATCTGGAGCGTCTAGAGGATCCTCCCGAAGTCGTCCTCGCGGAATATGCTTTGCCGCAGTTCAGTGGACCTCGCGCTTTGGAGTTGCTACAGCAGCAAGGGTTGGGGATTCCTTACATCGTGGTTTCCGGCACGATTGGGGACGAGGCTGCGGTCGCTATTATGAAACAGGGCGCAGTCGATTATGTCCTAAAAGATCGACTCCACCGACTCGGCCCGGCTGTCATGCGCGCCCTGCAAGGCCACCGAAAAATCGGCTACTTCTCCATGGAGATCGCGCTGGAGTCGGCCATTCCCACCTACAGTGGAGGGCTGGGAGTGCTGGCGGGCGACACGATCCGTTCCGCCGCCGACCTGCAGGTGCCGATTGTCGCCATCTCACTGCTCCATCGCGCGGGGCACTTTAGTCAGCAGTTCGACGCCGCGGGATGGCAGTCCGAACATCCGGTCGAGTGGAAGGTTGAGGATTTCCTGGCGGAGATGCCCGCGCGGACCGGGGTAGTCATCGAGGGACGGACCGTTTCCTTGCGCTGCTGGAAGTATCAGGTGCAAGGCTCCAGCGGCTACTCGGTACCCGTCTATTTGCTCGACGCGGACCTTCCAGAAAACAGTGAATGGGACCGCAAGCTCACATCGGTTCTTTACGGCGGTGATTCGCATTACCGCCTCTGTCAGGAAATTGTGCTGGGGATCGGTGGTATCCGTATGTTGAGAGCGCTCGGTTATGACCAGTTCGATCGTTTTCACATGAACGAAGGTCACGCCAGCTTGCTCATCCTGGAGTTGTTGCAAGAGCAGGCGCGGAAAGCCGCCAGAAACCGAATCGAGGCCAGCGATTTGGCTACCGTCCGTCAGAGATGCATTTTTACAACCCACACGCCGGTTCCGGCCGGTCACGACCAATTTCCATTGTCCGCCTTGGCAAGTGCCCTGGGGTTTCGCGAGGATCTCTCCGACATTCTGGATCCCGAGATGACGGTGCGGGTGTTTGGACGACATGAGCCGCATCGAGTGCCGAAGGCCTCCTCGGGTAGTCACGGTATGCTCAACATGACCTACCTGGGCCTGAACATGAGCCGCTACGTGAACGGGGTCGCCAAAAAACACGGGCAGGTCTCAAGAATGATGTTCGCCGGTTACCACATCGATGCCATCACCAATGGTGTTCATGCGGCAACCTGGGCCTCCCAACCCTTTCAGGCACTCTACGATTCTCACATTCCGGATTGGCGGCAGGATAGTTTCAGCCTGCGGCATGCCGAGAGCATTCCCAAGCGGGAGATTTGGGACGCGCACATGTGGGCGAAAATGGAATTGTTGACGCGTGTCAACCAGCAGTCCGGCGTGGCGATGAAGCCCGATGTCTTCACCCTTGGTTTTGCCCGCCGGGTCACGGCTTACAAGCGTGCCGACCTGGTGCTGACAGACCTGGAACGGCTGAGGAAGATCGCGAGTGAAAGCGGCGGCCTGCAACTGATCTATGCAGGCAAGGCTCATCCCAGCGACCAGGAAGGAAAACATCTCATCCGCCGTATCTTTGAGTTGAAGGAAGCGCTGAAGGACCGCATCCTGATCGCCTTCCTGCCCAATTACGACATGTCGCTGGCAAAGCTGATCACCGCTGGTGTGGACATCTGGCTGAACACTCCCCAACCACCGCTCGAAGCTTCTGGCACAAGTGGAATGAAGGCGGCGCTCAACGGTATTCCGAGCCTGAGCATCCTGGATGGATGGTGGCTCGAAGGTTTAGTCGAAGGTGTTACCGGCTGGTCGATCGGCGAGGAGAAGCGCGGACGCGAAGAGGATGCCAGCGGACTGCGGGACGCGTCCTTGCTCTACGAAAAACTGGAGCAGGTGATCGTCCCCATGTTCTATCAGGAAAGAGAGCGCTTTATTGAAGTGATGCGGCACGCCATTGCGGTGAACGGCTCTTTCTTCAACACGCAGAGGATGTTGCAGCAGTACGTGCTCAACGCCTACTTCCGCTGACGGATTTGCTCGGGCCATTGTGCCGCACGGTGGCGCCGCTATCTGGGACGAGAACCTAAGGCCGCGTCAGAATCCTTACACCATATGGTTCGATGCTGATCGGGCCTGAAATCGCCGAGTGCGCGAGCACATCCTGATAACGGCCATCGACAGAGACAAATTGTTCCTTCGCAGTGTGGTTGAGCAAATACATCCACGTCTGTCGATCCGTGCGGCGGGAGGTGACCTCGATGCCGGGTGGCGCCTGAATTGACCGGGTCACGCCGGTCGATGCAATCAACGTGAGGAGCACCCTGGCGAGGTCAGCGCCTTCGAGGTGAGGGCCCAAGTAGATCGCTCTTCCTTTGCCGAAGCGGTGCGAGGTGATCGCCGCCTTGCCGGCGTAAGCGCCGCCAGTATACTTGGCGAGAACGTCCACATCCTTATCTTTGGGATCCAGGATGTCCGCCCATATCTTGCACTCGGCATCGGCTCCGGCGAGTGGGCCGCTGAACTTCACACCCTGCTTCTCCGAGTAAATCGGCTGATAATCGACGAGATCCACTCCCATCACGTCGCGGAGCAAGCCGGGCAAGGCCGTATCGACGATTCGGTTGTGCTCGTCTTTGACGCCTAGACGAAACCCTGCGATGAATGTCCCGCCACCCTGGACGAATGCGCGAATTCTATCGGCCTGCTTCTGGGAGACCACATACATCGCAGGCGAACACAGCACCTTGTATCGGGAAAGATCCTGCTTGGCATCGACGGCGTCGACGCCGGCGTGTGAGGCGGCGATGCAGCCGTACCAGGATAGTATCTCGGAAAGGTACTTGAGCTTGGGATGACCCGGTTGGATGGTAAGCGCCCAGCTAGAATTGGGATCGAAGCATAGCGCGACATCAGCGTCGTACCTGGCATTGAGCGCATCGTGGCCGAGGGATTTAAGCTCGCGAAGTGTCTGCTGCATTTCGTCAAATCCGGGACTGTGCGAGCGATCATGCCGGAGCATCCCGTGCCAGTATTCCTCGGCACCGAAATTGGCTGTGTCCCAGCGGAAATAGTTGATGCCCATGGCCCCGTGAGCAACCGCCTGATACGACCACAGGCGTAGCTGTCCAGGTTCGGGTTGAGGAGAGAAGATTGGTTGTCCCGCCTTGCCCGACTGCTCTTCCATGATGAGGAAAGGCTCGCCATCCTTAACACTGCGCATGATGTCGTGGCCGAAAGCGACCATCGGCGCCAACATCTCTGCCGACGGGCTGACTCCCGAGTCCGAGCTGGCGTGAAAAATTGCGAAAAACCCGGGGTAGTTGTCGGAGGAGACGAAGTCGAGGTTGCGGTACAGGTCGCGCATGTCAATGGTGTCGACCAGGCCGACGTTATTCGTGGTGATGAAGTGCGCAGGGCACAGCTTGCGCAGCATGGTCAACTGTTCTTCAAGAAACGAGACGTTGGCGGCGCTCTGGTAGCGGTCATAGTCGAGCGCCAGCCCGGGGTTGGGTGGAGCACCCGAGGGGAGAGGGACCGGTATCTGGGAGAAATCGGTGTAAGTGTTGCTCCAAAAGATGGTGCCCCATGTCTGATTGAGGGCATCCAGCGATTGATACCTGCCGCGAAGCCACTGCTGGAATCCTTCCCGGCAGAGGCGGCAATAGCAGCGGCCGCTTTCCCCGAGGGTGAACTCGTTGTCGATCTGCCAACCGATCACGCCCGGAGTCGAGGCGAAACCGCTAGCCATCCTGGTCGCTACCGCGAGCGACAGGCGGCGGTAGGTAGCATTCGTGGGACAAGTGAAGCGGCGGGTACCAGGGCTCAGTGTGACGCCGTGGTCGTTGACCATCAGCACTTCAGGATATTTCTGCGTTAGCCACGGAGGCGGCGCGGCGGATGGTGTGCCAAGAATGACGGCGATCTGATGAGCGTGAAGGATGCTAACCGCACGCTCGAGCCACTTGAAGTCGAAACTGCCTTCCTGAGGCTCCATCAGCGCCCAAGCGAACTCGGCGATGCGCACATTAGTGATGCCCGCTGCCGCCATGGCCACGGCGTCCTGTTCCCAGAGGCTCTCGGGAGTTTGGTCGGGGTAGTAGTCGGTGCCGAACAGGAGTGGCATACGACCGAGAGGATGGTCCGAAGAAGCGTTTTCTTGTTTAGCCTGTAAGAGACTTGCCGAGTGCTGTAGAGCAAACAACGTAGCTAGAGTCGCACTTCCATTCGCGATGAAGTCTCGTCGATTCATAGCCGCACGCTCCTCCGGCAATGCCATAAACGTTATACATGAGGTGAAACCTTTGCGACTCGATAAACAAGAAGGGGCGCGCTTCCTCCAGCCTGACATCTGGCCGGCAGCAATTCTCGGATACGCTCTTCGAGAACAATCGGCTGCGAAGCATCCGCCTTGTCGGTGGGAGGCTCGGTCACGCATTGAGCATTGAGTCGGCGTGACCGGTATCTTCAATCGGAACCCGTTTTCTGCTCTGGGGGATTCGCTTCGCTCCGAGGACTGTGACCCGGTTCGCGATATTCCAAACGTACACGGTCGCGTAAGCTCTCCAAGGGCGCCACGATTCTGCGCGGAACTCGAGCTCAGCAGGACTTGCCAGATTTAGTGTGGTTAATAGAACGGCGTCGCCGACGGGAAATGCGTCGGGTTCACCGAGCGCCCGCATAGCCACATACTGCGCAGTCCATCTGCCAATACCGGGAATCTCGGTCAGTTTCTGCAGAAAAGAGGTGCTCTCCACGATCCCTTCAAAGCTGATCCGGCCGTCGCAGACGGCCCGGGCGAGAGCACGAATCGCTTGGCCGCGAGCCCTCGGTAGACCCATGCCGGTCAGATCGGCCTCGGTAAGAATTTCGGGAGTCGGAAACAGATGAGTAAGAGGACCGGTCCCGGGAAAAATCCTACCGAACGTCTCAACGATTCGCCCGGCAAGTGCGGTCGCGTGTCGAACGGTGATCTGTTGGCCGAGGATTGCTCGCGTGGCCAGTTCGAACCCGTTCCAGCACCCAGGCACTCGCAGCCCCGGAGCAAAGTCGACCAGTCCTGCTAACGTGGGGTCGCTTTTCAATGTACGCGCAATTTCAGTCCAATCCGCGTTCAGATCGAACATGGTGCGTATGCGCTCGATGATAAAGAACAGAAAGCGAGGTTCGCCGAACTGAATACAGACTCTAAGCGAGTTGTGCTCCTCATCCAGCGACACCCCAAAATAGCCGGCCATGCCGTCCACGCAAATGGAGCGAAAATAGTTGCCGGACTCCACCGCCTCGACGCCGGGTGTGGCGCGCGCCGCCAGAAAAGCCAGCATGCCGTCCCAGTAATAGGGCGGTCGGAAACGCAGGTGGAAAATGTACTGATTCTCCGGCTGAATCGTCTTCTGCCGTGCCAGGCGCCGGATCTGACTGGGGGTGCGGTGATAGGTCGTTTGAATGGCGGCATTGAATCTTCGAACGCAACCAAAACCTGAAGCCAGCGCGACTTCACTCATCGGCAGCATGGTCTCGTCGATGAGTTTCTTGGCGAAATGCAGGCGCCTCGTCTGAGCGACTGCGTTCGGCGTCGCACCCAGATGCCGGATGAACAGGCGGCGAAGATGCCGCGCACCAACGCCCAGGCGTTCGGCGAGAACTTCCATTCCTCCGCTCTGCAGGCCACTCTCCCCGATGAGACGCAAAGCTCTGGAGACCGTGTTGGACGTTCCCAACCATGCCGGAGTTCCAGGCGAACATTCTGGCCGGCAGCGCAAGCAGGGGCGAAAGCCGGCCTCCGCGGCTGCGGCCGCAGTCGGAAAATAACGGACATTCTTTTCTTTCGCCGTTGGTGCTGGACAAATGGGACGGCAATAAACGCGGCTGCCGAGCACGCCAATGAAGAACTTGCCATCAAAGCGCGGGTCGCGGGACAGCCTCGCCCGCGAACAAACATGCCAATCCAGAGTCATATTCTCAGTCTCTCGCGACCTCATCATAGCCGTTCCTGCTGGAGCAGTTGGACGTTTTCGGACCGCACTCACGGGAGAGTTCTTCACGACTCATTCAACGGCTTAAAGCCAGAAGCGCAATCGTCGGGATCGGAGTCCGCAAACGTCCAACCTTTTTCGAACACCCGATTTATGCTGACGAGGCGAAGGCGCAACTAGTGGCCTGTCGCAGTGAATTCGTTAGTACGTAGGCGCCGAGAAGGGTCGGAGTATTTCCACTGGATGGGGCGAGCGTTGGCAGAGTAGGCGTTGATGTAACGACGGAGTTTGCGA
>Ga0075030_100001700_pt1 | contig 19848 bp, 15 predicted proteins | sample LitLauG_LLR_2012_FD_71393 | JGI IMG/M metagenome (GOLD analysis project Ga0075030, IMG submission 71393) | Freshwater sediment microbial communities from Pennsylvania, USA - Little Laurel Run_MetaG_LLR_2012 | ecosystem: Environmental > Aquatic > Freshwater > Creek > Sediment | place: USA...
TCTTCCAGGCGCTGGCGCAGTCGGGTGTGAGCAGTGGCACCGCCGGTTCTGCAACGGGCACCGCCGCGTCCGCCGCTTCGGCAGCCAATACGAGCACCACGGGCGCGGCCGCCACAGGCGCGGGCACCGCGGCAACGCCACAAAATCCCCTACAAGCGCTGGGCACCTTCATGCAGGACCTGTTCTCCGCATTACAGACGGCAGGCAGCCAGGCATCCTCGGGCACAGCGGCCGCGGCCGGCACAGGGGGTGCCGCCGACAGCGACGGTGACAACGACGGCAGCAGCGGCGCGAATGGCACCTCCGCACAGGCGGGTCATCACCATCATTACGGCGCCGGCGGCGCCGGCGGCATCGAGGCCGGCCTCAATGCCCTGATCCAGTCGATAAGCGCAGCGACCAGTGCCAATGCCACCGCATCGGTTGCCACTGCCGCAGGCACGGGCACGAACGCGACCGCAGCCGCAACGGGAGCCACCGGCACGACCGCCGGCAGCACTACGGCCACCGCCACGGCAGGCAGCTCGGCGGCCACGGCACTGCAACAGGATTTCCAGAATCTGGTTGCAGCCTTTGGCGGTTCCGCGAACCAGGCTTCGCTGCCGGGGTTCCTGCAATCGCTGGCGCAGAACCTTCAGGGCGTGGGCAGCACGGGAGCCGTGGTCAACACAACGGCCTGAGTGGAGGACGGGCCGCGGCATCTGCACGCAGCGGCCCGCACCGCCGGTCCCGTGTGCTGGAAGCTCCGGGATACGCGTTCATTTAGATGTCGTAAGCGGCATCACTGATTGCGCCCAGCGGCAATGCGTCGGCGCCCCATTGCAGGGCAATGGGCAAACGTCGCGCAGCCATGGCGCGTAATTGGCCTGGCAAATCCGTGGCGCAAATGCCGGGAAACAGCCATGATCGTCATCCTTTTCCAGCAGCCCCGCCGGGCCCCCGCAAGGCACACTCACGGAATGCTGGAACTCTGCAGGCAGGCCGTCGCGCCTGCCCCGCGCCCTCATGCTTAGTCCGTCAAAACCCAGAACTTGGATAGGCCGCTTCGGCACGTCCGGCAATCTTCGGACGGTGACGATGACGGTGCTGGTGATCGCCTTCGTGGCATTTGCCGTTGGACAGTGGGTCAGCGCCCGGCTTGTGTACGACGATGGATTCGAACAGGCGGAACTGCGCGAAGGCGTGGCGCAGGCGCGCCATGCACAGGCGCTCGTCGGCCTTCCCATCGACTACCTGCGCCGCTTCACCATCGACAATGCGATGTGGGACGAGGCCTACAGCTTCATGCAGGGCGGGAATCCGCGGCACCCGGCCAACCTGATACCGATGACCGACAGCTTCCGCATGGTGCACATGAGCGCCTACGGCTTCGTCGGCGTGGATGGCCACGTGGTCTACGCGCGCCAGTTCGACGCCAGGCGCGAGCACCTGGTTCCCGCCAGCGCAGACATCGTCCGCGCGCTCGAACGCGGCAGCGCGATCGGCATGCACAACCATGCCGAGCGGGATACTGCCGGCTTCACGCGCATCGGCGGCGTCATCTATAGCTGGTGCTCGGCCCCGGTCCTGCGCTCGGACGGCACCGGACCGGCCGCGGGATGGTGGGTGCTGCTGAGTGAACTTGACGCCGCGTTTCTCGATTCGACATCGCAGGCGCTCGGTTCGCGCATCGCACTGGCCGTGCGGCCCATGTCGCCGGGCGAGACGCTGGCCGTCCACGTTCCGCTCGACGCCGGCGATGTTCGCATCGCATCGGTCGACAGTTCCCACCTTGACGTGCGTTTTCCTCTCGGGATGATGGATGACAGCAGCGCGCTCGAACTGGTGATCACCAACGATCGCTTCGTGCACGAGGCGGCCGTGCGTGCTTCGCGGTACCTGTTGCTGACGTCCCTCCTGTTTGGAGCGCTGCTGAGCGCACTGGCGATCCGCTTTGTCGAGCGGCGGCTGCTGGGACCGGTCCAGGCGGCCAGCCGGGAGCTGGTCCACATCGGCCAGTCGGGGGATCTTTCCGTGCGCCTGGCGCCGGCACCCGCCCAGGACGAGATCGGCCGGTTGGTGAGCGTAACGAACGACATGCTCGCCGAACTGCAGCGCCGGCACGACGTCGAGATTGCCATGCTGGGCGCCATTCCGGATGCGCTGGTGCGCATCGACGCAACCGGCAGGGTTCTGGAGACACGGATTCCCGAGGAGGCCAGCGCGGGCCGGCACTGGCCCAGCGTGGGCGAGTCTTTCGTCAGGAACTACCCGGCAGCGGTGGCGCGGCGCATGACCGAGGCCCTGCAGCGCGCCCTCGACACCGGTGTCGGCGAGCATGTCGAGTACTACCTGGAGCCCGTCAACGGACGTTCCAGCGTCTTCGAGGCGCGCATCACCCGGATTAACGCGGGCGAGGTGCTGGTACTGCTGCGCGATATCACCAAGCGCAAGGAGGTCGAGAAGCGGGTTGCGCGCCTTGCGTACTTCGACAGCCTGACCGCGCTACCCAACCGCACCGCGTTCCTGGACCGGCTCACACGCGAAGTGCGGCGTGCCAGCCGCAGCGGCCGGCAGTTCGGCCTGCTGTTCCTGGATCTGGACGGCTTCAAGCACATCAACGACACGATGGGCCACATCAGCGGCGACCAGGTGCTGGTTCAGACGGCCGAGCGGCTGCGCGAGGTGCTGCGCCCCGCGGACGCCCTGGCGATCGGGGCGACGGAGTCCGAACAGTCGCTGGCGCGGCTCGGTGGCGACGAGTTCACCATGCTGATCTCCGACGTCTGCGGTCCCGAGGACGTGCTCGCCGTGGCGCAGCGGATCATCGTCACGATGCGCCGGCCGTTCGAGATCGACAGCCGCAGCGTCACCCTCACCAGCAGCATCGGCATTGCGGTGTATCCGGCCGACGGCGCCGATGCGCAGACCCTGCTCAAGCACGCCGATTCGGCCATGTACCACGCCAAGCGGCAGGGCCGGGACAACAGCCAGCTCTACAGCGCGTCATTCACGCAGCAGGCGGAGGATCGGCTCGACCTGGATAGCGGCCTGCGCGGCGCGCTGGCGCGCGACGAATTTCATCTGCTCTACCAGCCGGTCGTCGACCTCACTTCCGGACGGATGGTTTCCGTGGAGGCGCTCGTGCGCTGGCAGCATCCGGTGCGCGGCCTGATCCCGCCGTCGACTTTCATTCCAATTGCCGAAGAGAACGGCGTGATTTCGGTGATCGGCACTTGGGTGCTTCAGCAGGCGTGCGCAGACCTGGCGCTGTGGAATCGCGCAGGGCTTGCGCTGCGCGTCGCCGTCAATGTGTCGCCGCGCCAGTTCGGCGGCCCGGATCTGGTGCCGGCGGTACTCGACGCCATCCGCCACAACGGCCTGATGCCCGAACAACTGGAGCTCGAGATCACCGAAGGTGCGGTCATCGACAATTACGCAGCGACGCTTGCCGCCCTCGAGGCCTTCCGAGAGCACGGAGTACGCATTGCGCTGGACGACTTCGGCACGGGGTATTCGTCGTTGAGTTACCTGCGGCAGATTCCCATCGATATCATCAAGGTGGACCGCAGTTTCGTTGGCCGCCTGGGCGAGGGAGGGCGCAGCCAGTCGATCGTCGAGGCGATACTGGCGCTGGCCCGGGCTCTGGGACTGAGCGTCACCGCCGAAGGCGTCGAGACGCGGGAACAGGCCCTGGCGCTCCAGGCGATATCCTGCCACAACGCCCAGGGCTATTTTTTCAGCCGACCCGTCGCCGCGGAGCAGATTGCGCGGCTGGCCTCGAGCGTTTGGCGGATCCCTGATGCCTTGCCCGAAGCGCCGGAAAATGCGCTATCGGACCCGAGCTAGGAACTCTTTGGTCCGCAGGCGGCGAGACGGGATCAGAATCCTGCGCGAAGTTGCTTGCGAAATTCCTCGTTGGCCTGGTCCCGGCCATCCTCCACGGGTTCGGCCGGCCACGGCGCGGGGTTGCCAACTCCGCCCTGCGTCGCATCCAGCGCGGAGTATTCGCGACCATAGGTGAATGAGCACTTTTCCTGATGGGCCGCGCTCAGCAGCGCCGGCCGCGGCTTGCGCGTGCCGGCCGCAAATGCACGGGCCACGAGGCCCACGTCCTTGGCATACGCCTCTACGTAGATCAACTTGGGGAGCGACCCCCAATACCGGGTATCGGCTTCATCATTGCCGGCGCGCAGGGTGGCCGAGGCCTTACCCTGCTCGGACGTCCGATTGCCCAAAGCGTCCAGCGCCCGAGCGACACTGGCGCTGTCGCTACCCATCGACAGGAGCGCCGCGTAGAACGCCGTCGGGTCGGGTTCGGCGCCTTGCCTGTAAAGTGCCTTGCCATCGGCAACACCCAGGATCGGGCGGCCGCCGCGCGTCAAAGCCATCCAGTCGATGTCGGCCGCCACGCCCTGCGCCAGGGTGTCCTGGTGCTTTTGCGCGTAGGTGATCTGCAGTACGCCGCTGACGTCGGGCCGCGGCAGGAAGCGCAACACGGTCCTGGCATCTGCCATCGCAAGCTTGCGCGGCCCTACGCCGCGCTCGTACAGCGTGATGTGGCGCGGAAAGATCGCCGGCGCGAACCGGTAGTACCGGTCGGGCGCCGACTTCCAGAGCGGGTGCTGCGCTTGGGCGGGTTCAGGCGTTTGCACAGCTTCAGGCGTCGAAACAGGCTGCGTCATCCGGGCGGGTTCTGGCGCAGTGGCGGGTTCGGTCGTCGCGATGGGTGCAGGCGCCTGGGCAGGTTGCGACGTCGGGGCCAGCTCGGGCGTCGGTTTAAGTTCCGTCGTCGCGATGGGTGCGGGCGCCTGGGCAGGTTGCGGCGTCGGGGCCAGGCAAGCGGTGGTCCATTCGGCCATGTACGCGCCCAGCGCAAAGCTAGGTGCGTAGGTTTCGGCCTGCCCCAGCGAACTTTGGCGCACCGCTTCCGCAAAGGCCGATTGCGCATGGGGCAGGTCGTCTGCTCCCAGGTACAGCAGCCCGCGGTAAAAAAAAGCCATTGCCCGCTCGTAGGGTTCGCCGCGAAAATCCCGGGGCGTCTGGGCCAGCCACAGCGCCTTGGCCTTTTGCGCGACCGCACTGTCGGCGTACACGGCCTGTATGCGCGCAATTGCCATGTCGAGCGCCTTTTCCGACACATCGGTCTTGCCTATCTCCAGCGCTGCCAGGGCCAGCAGTTCCAGGTTGAGTACCGAATTCCACTCTCCTTCCATGTACAGCGTATGGAAGAAGGGCTGCAGCTGCTCGGGCTTGTTCTTGATGAATGCATCGGCCTCGCGCCCCAGCTCCTTTTCGGACTTGGAGGACCAGCCTGCCCATGCGCTGTGGCAGCCCAGCAGCAGCGCGGCCGACGCGGCCACCACGGGCCTGCACCAGGCCCGCCGCTTCGCGGAGGCGGCTGGAGCCCGTCGCATCGACTGAGGCGGCTTCACCTGGGGTTTTGAAAAAGTCTGCGCTATGACTTCGTCAGGAGTCACCGCAGCCGCCGGATCGGAGGGCGTCGCTCAATGTTGAAAGACTGTCGTCAGCGGCCGGGCCGCCTGGCGCAATTCGTCGAGCTCATCGTGGGATGGCGGGTGGTAGCGCAATTTGAGCTTGAAGCCCACCGCCTGCCCCGGTTCCAACACCAATCGGCGGAACGTGTATTTGTGGATTTCGCCAAGGGTTTCGTGCAGCATCTCGACCGCTTCGTCCGTGCGGGAAAAATTGTCGATGCCGTTGGCCAGCACGCTGAAGATCGGGATGCCGCTGACGAAGTTCTTCCTGGCCTGGTGGTCGTTGTACTTGACCGCCGAATCGGCGCCGCGAAACTCCAGTTCCGGCGGCAGCAGGTCGAAGATGGTCAGGTCCCCGCGGAATACTTTCTCGCCCCGATTGAACGCCAGCAGGTCGAGCTCGATGTCAAACTTGCTGAGTTCGGTCGACTGCAGGTCGATCCCTATTTCCTGCGCGAAGACGTCGCCGTGCAGCAATTTGCCCTTCATCACCTCGATCTTCACGCTCTGCTGCTGATCCGCCGTCAGCGATTTGCGCAGTTGCTCCTGGGTGGCGCTGCCCGGCTCGTAGAGCATGATGCTTACCTGGGGCGATGCCACCACCGCGTGCATATTGCCCGGCACCACGACTACCGTGTCGCCAACGTTCAACCCGGAGAGGTCCGGTTGGCCGGTATCGTCCACCTTGACCTTGGGGTAGGCGTCGCCGCCGGTAATGGTGGTCTTGAGCAGCATCGGCGGGGTGGAGCAGGCGGCAAGCATCAAACCGAAGGTTGCGGCCGCGAGCAGTCGCAGGCTCATCAAAATGGCATCCTTGCTAGAGTGGGAAGCAATGACCGGGAACGTGCAAGGCGGTATTCTCAACCGCCCGATTGCGCGGCGTCAAGAATTTGCTGACGCACGTCGGGCCCGGCAGCGTCGGGAAAGCGATGCCGGCCGACTCCCGGAGTTCGGCTAGCGCCATCCAAAAAGCAGCCCGACGGTCACGCCTATGGATCTCTCGCCCGTACCCGACGTTCTGCTCCAGCCGGGTTCAACGTAAAAACCAAAATCCTTTTGTACCCAGAACATGAAGTCCAGCACGGCCTCAACGCCGTGCGACGTGTCTTTTTGGGAACCGCTGACCGTGCGCGATACAAAGGGTCCGAGGCCAAGCATGAATTCCGACGTTTCCGACAGGCGGAAGGGTTTCTTGAACACCAGGTCGCTCGAATACTCCGTTGCACCGGGGGAATGCAGTGCCGCAACACCGAACTCGAGTTCCAGCCAGTTATCGATGGGAGAGACCTCGACGCCCAATGTGCCTCCAAAGCGCCCGCTTCCGCCCTCGCTGCCGTGTTCGGCCACCGCGCCCGCTTCAAGGACGGCCTTATGATCGTCGTCACCCGACTCCTGCGCATACACGAGATTGGCGCACGCAAGTACCGCAAGCAGGATGGCGAAGCCGCAAGCGCGCACCGTCGCAACCTTTGGCGCCCGTCTCCGGAATGCAGTCATTGGCAAAGACTCCTGATATACCCTCGGTTTGGCCACGATTTGGCCAGACTTATCCAGCCAGATCGGGATCGGAAGCCCCGCATTATCCATGACGCTGATCGCAACCTTCCGCAGTGGCGAGAACATTCGCAGCCGCAATTTGAGTGCTGCGGTGCATTCGGCCCTGTTGGACGTTCCTGGCGCCCCGCCGCGACTTTTGGCAGACTGGCATAGGGAAATAACCTTGCACCTGGGCCTCGAGGCCGGGGATATCGAAGCCCTGCCCCTGGGACGCGCCCGACTGCGCTGGCCGCAACTGCACCGCTGCTTCGATGCGGTCCGGCATTGGCTGGCCGCCCTGGGTTTGCCCGACCTGTTGAGTTCCTCCGATGTGGCGTTGATGGCCAGCCGCGGGACAAGCTATCACCATGACGGGGCACGATACGGCAGCAAGGCGTTTTGCAATCTCTTCCTGAGCGAGGACAGCGGGACGGACTTTCACCTTCCTGCCGCTGGTCATCGGATTGCGCTGTCTCGCGGAACAGCGGTTATTTTTGATCCCTGCCAGCCGCATGCCCTGATCAAGCGAGGCGCCCTTGGGTTTGACGAGGCCGATTTTGCGCCCAGGCAAATGCCCCCGCAGGTGTTCCTTACCTGGGAACTGCCGGTCGAACACGATGCGCTCGCGCGGGCCCTGGGGATCACGTTTGACGCGGCACCCGTGACGCCGCCGCAAGCGCAGGCAGAGCAGGTCTGGCGCGACGGGGTGCCGGTCGAGGTGTGCCCGAAGACCGGCGATTGGTTGCATTGCTAACTGGTTTCGGTTACGCTTTGCGCCATGTTTGATCATTGCCTGTACTTCAACACCACTGCGCTGGCGCGGCAACTCGAGCGCGAATGGACGGCAGCGTTCACGCCGCTTGAGCTCTCGCCGCCGCAGGCCTTCCTGTTGCGCGCCGTCCTCGACAGCCCGGGTCTGGCGCAGCGGGAACTGGCGGCGACCCTGGTCATATCCAGACCCACGGCAACCCGGGCACTGGACGGTCTTGAAAGCAAGGGATTGATCGAGCGGCGGGCGTCCGACGAAGACGGGCGGGAGCAATTCGTCCACCCGACCAAAAAGGCAATTGCAATTCACGCTGCGATCAATGAGGCAAGCGGCCGGGTTACCCGGCGCCTCAAGAAACTGCTGGGCGAGGATGTGTTTACCGACACCGTAAAAAAGGTGCGCGGGGTGCGCTCCGCACTCACGTGAGTTTTTTTGGGTTTATAGTTGCATAGCTAACCATAGGAGATCGTCATGCCCATCCTCAACGTCAAGCTAAGCGGCAAGAGGTCGGCCGCGCGTACCCAGGCCATTTCCGAAATGCTGCTCGAGGCGACGACGCGGATACTGCACAAGAAGCGCGAACTCACGGCTATCGCCATCGATTATGTCGATCCCGACGACTGGATCGTAGGCGGCCGATCCCTGTCCGAGCAGGGGCGGACCAGCTTCTATTTCGACATCAAGATTGTCGATGAGACCAACACCAAGGCGGAAAAGGCCCAGTACATCCGGGAGGTTTTTGGCGCCTTCGAGAAATTGCTGGGAAACCTCCACCCCGAAAGCTACATCCACGTCCAGGATGTCAGGCCGACCGCCTACGGATACGGCGGCAAGACGCAGGAGTTTCGGTATCACCTGCCCGATTGACGTCTTCCCGCCCCTGAGCTCGAAACACCGGCCACCCGGTCGCGGCGCCCGCACGGTACGGCGGATTTTTTGGTAAATTTATTCCATCGTCGTCCCCGGGCCATTGGAGGGTTGCGATGGAGGTGTTTGACAGGATTGCCGAGCAGATCGATGCCGTCCGGCTTCCGCTGTTTGCCGTCACCCTGACGGCGCTGCCGCGGGCCAACACGCCGGCGCTACTCATTTTGCACTGGCACGGCTTCGGGCCCGACCCTGAGCGCATGTCCGGTGGCGAAACACGCGCTGCGCGCCGGCCGGTGCCCGGTTCTGCGCTCCAGATCAATGCCGGTTGGAGTGCAATTGCAGGTCTGGATAACGCCATGCTCGATGCTGCCTGGCGGCTCGGTGCGTGGGAATTGGACCGTGAGGAGAGGCGCGCCTGCAATACCATCGGGGCCACGGAACGTGAGGCACTGGAATGTCGGCAGGCATTTGGAGACGATCCCTTTGCCGGCGCAGCGGGCACCCTGATGCTTGCCGAGGCGCCCGACCTCCCGCAGATGCTGCAACTGGGCGAGCGCGTCGGCTATATCCGCTGGAAATTCCGGCCGGTTCGCGGCGGCGTCTGGTCCGATACCGCCGAGGACGACACGCTTGCGCAGGACGGCGGGCGCCGGCCGCCCTGCCCGGTGGGCGTGAAGCCAATTGTAGGAACGCGTGTTTCTCGAACACGTTACCGCCTCGGCCACGCTAGCCGGATCATTCTTTCCCGCTAGCTCCCAAAAATTGGGTACTTGAACACCCGTCGTCTCGACCATAAGTCGGGCACGGCCGGCCGCTATGCGCGCGGCGCGCTGCCATCGCGCCGCCCGGGCGTCGCTCACGTCCGCTCCGGCACGCAAGCGGTACCGGCCATTTCCGTAATCTGATATCGCATAAGGAGATAGCAGCATGCAGATTCGTCCCCTTTACGACCGGATTATCGTCAAGCGCCTCGAGCAGCAGAAGCAGACGGCATCCGGAATTGTCATCCCTGATACCGCGGGCGAAAAGCCTGAGCAAGGCGAGGTGATTGCCGTCGGCAGCGGCCGGCTTATCCAGGACGGCAGTGTCCGCCCCTTGCAGGTCAAGACCGGCGAGAAGGTTCTCTTCGGCAAGTACGCCGGCCAGACCGTGAAGATCGACGAGCAGGAATTGCTCGTCCTGCGCGAAGAAGACGTTCTTGGCGTCATAGAGCCCGCCGCGCGGGACGCCCTGAAGAAAGCCGCCTGAAGCGTTCAACGTTCATTTCTGGAGCAAAAAGATGACTGCGAAACAAGTCCACTTTCACGATACGGCGCGCACGCGCATCGTCAAGGGCGTCAACATCCTCGCAGACGCCGTCAAGGTCACCCTGGGCCCCAAGGGCCGTAATGTCGTGCTGGAGCGCAGCTTCGGCGCCCCGCTGATCACGAAGGACGGCGTCACCGTGGCCAAGGAAATCGAGCTCGCCGACAAATTCGAAAACATGGGCGCACAGATGGTCAAGCAGGTGGCCTCCAAGACCGCCGACGTTGCCGGTGACGGCACAACCACGGCCACGGTCCTTGCGCAATCGATCGTCCAGGAGGGCATGAAATACGTCGCCGCCGGCATGAACCCAACCGACCTCAAGCGCGGCATCGACAGCGCGGTGGAGGCCATCGTCGCGGAACTGAAGAAGGCCTCCCGTCCGTGCGCGACCAACCGGGAAATCGCCCAGGTGGGATCCATTTCGGCCAATTCCGATCAGGCCATCGGCGACATGATCGCACAGGCCATGGACAAGGTGGGCAAGGAGGGCGTGATCACCGTTGAAGATGGCAAGTCGCTGCAAAACGAACTCGACGTGGTAGAGGGCATGCAGTTTGACCGCGGCTATATCAGCCCGTATTTCATCAATAACCCGGACAAGCAGGTTGCCGCGCTGGACGATGCGCTGATTCTTCTGCACGACAAGAAAATATCCAATATCCGCGAGCTTCTCCCGGTCCTGGAAGAGGTGGCCAAAGCCGGCAAGCCGCTTGTGATAATTGCGGAAGACGTGGACGGTGAAGCGCTGGCAACCCTGGTGGTGAACGCCATGCGCGGCGTGCTCAAGGTTGCCGCTGTCAAAGCGCCCGGGTTCGGCGACCGGCGCAAGGCCATGCTGGAGGACATCGCCGTCCTCACCGGCGCCACGGTGATCGCCGAGGAGACCGGCCGGCAGCTGGAAAAGACCCGGCTGGCGGACCTTGGCCGCGCCAAGCGCGTCGAGATCCACAAGGAGAACACGACCATCATCGACGGGGCCGGCGACAAGGCCAAGATCAAGGCACGCGTCACGTCGATCCAGCGGCAGATCGAGGAAGCCACCTCCGATTACGACCGCGAGAAGTTGCAGGACCGGGTTGCCAAGCTGGCCGGCGGAGTTGCCGTGATACGCGTTGGTGCGGCCACCGAAGTGGAGATGAAAGAGAAGAAGGACCGCGTCGACGACGCACTCCACGCCACCCGCGCAGCCGTCGAGGAGGGCATCGTTCCGGGCGGCGGCGTCGCATTGCTGCGCGCGCGCAGCGCGATACGGTCCCTGAAGGGCGCCAACGCCGACCAGGATGCGGGCATCGGCATCGTTCTGCGGGCGCTTGAAGCGCCGCTGCGGGCGATCGCCGCGAACGCCGGGGATGAACCCTCGGTGGTCGTCGCCAAGGTGCTGGAGGGCAAGGGCGGGTTCGGCTACAACGCCGCCACTGGCGCCTATGGCGATCTGCTCGAGATGGGCGTGATCGACCCCACCAAGGTGGCGCGCGCGGCCCTGCAAAATGCCGCCTCGGTTGCCAGCCTGATACTGACGACGGACGCCACGGTTGCCGAGGCGCCCAAGGAGGAAAAGGCGGCAACACCGGTGCCTGCCGAGGCTGATTATTGATCGATAGGACGCTTCACACGACCGCGCCCCCGAGGTGGGGCGCGGTCGGCGCGAGGCGATTGGGAGGTATCGTGGATAACCTGTTGGCCATATTCGGCGGGCTGGTGGTCTTCATCACCCTCGCCTATGCCATTGTTCGAAAGTAAGCCGGGATCCCGGGCCCGGGCCGCGATTCGGCAGCACCGCGGCGGCCGCTTCCGGTGAAACAGCGGGCTACACGGATCCATTTCATTACCTGGCGCGCCGCGACCAGCGCATTAAGGCTTGGCAGATGCCCACCCGTGTGTGCGTACCCTGGGTTGACGTGGCGGGCGGGAATCGAGCAGCCCTTGACGCTAAACTCATAGGCTTGTTCGCCCACTACCCCTCCGCAGGAGGCTGCCATGTCCCCGCGTTTGGTCCTCGTCTTGACGATCTGCCTGATCTGCGCTGCAACCGGAACAATCGCCTGGGCAAATGACCCGGAAGATCGGTGGCAGGTGACGACCAAAATGGACCTTGGCGGAATCAGGCTGCCCAATATGCCGGGGGGCCCCCCCGGCTTCGACATGCCGACACCTCCCGCACACGTCCAGGAGGTTTGCACGCCACGTCGCCCGGACGCCGCTCCGGTTGCCGATCGCGATGGCCGATGCAAAGTCAGTGACGTCCAGCGCAGCGGCAATCGACAGTCGGTTCACCTCGACTGCGGACCCCATTCGATGGGTGGCACACTCGAACTGGTTTACGACTCGCCGGATCATTATGTCGGACACATGGTCATGACTCCTGACAGATCGGACGCTCGAAATCGAATGCCGGCCGGCGCGGTGACAATGGTCATGGAGGGACGGCGTATTGGAATGTGCGACAGCGGCGACGCCCAACAGCAGTCTAGGCATGAGACAAAATCCCAGGGAGAACCTCGCGACGCCTGTACGCAAAGCGCCCTGGCGGCCGAATTCGTGGCCTTCCTCGGAGAGCATCCGCGCTGCCAGGATCGCACCGCGGTGCAGACGTTCTGCGGTGCCGTGCAGGATTTCGAAGGATTCCTGCACGCCGCGACGCAGGAGGCCGACGCGGTCGCCCCGGGCGCAGCCCAGGCTGCTTCCGGGGCAATCGACCGACCGTTGACGCTCGCGTCGCGGCTGTGTGACTTCAAGATTCCCGATGTGCGCCTGGGCCTTTGCAACCGCGCCGAATCGCTGGGCAAGCTCGACTTCCTGCTTGGGCAATGCGCGGCGCAGGCCCAGTCGCTCGCCCAGCGTATTTGTCCTCCCACCGCAGGTCCCGGCACGGCAGCGGCCGACTTCTGCGCAAGATATCAAGCGCAAGGCGCGCGTATCGGGGAAAACCAGGGGCAGATTCCGTACAAAAACGGGAGCACGTCGCGTTAGTACAGGTCGACGACACCCATTATGCGCGGTGTTGCAATACAAAGGCCGCCGCACTTTCCATGCTCAAGGCCCAAAGCTCGCGAGCGGTTCACACGCGTCGCTCCTGGGCAATTGCCCCCTTGCTTGCCGCGTGCGCATCCGGCCCGGTTTTTGCCTCGGACGATTTCGGGTCCGCGAGTCTTGTAACGGATTCGGACTATCGCGGCTTGTCACTTTCAGCAAGAAGACCGGCGCTCGTATGCGAGTATTACAAGGACGTTCGAGGTGTGTACGTAGGCATATGGGGAACCAGCACGAACGGGGGCCCGGAGCGCGCCGGCAATCTGGAATTTGACCTGATCGCCTTCCTTGAAATGGGCGAGAAGGACCGTGGTCTTTTCGAGGTGGGTGCAGAGCGATACAACTACCCCGGGCTGACTTCCCAGGACGCGAGCGAGGCTTGGATCAGCTGGTCGCGCGCTTGGGTGAGCGGCGCATTTCACTATTCCCCGGACTGGTCCGAAGGCAAGCCCGCGTATTACCTGGAGGAAAACCTTTCGATACCATTGGATGGCGAGTCCACGCTGCTGGGCGTTCATTTCGGACGCAGCTTTGGGCCGGCCTGGCAGGAAAACGGCCTGCGTGCCTACAGCGATTACGGCGTTTCTTTATCGCGAAGCTATGGTCGCTATGGTGCCGCGCTCAAGTTTGTCGGGACACATGGTGCCCCGGTTGACGGGCGGTATTTTTCCGCGGCCTCCCGTGTCGTTTTTACCCTGTCAATCCGGTTGCCCTGATGAATTTGACACCGATTTTGCACCTGCCGGCAGCGCCGAGCGCAGCTGCCTTGAATGTCCTGGCGGCTTTTTGGATCGCTTCAATGGCCGACTTTCCGACCGGGCGCTGGCGCGGCTTGAAGGGGCAGCGTGCTTATTCGGAGCCAGCCGCTCCCGGCTCCAGGCGATCGCCCAGCATTCGGCGCACGCTCACGTAGAACACGGGTATGAGCAGCAGGCCGAAGACCGTGGCGAACAGCATTCCGCCGATAACGCCCAGGCCGATCTCGTGCCGCGCAACCGCCCCGGCGCCGGTGGATGTCACGAGCGGCAGCACACCCAGGATGAAGGCGAGGGACGTCATCAGGATAGGACGCAGGCGCAATCTGGCAGCGTTGACGACTGCATCAAACAGGCTTGCGCCTTGGGCCTGGGATTGGACGGCGAACTCCACGATGAGGATCGCGTTCTTGGCCGCAAGGCCTATGACCGTGACCATGCCGATCTTGAAATAGACGTCGTTGGGGATGTCCCGCAGAAGGCAAATGCCGACCATGCCCAACAGTCCGAGCGGTACCACGAGCAGCACGGACACCGGGATCGACCAGCTCTCGTAAAGGGCGGCGAGGCACAGGAACACCACCAGTATGGACAAGCCCATCAGTACCGTGGATGAGCTGCCGGCCAGCAACTCCTGGTACGACTGCCCCGTCCAGTCGGTGCCAAAACCCGGCGGCAGTTCGGTATCGACGATATTCTGGATGGCGTTCATCGACTGCCCTGTGGTGTAGCTGGGGGCTGGATTGCCGACGATTTCGATTGCGGGATAGCCGTTGTAACGCTGCAGAAGCGAGGGGCCGAAGTCCCAGTCCGCCTTGATCACGGCGGATAGCGGCACCATGTTGTAAGGGCTGATCAAGGGGTTGGCCGCGGAGGGATTTATCGGTGCAATGCTGGAAGAGATGGCTGTGCCGGCAGCCCCGGCGCCGCCGACCGGCGTGTAGAGGTGGCGCAGCGATTCGAGTCCGGAGCGGTACTTGGCATCGTTCTGGATGTAGACCCGCTTGATGCGCCCGGCATAGGCCATCTGGTCGACGAAGAACGGCGCCAGTTCCGAGCTGATGGTGGCGTAGACATCGGCGAGCGACAGCCCCATAGATGCGGCCTGGCGCCTGTCTACGGCAAGCTTGAGCTGCGGCGCGCTGGGCAGGGCGTTGGCGCGCACCTGGTAAAGCATCGGGTTCTTGGCCGAGCTGCCGACAACCGTCTTGCTGGCCGCATCGAGTTGCTGGCGCGTCTGCCCGCCGCGCGCCTGCAAGTAGAGGTCGATGCCGCCGAAGCGGCTCAGGCCGCGGATGGTGGGCAAGTTGACCGCGAATATCTGTGCGTCGGGTATCGCCGAAAGCGCCTTGTTGATCTGGGGCACCAGCTGCATCGCCGTCAGCGACCGATTATCCCAGTCCACCAGCTTGAAGAAAGCCATGCCAACGTTCTCGCTCGTGCCCACGAAGCTGAAGCCCTCGGGCTGGAAGATGTCCTGGATTGCCGGACCGACGGGACTCTTTTTGATGGTCTCGCGCAGCTGGGCCATCACCTCGTCGGTGCGCTGCAAGCTTGCGCCCGGCGGCAGGTTGACCAGGGCGAGCAGGACCCCCTGGTCTTCGTCCGGCACGAAGCTGGAAGGCAGGCGCGTGTAAAGGAAGCCCGCGAGCACGGAGACGACGGCAAACATCATCATCCAGCGCGGTGCGTGGCGAACGGCGCGCCCCACATGGCCCTGGTAGCCGTGGGCGGTGCGCTCGAAAGCGCGGTCGAACCAGCGGAAAAAGACGTTGCGCCCCTCGTGGTGCTCGGGTTTGAGAATGGCCGCGCACAGAGCGGGCGTGAACGAAAGCGCGAGGAATGCCGAGAAGGCCATGGAAATTGCGAGGGTTAGCGCGAACTGCGCGTAAATGATGCCGGTGGCTCCCGGTTGCAGGGCCGAAGGGACGAAGACGGCTGTGAGGACCACCGTGATCGCGATAACCGCCCCGGTGATCTGTTTCATCGCCTTGCGTGTGGCGGCCTTGGGTTCCAGGCGCTCTTCCGTCATGATGCGCTCGACGTTCTCGATGACGACGATGGCGTCGTCGACCACGATTCCGATGGCCAGCACCATGCCGAAGAGCGTCAGCTGGTTGAGCGTGAAGTGCATCATTGCCATGCCGATGAACGTTCCCAGCAGGGCGATGGGGATGACCAGGGTGGGGATCAGGGTCGCGCGCAGGTTCTGCAGGAAGATCAGCATCACCAGAAATACCAGCACCACGGCCTCAACCAGGGTGGTACCCACCTCGTACATGGACTTGGTGATGAACGGCGTGGTGTCGTAGGGCACGGTCCAGGTGACCCCCGCGGGTAGATCGCGTGCCAGCGAGGTCATGGCGGCCTTCACCGCCTGGCCAACCTCCAGCGCGTTGGAACCTGGCGTCAGGAAAACGGCCAGTCCGCCGGCCGGAAGCCCGTTGAGCGTGGAGCGCGTGCCGTAGCTCTGCCCGCCGAAGGCTACCCGGGCGACGTCGCCCAGCCTGACGGACGTGCCATCGCTGTTGGTGCGCAGGGGAATGTCGCGGAACTGTTGCAGCGATGTGAACAGGGTGTCGCCGGCGACCGTGGCCGTGAACACCTGGCCCTTGCCGGCTGGATCGGCGCCGATGGCACCGGTTGCGAACTGCGCGTTCTGCAGGTTGATGGCCGAGATCACCTGCGTCGTGGATAGCCCGTACGCCTGCAGCCGGTCGGGGTTGAGCCAGATGCGCACGCCGTATTCGGAGCCCAGCAGGAAGGTGTTGCCCACGCCGTTGACGCGTGCAACTGCCGGCTGGACCGCTGACGCCAGGATGTCGCTGAGCCGTTCGCCATCGATGCCCGGGTTGTCGGACCGCAGGGCGATGAACATGAGAATGTCCGGGGTCGCCTTGGCCACAGCGATGCCCTGCTGGGTGACTTGGGTGGGCAGGAGCGGCAGCGCGAGGTTCACCTTGTTCTGCACCTGCACCTGGGCCACGTCGGCGTTGGTCCCGGTAGTGAAGGTCAGCGTGATGACGGTCTGGCCGTTGGAGCCCGAGGTGGAACTGAAGTACAACAGGTTGTCGATGCCGGTGAGCTGCTGTTCGATGACCTGCGTGACCGTGGCCTCCATCGTGGCGGCGTTTCCGCCGGGATAGTTGGCCGTTACCGTCACCTGGGGCGGGGCGATCCGCGGATAGGAATCGACGCCCAGCGAGCGCAGCGAGATGGCGCCGAACAGGACGATCAGGATGGCGACGACCCAAGCAAAGATTGGGCGCTCGATGAAGAAACTGGGCACTGCTGCTCCCCTGATGCGGCGCGCTAGCGATGCGCGGCGGTTTCGTCCGGCGCCGGCGCCGCGGGCGCTTGCCAGGCACTGGCGGCCACGATGCTGCCTTCGCTGGCCTTCTGCAGCCCGGAGACGATGATCTGCTCACCATCGGCGAGGCCGCTGGTGACGATCCAGTCCGTGCCCAGGCTGTCGCGCGCCACGACATTGCGGCGCACAACCTTGCCGCCGTCGCCCACGGCGAGCAGGTATGGCCCGCTGGCGTCGCGCAGCAAGGCCTGCTGCGGAACGAGCCAGGCCGCCTTGCGGCTGCCGAAATCGACGTCGAGCGTTACGTACATGCCCGGCAGCAGCAGGTGACCGGGGTTGGGCACCGTGGCCCGCAGGTTGACGGCTCCGGTAGCCGCGCTTACCAGCACTCCGGAGAAGTCGAGCACGCCCTCGTGGGGATAGACGCTGCCATCGGGCAGGTCGAGTGTGACACGGGCCTTTCCCTTGCCGGCGAGCTGCACCTGGCCATCGGTCTGAGCCTTGCGCAGCGCGAGCAGCTCGGCGGCGCTGATCGTGAAGTTCACGTACACCGGGTCGATGCGCTCGATGGTCGTGAGCAAGGTGCCGCCGGCGCCGCTGTCGCTGGTGCCGCTGCCGACGATGGCCCCGACCGTCACCTGCTGCTGGCCGGCGGTGCCATCGATGGGCGCGACCACGTTCGTGTAGCCAAGATTGACGCGCGCGGTCTCGACCTGGGCTTCGTCGGCCTGCACCTTGGCCGCGGCGCTGCGCTCGGCGGCATCGGCGTTGTCGACGACCTGTTGGGAGATGGTTCCCAGCGCCACCAGTTTTCGGTTGCGCTGGGCGGTGATGGTGGCATTTGCCAGGACTGCCCGGTCCTGGGCGAGCGTGCCCAGGTCGTTGTCGAGCTGCGCTCGGTAGAAGGAAGGGTCGATTCGGAACAGCAATTGGCCGCGGCGCACCGGGTCGCCTTCGCGGTAGGTGCGCTCTAGCAGCGCCCCGGAGACGCGCGCGACCACATTGGCGCTCTGGAAACTCGATACGCGGCCGGAGAACTGCTCGCGAAGGACCACGTGCTGCGCCTTCACTGCCTGCGTGTAAACCTGCGCCTGGGTTGGCTGCGGCGGCGGGGCCTTGCTGCAGCCGGCCAGAAGTCCGAGAGTCATGGCCGGTACGAATTTCCACCTCATGGAAGACTCCCTGCTGGCGCAACGGCGGCGGCAACCGGCGAGGGTGTGGAGCCGCCATCGGGCTTCCACTGCCAGCCGCCGCCGAGGTTCATGATGAGCGCGACACTGCTGCGCGCCCAGGCGGCGCGCGTATCGGTTTGGGCCTGCTGCGATTGCAGCAGCAGAAGCTGTGCCTCGAGCGCCGATTGCTCGCTGGCCGCACCGGCCTGCCATTGCGCTCGGGCATGCTCGTAAAGCATCTGGTTTGCGGCCAGGATTCGGGCCTGCGCGGCGACCTGTTCGGCGATGTGGTGCTCCGACGAAAGCGCGTCTTCGACGCCCTGAAACGCGGCAATGGCGGTGTTGCGGTAATAGGCGACGTCGACGTCGTAGGCGGCGCGGGCCGCATCGAGAGCGGCACCGCGCGTGCCGCCGTCGAACAGGTTCGCGGCGACGGTACTGCCCAGCGACCAGACGCGGTTCGAATACGAAAGCAGGCGGGCCAGGGTTTCGCTGTCGAGTGACCCCTGCGCGGCCAGCGTAAGGTTGGGGAAATAGGCCGCCTTTGCTACGCCGATCCTTGCGTTGGCGGCGGCCGCCGCGCGCTCGGCCATGACCACATCATAGCGGCGCTCCAACAATTGCGACGGCAGCGTTGCGGGCAATGTGAGGGCGGTGAAGGCATAGTCGGGCTGAACGGCCAGCGAGAAGGCCGCGGGGGACACACCCAACAGCGCCGCGACGGCGTGTTCCTCCTGTTCGCGCAGCGCGCGCAGTGCCTCGATTGCGGCGGCATATGCGTCGACCACGTTGCCGGCCCCAAGCACGTCGTCATCGGAAGCGCCCCCCTGCGCGCGAGCCCCCGCGATCATGTCGCGCAAACGGGTGGCGATGTCGAGTTGCTGCTGCAGCAGGGTGATGTCGCAATCGGCCTGGCGCAGCGCGAGATAATCGGCTGCAAGGGTGGCGGTGATCGACAGGCGCACGCCGGCAAGCTGGGCGTCGCTGGCCTGCGCGCCGGCCTGCGCCGCTTCGACACTGCGGTGCACGGATCCCCAGAGATCCGGCTCCCAGCTCGCGCCCACCGAAATCGACATCAGGTTGTAGGCACGGACGCCCGGAAATGCGCCCACGGCCAGCGGCGCGGTGGACCCGAAGCCCGTGCGCGAAGCACCGATGCCGGCAGATATGGTGGGGTAGTAGGCCGCGGCAACGGAGCGTACGGCGGCCTGGGATATGCGATAGGCAGCTTGCGCCTGCGCAATGGAGGGATTGGCGTTGAGTGCTCGGTCGACGAGCCCGTCGAGGACGCCATCGTGAAAGCTGTGCCACCAGTCGTCGCGCAGCGACACGTCCGCGGCAGGACGGGCAGTGCGCCAGTCAACGCCCTCCTTGAAGTGCTCCGGCACATCGACCGTGGGACGCACATAATCCGGGCCGACGGTGCATGCCGCAAGCCCTGCAAGCAAACAGGCCAACACGGTGCGCAGGCCCGCCCGCGCGGTGACCATCAATGGATTCTCACGGGGGTTGCCGGCGGCACGAGGCTGCCGTGAAGGAAGATGCGCACGGCCTGGCGCGCGAGCCGCGCGCGCTCCGGTTCGGCGGGGCGCACGCTTACCGCACGCAACATGCGCACGCG
>Ga0075030_100001702_pt1 | contig 19831 bp, 26 predicted proteins | sample LitLauG_LLR_2012_FD_71393 | JGI IMG/M metagenome (GOLD analysis project Ga0075030, IMG submission 71393) | Freshwater sediment microbial communities from Pennsylvania, USA - Little Laurel Run_MetaG_LLR_2012 | ecosystem: Environmental > Aquatic > Freshwater > Creek > Sediment | place: USA...
GTCAATGCTTACCAGCACAAGCGGAGGTGGCACGCTAGGCGCTACGTTCAGCACGCTATCCGGTTCGATAGGGCTTATGGCCGGATCGAACATCACGCTCTCGCAAACCAGCAACACGATCAATATAGTAGGGCCAGCGCCGTTTACAGGATCATGGTACCAACCGGAACTTTACGGAAATACCACACTAATAACACAGCCAAACGGCACGCTGTTAATCCGCCCGTTTGAGTTGGATGGGTACTTTGATGGTGATAAGCTAGCTATGTACCACAGCTTTGCCAGTAGCCGTAGCACGTTCAGTATCAGTGCAAGCGTATCGGCGGGTAATGCTTCTAGTGGTTCCGGGTCTTGGGGATTGACCGGTACGTACATCATATTCTCCCGGTTAAACACCAACGAAACCAATGCTAGTTACAACAGCATCATCAGCTACAACACTGGTAGCTGGAGCAGCACAGCCGGGTATAGCGCATCAGTATCGTGGAGCACCAACGCATCGAGTGCCACGGCAAGCTGGACTACCAGCGGGGCTATTGGGTATATATCGCAGATCGATGGTAATGGTGGGGTTACGACAACCAGTTTGACCACTACAGGCTCTAGCACGTTTAGCAGCACTAGTAACGCAGCCAATAGCTTTAGCAGCAGTTACTCTGCTTCGTTCATCTACTCAAACTTTAGTGGTTTGCGCGCGGTGTTCCACCCGATGGCTGGAACAAACATCCCACCCGGTGAATATTGGATGGGGATTATTCATTCCACTAACACTGGCAGCACCAATATGCCAAGCCTGATGTCCTGTGCGAGCCTGTCAGACGGCGGCAAGTTGTTCTACACTGCGAGTACCAATAACTACTTGGAGATCGGGAACACGGCAGCATTTACTTCTAGCGGCATCAGGCCCATTTATGGTAGCTACAGTGCTAGTAGCAACACCACAACCGCTATTGCGCTGTCTCAATTCAGCAGCATGAATAGCCAAGCATCGATGTGGTTCGCTATTGACGGACATACAAAGTAATTTCGTTGTATACTACGACCTTTTACAGGACGTCTATGAAACCTCAGATCGTCGCGCCGGATTACGGAAAGCACAACGCAGACCTCGACGCAACCATTCGCAGGCTTAAGGGAGACGCGTCGTGGAAGCGCCTGGATACCATAATGTTGGTACCAGCCGGTGGTAGTATCCCTACGAAGGTTGTGGCCTCTTGGCTTAACCTGTACCCTCCCCCCAACAACAAGTTCTTCCGCATGTTCTGCGTTGGGATGGAGGTCGGGGAGGCGTACAGCCAAGCCATAGATAATATCCTGGCGCACCCCGAGCTATCCAAGTTCAAGTACATCTTGACCGTCGAACACGACAATATTCCTCCGCCCGATGGCATCGTCAAGCTGCTGGCCCAGATGGAAGCGCACCCCGAGTTCGCGTGTATCGGCGGTCTGTACTTCACCAAGGGGGAGGGTGGGGTAGCGCAAATATGGGGTGACCCAAGAGACCCCACGCTTAATTTCCGACCTCAGCAGCCGGTCCCAGGCCAGTTGGTTGAGTGTGTTGGCACTGGTATGGGGTTCAACGCTTTTAGGTTAGAAATGTTTAAGGATACTAGGCTGCGTAAACCGTGGTTCAAGACGCAGACAGAAGGTGGGGTCGCGACGCAGGATCTTTATGCGTGGTCTGATTTCAGGAAGTACGGTTATAGATGCGCAGTAGATTGTAGTATTCTTGTAGGGCATTTTGACTTGGAAACCGACACGGTTTGGTGAAATGGACTACTCAAAAATGAATTACGAGCAGAAAAAAGCTGCTCAGAAACGCACTGAAAAATGGCGGTTAAAGAATAGAGACAAAGTACTAGCGCAGAAAAGAAGGCACTATCTCAAGAACAGGGATAAGTATTTAACTCTGGAGAGGGATAGGCAGTACAGGAAACGTTACGGTATAACGTTGGGTGACTACGACAGAATGCTCCAAGAGCAAGACGGTAAGTGCAAAATTTGCGGTGCTGATAAAGCTGGTAATGCTGGTCAATGTTTTGCTGTTGACCACGACCATGCTACGCTCAAGGTACGTGGCCTGCTTTGCATAAAGTGTAACGCTAGGCTTGGTTGGTTTGAGGCTAACATGGATGCCGTAACGAAGTACTTACAGGAGAAATAATGGCAAAACGTAAGCTAGCACTCGCTCCGGTCTATGAACCCACGTCTGAAGCCGAAAAGCTGAAGATCGACATCGGCTGCGGTAAACGCCCGCAAGAGGGTTTCATCGGCATCGACGCCATCGACTTCGGCCAGAAGTACGTTCTGGACGTCCGCGAGGGGCTACCCTTCAAGGACGGCTCGGTGGATCAGGTTCACTCCAGCCACTTTGTTGAGCACCTGACGGGTGCCGAGCGGGTCAAGTTCTTCAACGAGCTTTTCCGGGTTATGAAGGTCGGGGCGACGGCGCTCATAGCCACCCCCAACTGGAGCCATGCCTGCGCGTACGGAGATCCTACCCACCAGTGGCCCCCGATGAGCGCGTGGTACCCTCTGTACTTGAACAAGGCGTGGCGCGAGTCACAGGCCCCGCACAGTCCGTACACATGCGACTTTGATCATGTGATCGCCGGTAGCTGGGATCAGTCGATTGAGGCCAGGAATCAGGAGTACAAGCAGCACGCAATGAACACCCAAACCAACGCGTGGCGCGACCTGATCGTGACGCTAACCAAGCGAGGATGAGGTGCTTTACGGGTTTCAGCCGGGTGCTTTTCAGCAGAATGCGTTCCAGCAGGGGTACGTCTCGCCCCCGTCTGGTAACCCAGCGCCTTCTGCGTACCGGAGGTACGAAGCCCAATTAGGTGCTATAATGATGGTCAGAGACCCGTTGACTCGGGAACAGACACACCTGCTCGTGGACCATCTTAGGCAGCGTGAAGACGACGAGGATGACGATTTGTTGTTACTCTCATAGGAGCTATGATGGCTACAAAAGGTATTGGTAAGAGCGCCGCCTCCAAGAGTGCCAAGGCAGGTGGCGGTGGTGGTAGCAAGTCGGTGAACTACGGCAGCGACCTAGTCGACCAACACAAGCGGTTGGCTACTGGTTCCAAGGACGTCGGGTTCAAAAAGGGCGGAAAAGCCTGCGGCAGGGGTCGGTAATGAGCGAAAAGTTCATCAGCCCGCGCAAGCGTCTGGCTATGGGCGACAAGCCCAACAAGTACAAAGAGGGCGGTTTCGTAACCCCGCGCGGGCAGGTTGAGCGCCCCGAGGCCGACGTTGGCCCCGGCAAGCACTTCAAGGACGATGCTGGTCGGGTTGGCGGTGGTACGCGCAAACCAGCCGTTCCGGAGTACGCGGACGACGTTCGTGGCGATGGCAAGAAGCCCGCTGTCGTGACGCGCGGCGGACGTCGGATCGAGCCCAAGGCCAAGATCGAGCGCGAGGACATCGAGCCGCGCCACAAGAGCAAGACCAAAGTTGACGAATGATCCACCTCAAAAGGGCGGTTAACGAGATAGCGAATCTAAAGCAGGAAGTCCAAGACAAGGCGTTCCGAAACGCCTCAATTGGACCGGATTCGCATCTCAGCTTCATTCAATCGGTGGGGATGGTGCAGGGGCTAGACATGGCTCTGGACATCATCCTTAACATCACCAAGGGTGAAGACGAAAGAGAGTAGTACGACCCGGGCGCTATTTCCCGGGTGCTGGTAGCAGCATGAACAAGTGGGCCAACGCCTGCGTCGGGAGTGGTTATAGTGGTCGAGGAATACCCAAGCACTAGGGCGGAAGCCTTAGCAACAGGAAAAACCAGATACTTCACAGGAAAAACCTGTGCTAATGGGCATGTCGCGCCCAGGAGCACGGTAAACCACACCTGCCTAGAATGTTCCAAGGATATACGTAAGCGGTCTGATAAAAAGCATCCAGAGATTAAGAGGGACAGGAATCGTGCTTGGGCCGCTGCTAACAGAGACAAAATGGCTCTGTACAACAAGTCGTGGTGGTGGTCCCACAGGGATGAAATACTGCCAAAGAAAAAACGCAGGTATGAAAGCAAAAGACACGAGTGGTTGAATCTGTCGTCCTCTAGAAGGTCTGCTGGTTTCAAAGCACCTATAGTAAAAGCACACGAAAAAGAAACCGCAGCCATATACAAAAGGTGTTCAGACATTACGAACAAGACCGGGGTTGCGCATGAAGTAGACCATGTTGTGCCCATAAACGGCGTTGGTGTATGCGGTCTACACGTACCTTGGAATCTACAGATTGTGGAAAGGGACGTCAACCGCAGCAAAGGCAACAAGTTGTATAGTTGCTATGTTACTAACGAGCAGACAATCGAAAGGTACGAGATGTCACTTGACGCTTACGCAGGACAGACATTGGAAGAGGCTTTTCCAGATACTGTAGACCCACAGTTCAAACCGTGGGGGGCTAGAATACTTGTTCAGATGCGCAGACCGCAGGGAAAAAGCAAGGGGGGTATTGTGCTTACTGCGGAAACAAAAAGCGACAAGGCTTTTTCTGAACAGATAGGTCGCATACACTCCATGGGGCCTTTGGCTTTCCACAACAGAAACACCATGGAGCCGTGGCCGGAGGGGGTTTCCGGTAGACCGGGTATGTTTGTTAGACTGCCAAGGTATGGGGGCGATGTTTTCTACACCGATCCCAAGGACGGAGGTGAGCCTATCCCGTGGAAAATGGTGGGAGACCACGAAATCTTTGGTGAGGTTACCGGGGATCCTTTGGCGTTCAAGGTGTATATTCTGTAACTAACAAGGAAACATGATGGCACGAGACATTGACAAAGATGACGAGGACACCCCGGAAAAGGACGCAGCCGCAGCGGCTGAGACCGTTTCCAAGGTTTCCGGTGACGAGAAAGACCCGACCGACGGGCTGAAGATGAACGTAGCCGAGGACGGCACCGTCACCTTCGGTGAATCCGACGCCCGGGGCGAGAAAACAGCCAAGGTAGGAGACGACGACGATGAGGATCACGAAGATCCAAACCTTTCGGACCCTGAAAGGGAGGCGCTACGTGCCCGACGCAGAGACGAAAAGAAGCGTCGCCGTGAGGCTCAACGGCAGCGGGAGAACGAGCTTCGTGGTCAAAATGCGTCGCTCCAGCAAACGGTGCAGGATCTTGTGGGTCGGCTACAGCAAGTTGAGCAGCGTACTTCGACAATCGACGTGGCCCGTCTTGATGAGGAGTTGCGTGGGGCCGCATACGCGGCCAATGCCTGGAAAGCTGAGTTTGAGGCTGCGGTGGCAAAAGCTGACGGTCCGGGCGCAGCCGCCGCTATGGAACAGATGCAGAAGGCCCAACGAGAGGGTGAAAGGCTTTTCGCTACCAAGCAGGCGTTTATTCGCTCCGTACAGCAGCCGCAGCAGCGCGGAATCCACCCAGAGGTTCAAAAACGGGTAGATACGTGGCGTGCCCGCCATTCGTGGTACAATCCTGCCAACCCAGATTTGGATACCCGTATCGCCCTCGCGGTTGATGCGGACGTAGCCAAGGACGGGTTTAATCCGGCCACGGATGAGTTTTGGGAAGAGTTGGACCGTAGATTGAGCAGCAAGCTACCGGAACGCTACACAGATGACGGCGATTCTTTTTCTGGTGCGAGTACTGCTGCGGGCGGTCGGGCTAATAGTGCTGGCGGTTCTCGCTCTAGTCCTCCTAATCGACGCGTCCCGGCGAGCGGTGGAGGGTCTGCTGGAGGCAGCACACAGGCAAGTTTCACGCTTTCTGCGGAGCGTGTCCAGGCGTTGAAGGACGCCGGTATGTGGAACGACCCCAAAAAGCGGGAAACGGCCATCCGCAACTTCATGCAGTACGACCGTCAACACAAGGCAAGGAGCTAAACCATGGCCGCAAACAAAGGCGACGAGCGTATTGTCGCGCGTGAATCGGACCCCGCCCAGCGGGGCAACCCCCACATCGCAGAGGATCAGGAGCGCGAAGGCGACGGCCTTATGAGTCGCCAGGAGTACATCCAGATGCTCCGCAACGAGTGGCAGCAGGTAGCCCTGCCGAGACCCCCGGACCGGCCCGGAATCCACTGGTTCTGGGGCTCCACGACCAGCACCACGGATACCATCCACCGGCGCATTAAATTGGGGTACGAGTTGGTCAAGAAGTCCGAATTGCCGGATTTCAAGATCGAGAAGTCCAATAGCGCCGAGTACGCGGACTATATTACATGTAACGAAATGATCCTGATGAAGATCCCCACGGAGCGATATCTGGACGTTTTGAGCGTGTTCCACCACGAAATGCCGCTCGAAGAGGAGCGTTCCATCCGTGAACAGGTGGAAACCCGCAAGGAAGAGCTAAACAGCAAGGCCGGTAAGGAGATCATCCAGAACCTGGGTGAGGGCCTAGCCAACCTCGGCACAGCAAAGAAAGCCCGTTTCTCGCCCGACTAACGGGTTTGTGGTATAATACGCACAGCAAGTGACCACTCACACCCTTTAGCCGGGGTGGGTGGTCGCAAGCTGGCAAGGAAATCTTCGTAAAGCGACGCAGAACAGGGCGGTTTAGCTGCCCGACGCTAGTAGCCTGAAGGTTGGAACTGGCCCGATATTTGGCTTTTTCTTCATCAACCTTTAGGAGCACTACATGAGCGCAGTCGCAAGCCCCTTTGGCTTCCGTCCCGCACAGCATTGGAGTGGCCTGGATCGTGCGCGTCCGTATCTGGTTCAAAACAGCTACGCGACGGCCATCTACAAGGGCGACCCGGTCGCCTTCGGCACAACCACTGCTCTGGGAACTGTCATCGCTGGTCCGACCACCGGTGACCTGCTCGGCGTCCTCGCCGGGATCCAGTATTTCGATATCAACAACAAGCCCACCATCTCCGATTACTGGCCCGGTGCCGTAACCGGTGCTACGGTTGGCGTTGGCCCTATCCTTCCGTACTCGCTGACCGACGCAATTGCGTGGGTCTGGGACGATCCCTTCACGGTCTACGAGGCACAGACGGACGGCACGTTCTCCGCTGTGACCAACATCTCGACTGCGTCGGCGTTCCTACCGGGCGTGATCGGCAAGCAAATGAACTGCGTCAACGTGAGCGCGGGCTCGACCATGACTGGTCTGTCTGCCGCCAAGCTGGCTGGTTCTACGGTGACGGCGTCTGGCGCACAAGCTCAATTCCGGGTTTTGCAAGCGGGTGAGCAAGTCGACAATGTCTTTACGTCTGACACGTACGTCATTTTCCAAGTCGGTATTGCGCAACATCACTACGTTGCCAATAAGACTGCCATCTAACATAGGAGCGAGTCATGGCTGCACCAATGAGAAGTACTGACTTCCGCTCGATTGTCGAACCGATCCTGAACCAAGCGTTCGATGGCGTCTACGATCAGCGGGAAGATGAGTTCAAGGAGTACATGATCGAAGAGGATGGTATCCCTCGTTCGTACCATGAAGAGCCTGTGCTGTTTGGTTTCGGCGCTGCCCCGCAGCTTCCCGACGGCCAACCGGTGACGTACCAACAAGGCGGCGTGCTGTTCATTCAGCGTTACGTGTACCAAGTCTTCGGTCTGGCGTATGCTCTGACCAAGATCCTTGTCGAAGACGGCGACCACATCCGTATCGGCACGGTCTTTGCGAAGCACTTGGCGCAATCGCTGATGGAAACCAAGGAAACCGTTTGCGCGAACATCCTGAACCGGGCTTTCAATAGCTCGTACGTGGGTGGCGACAACACGTCCCTGGTCAGCGCCTCGCACCCGATTGCTCAAGGTCTGACCTTTAGCAACCAGTTGAACGTCGCTGCGGCTCTGTCGCAAACGTCTCTCGAACAGATGCTGATTCAGGTCCGTTCGGCAGTTGACAACGCCAACAAGAAGATCCGTTTGGAGCCCCGCAAGATTATCGTGGCCCCGAGCAACCTCTTCCAGGCCGAAGTCCTGCTCAAGAGCGTGCTGCGCACCGGCACGACCAACAACGACATCAACCCGATCAAGTCCATGGGCTTGCTTGAGTCTGAGCCGTGCGTTGTCTCCCGTCTCACGTCCAACACGGCGTGGTTCGTGGAAACGGATGCCCCGCAAGGTCTGAAGCTGCTGATGCGTCGGCGTCTTGAGAAGTCGATGGAAGGTGATTTCGAGACCGACTCCATCCGCTACAAGGCTACGGAGCGTTACGCTGCCGGTTGGACTGACCCGCGCGCTGTGTTCGGAACCCCGGGAGCCTAATTGGCACCCCCTCTTGAGGAGACGCCAAAATGCGCTCAGTAACTTCCGGTCCCGTTATCGTTAGTGGCAACACTAATCCGCAGCAGTTGTCGGATACGGATGTAGGCCCGTCCCTGGTTTTCCAGGGGCAGGGTCTCATCGACCCACGGCAGGTGCAATCCATTGATGCCGCTCCTGGCTCGTTGATATACGGGTTCTACAACAGCGAGATGGTGTCGCTGATTGATACGACCCCGTCGGCCCCCGCTGCCAGCAACATCGCCACAATCGCCTCCGGCGCAGTTGTACCGGCGGGCGGAACTCTCGGACCCATCACGTTTACCGCCCCCGCTGCTACTGCTGCGGTGTCGCCTAACGTCGAAGTGGTTCCGTTCGGTGTGGCTCGCAACGCAACTACCGGTATTGCTGTACCTGTGACGTTGGATTTTGGATTCATCCGCGATGCCACTACGGCTTCCGGGTCCAATGTTCTAACTCTCGGCTCTGCGGCAGAAGCCAAGTTCTTCTATAAAGGACAGGTGCTTTGCATTCCCGGTGCTGGTTCGTCTAGCACGCAACCTTGGGTTGGTCAGGTAACGGCAGTTGGTACAACCACTGTTACCCTGAGTACCAATGCCGGTACCACGATCAGCGGTACTGCCGCTGTTGGTACGTACGACATGGCTGTAGGCGGTGCGTGGCCGTGGATTAAAGCTGGCTGCACAGCCCTGCTTGACCCCACACAGACGCTGTCTCGTACGTTGCAGTTGGTCAGTTCCAGTGCGTCGGATACGAGTGCTTTCTCCGTGGTTATCCGTGGGTATGACATCTACGGCGTGCCCATGACGGAGAGCATCGCACTGAACGGTACTACCATCGTCTACGGTAAGAAGGCGTGGAAGCATATCGTTTCGTACAGCATCACCAAATCCGGTGGCGGCACCACGGCGGGTAATATCACCGTCGGTACCTCCAGTGTCTTTGGTCTTCCGCTGCGCTCGGATTTCTTCGAGTACATCTCGGAATACTATGCTGGTGCGTTCGTTGCGACCAACGGTTCGGCCAACCCCTTGTGGATCGTAGCCGATACCACAAACCCGGCGACGCAGACTACCGGCGACGTACGTGGAACTATACAAGTAGGGTCTACCGGCCCGGGTTCATCCACAGCGGCTGCTCCTAACGGTACTAACCGACTTGCGGTGTTCATGTCCATCCCGGCGTACAACGCGATCAACTCCACCAACCTGAACTTCACTTCGTTGCTGGGTATCACCCAGAACGCGAGCTAAGGAGTAGTATATGAAGCACCCTAAAGAGTTCCACGCGAGTGCGCCGAAACACGGCCACGAGCACATGTACGAGATCCTTGATGGGCATCACGAGAAGTCTGTGAAGCACAAAGGGGAAGCGGTTCGTGGTATCGGTGGTCTTGCGCCGGTCCATGCACCGAAGTCGGACACCCGCGCCGAAGTGTTCAAGGGCGGCGGGCACGTAAAGAAGCACAAGTAAGTGGCATTACCCCGGGGAGACGATGCGCCTCCCCGGGTTCTCGCTGACGAGATGGGGCGCATGCCCTGCGTGCGCAGCACCAACAGTAGGGGTTAGGTAGTGGCGACTTCTGGTACTGTAGGTGGAACCGTCGTAGACGTTACCACGGTTATAGAGCACGCAGCGCGCCGTTGTGGCAAGCTGGCGTCTTCGCTCACCTCCGAGCAGACATACGCAGCCCGCGAGAACCTGTACTTCATCCTTTCCGATCTGGTCAACAGGGGTATCAATCTCTGGACCATTTCCAAGCAAATCCTCACGGTGACCCCGGGGCAGTATCTGTACCCGACAAGTGCATCCGTGGTGGACATCCTCAAGGCTTTCTGGCGCACCAGCACACCGCAGAGCGGTACCGTGATAATGGGCACCAACTACCAGGGCATCGACGCCGGGGCAGGCAGCACCTTCTCCCCGTGCATGGTGCAGGTAACGTTCAACGTCGGTGGTACGAATAATCTCGTAATCGAGTCATCTCCTGATACGATTACGTGGACCACGATCCAGACCATTCCGCAGTTCAGTGCGGCTGCTGGAACTCAACAGTGGCTTGATATCACCAACTCAACCGCTGCCCGGGCGTTCCGGGTACGCGAGACGGTGCTCCCGACCGACAACATGAGCGCGTCGACGTGGAACTTCGGCCCCAACGACATCCTGATGGCGAAGTTGAACCGTGATCAGTACTTCCTGATGCCCAACAAGTCGTTCCAGAGCACACGGTCGCTGCAATACTGGTACGACAAGCAGGTGGTACCGCAACTGTGGTTGTGGCCTGCCCCGACGGATACCACGGCGTCCATTGTGCTGTGGTACACGTCGCACATACAAGACCCCGGCGCGCTGACCAACACGCTCCAGATCCCCATACGCTGGCAGAACGGCATCATCTGGCTGCTTGCGGCCTACATGGCGAACGAGCTACCGGACGTCGCGCCTGACAAGCTGAAACTGTGCATGAGCATGTCCGGGCAGGCCCTGGAGGCGGCGGAGGACGGCGAGTCCGATGGCTCCCCCATCCAGTTCGACCCGGGCATCATGCCGTACACGAGATAAGATATGAACATCGACAGCCCACTAACCAAGCAGCGCATCGCAAACGACCAGCGGGAGCAGTTGTACTTCGGCCAGCAGCCGATACAGCAGTACCAGACATTCCTGCCGATCAGTCTGTTGGGTAACTTCGCCAACGACGCGGCGGCAGCGGCTGGCGGGGTGGTGATCGGCGGCTTCTACCGCAACGGCAGTGTCCTACAGATCAGGGTGACGTGATGCCTCTGTACCTACACACCCGTGGCAAGGCAGTCGCTGCCGTCAAGATTTGCGACCGCTGCAAGATGAAGCGGTACGCCGAGTTCTTGGTGCCGGATCCCAACGCGCCCGGGTTGCAGGTGTGTAAGGACACGTGCGTCGACGTGCTGGATCCGTGGCGTCTGGCTCCGCGCGCAACCGAGGACATCACGGTGCGCGGCGTGCGGCCCGAGGTAGAAATTTCCGACGGTACCGGTGACATGCCCCTGTACACGTACCCAACCCCTGAACCTGCTCCTGGGAGCTAAGAATGAGTGGTTATGTAGTCCCCGGCGGCAGTACAGTACAACCTTCCCAGGTTGCGTACCGGGCCGTCTCGCTCACAGCCAACACGACACTCGTCTGGCCGTTCCAATCGCAGGGCCCGACCGACTTCGCTGCGGCCACGATGGACGTCACGGCCTCTGCGGGTCCGTTCGTGCTGACACTGCCCCCGGCCAATCAGGTGAGCACGGGCTATGCCTCGATCATCAGCAACGTCGGAAGCAACGCCTTTACCCTGAACAGCAACGCTGGGACCACAATCGCCAGCATCCTGCCCGGTCAGCGCCTGTATATTTATCTGAGTAACAACGCCACGGCGGACGGTACCTGGGGCCAGTTCGTATTCGGCGTGGGCACCTCGACACTATCCGCAGGTTCTATTGCTGGTGCCGGTCTCACGGCCATCGGTGCACTGCTCAACACCTCGCACGGCATCACGACCTCGACGGTCACCCCGTACAACGTCTCGACCTCCGACCGTAGCAAGATGTTGGTGTGGAACGGTGGCGTGGGCGTGGTGAACCTGCCGACAGCGGGCTCGGTGGGTAACGGCTTCTTCGGGATGCTCGCCAACAAGGGTACCGGTACGCTAACCGTGACGGCCACCGGCGGAGACACCATCGATGGCACGTCCTCGGTGCTGGTGTACCCCAACAACGGCATCTTCTTCGTGGCGGGCAACGCCGGTACGTGGTACACGTTCGGTAACGACGCCATCGAGAGCTTTAACTTCACCGAGCTTGTGCAGACGGTTACGGGCGGTACGCTGACCGAGACCATGACGCAGGCCCAGAACGTGGTGCAGCGGTTCACGGGCACGTTGACCAGCAACCAGACCGTCGTACTGCCGGGCGTGGTGCAGGTGTACTACCTGATCAACTCGACCACGGGTGCGTTCTCCCTGACTTTCCAGGCCGCTGGTCTGGGTACCACGGTGACGTTGCCGCAGGGCCAGAACGGTGTGTTCTTCTCCGACGGCACCAACATGTACAACGCCAACACCACGTTGGCGGGCATTAACAGCTTCACGCTCGGACCGGGGTCGCTAACCGCACCGTCCATTGACTACGTCAGCGACTTGACCACTGGTATTTACCAACCCGCCTCCGGTACGGTGGGATTCGTCAGCACGGGCGCAGAGGTCGGCAGGTTCACCTCGGCGGGCTTGCAAGCCAACGCGCTGATCCCGACGGGCTCATCCATTCCCACTAACGGCCTATATCTGCCAGCAGTGGGGCAGGTTGGTATGTCCATCGGCAGCACGCTCGTGGCGTCGTGGACGTCCACCGGCGAGAGCGCGGCGGGGTTCAGCGTCACCGGTAGCGGCGTACCGGCCAATGGTATCTATCTGCCATCGGCTAATACTCTAGGCTTCTCCAGCAATACGGTAGCGCGTGGTTCCATCAGTTCTACTGGTGCGTGGACTATAAACGCGCCGAGTAGTGGCCCAGCTTTAGTCGTAAATGGGAACGTCGGTGTTGGCGTGACGCCGAGTGCGTGGTATTCGGCAATTACTGCGGAGCAGTTCGGCGCAACTGGTTCCGTTTTCTACGACAGCGGCAACGGAAACGTGTGGCTAGCGCGTAACTTATACAAGAGCACATCCAGCGTCTACAACTACATAACTACGGATTTCGCTGCTGGGTATGCCATTTCTGGTGGTTCACATCAGTGGTACATCGCCCCCTCTGGCACCGCTGGCAATCCGATCACGTTCACGCAGGCGATGACGCTGAGTAACGCAGGCAACGTCACCATCTATACGCCGAGTAGTGGTACGGCGTTGACGGTGAATGGAAGTATCGCTGGTAGCAACGGGATATCTATCTCTGCTGGCCTTGCCTCTTTCTCTTCAGGTATCAGCGTCACCGGCGGCATGACACTGGATACCGGCACCATCAGCGGCGCGGTGACGGTTCCGACCCCGGCGGGCGGTGCTACCTTCCAGATCGCCAACGTGGCGTACGTCAACGCACAGTCTTTTGCATCCGCCCTTCCCGGTATCAGTGCCTCAACCGCCGGGTTGGGTGTTACCAACGACGGCACAATCGCTTTCTGGGGCTACCCCGATGCGCCCTATGTTATTCAATCCTACGGAGTAATCTGACATGTCCACAGCAGCCCAATACGCCTCAGTGGCAAACGGCAACAACACCCCGGCCATTGCGCTCACCGCCAACGGCGGCACGCTCGCGGCACCGACCAACACCGTCACGGTCTATACTGCCGGGGCCAATGGCTCCCGGGTGGATGACATTAGCATCGTGGCGCTGGGGGCTAACATCGCCAACACGATACAGTTCTATCTATACGATGGTACCACGTACCATGCGTTGCAGCAGATCGTGTTGACGACGGCTACCACGCCTTCGACGGGCGTGACTGCGCCTTACTTCACGCAGTTGGCTAACCAAGCGATCTGCTTCAAGACCGGCTGGTCGCTGCGCGCGGGCGTGCAGTCGACCGAGGCCAACGGCTACAAGATCGCCGTGACGCGCGGCGGAGACTTCTAAGATGAATCCGGGTACTTTGGCAGGTATTGGCAGCGGGCAGGTAAGCTCGGGAGGCGGGCAGTTGCCTATTGGGGCATCTTTAGCAATGCCTTGGGGCGGCACAACCATGACGCTTGCAGACGGGTCCGTATGGCTTGCTGCCGGTAGTTTAGTAAACCCTACGCAGTACCCTGTAGCAGCTAAACTACCGCAGCTACAAGTATTTGGTGGACAGGGCGTATCACTTCCGGCAACTATTGCTATGACTGGATACGCTACCAATGGATCCGGCACTATTGTTGTAGCTTACGGAAACACAACCAATCTATTAGTCAGTACGAACTACGGACAGACGTGGGCACTAGTATCGCACGGGCTATCCTATGCTGTAAACACGGTGGCTTACGGAGCCGGTTATTTTGTAGCTGTTGGTGGCAATAGCGGTGCCAACATGTCCTTTTCGTATTCTGCTACCGGCACATCAGCATTTACCAGTATCGGTATTGTGGCAGGTACATACGGAAACACCAACCCGTATATTACGTTTCAGAATGGTACTTTTGTGTGCGCAAGCGCAACTGCCTCTGGCGCATCCATTTGGTCATCTACTACTGGTACCTCATTCAACAACAACGCTAATGTAGCGGTAGCGAACACAGGCGGAGGCGGTACAGCCCAGGTAGCATACGGATCTACGCCCAACACGTGGATCGTTATGTTTGGCGGTACGACAGGCGGCGCTTTTCTATACACCACTACACCTACAGGATCATGGACCGGCGCAACTACAGGCCCCTGGTTGAATGCAATATATAGCAACGGTAGTTACTTTCAGTGTGCTAGTGGGACGTACCCTATTTTTTCCTTCTACGCGAACACTACATCGTACTTCCAATTTACGGGTGGTGCCGGATACACAAATCCTTCGTGGCCGTTTACCATACCATACACGGTTAGCGGCGTCGGTATTACTGCAAACGGCGGGGAGTATGTTTTCCCGATGGGCAACAACAATCTTTTCCAACAGGTAGCGATAACCACTGACCTAGTAAACTTTAAATTCAAAAGTTATTATCCAACCAGCGGTTCACAAATGCCAATACGTGTTGGTAACGCGCAGTTAATTATGCCTGTTGGTAGCGGCGGTAGTATCTCATATTTTTCTCCCAAGTACCCATCACCAGACTATGTAGGCATAACAAACTATGCACAAATAGGTACAATAGCTAACGGTAATGTTGGATACGTACCGTACACCCGCATCAAGTAAACCATGGACAACATAAACCCCATCCAGTTCGGCGAGCTTATGGCGCACGTGGACAACCTGCGCCAGAGGAGCACGGAACAGGGCGCGAAGCTCGAAGCAATAGACGCGAAGCTCGATACCCTGGTCACCAACATCGCCACACGCAAGGGTGAGGACATCCAGCGCAGCAAGTACAACGCCGGTGTCACCGCCCTGGTTGCTGCCGTGGTGTCCGGCGGCGTTGCGGCACTTATTGATGCCTGGAAGAAGTAATGGATCTGGTCGAGCAACTGCGGCGCGATGAAGGGGTGCGGTACACACCGTATCTGGACTCGCTCGGCTTCTCGACCGTGGGGTGCGGGCACAAGATCCTACCCGACGAGCACTTCGTCTATCCCATGACCGATGGGGAGGTGAACAAACTGCTGTTGAGCGACATCCGTGACAAGCAGTTGCAACTGGCCGCGTTCCCGTGGTTCGTCACGCTCGATGACTGTCGCGCGGCTGCGGTCACCAACATGGCGTTCAACGTCGGGGTACACGGCCTGCTGGGATTTCCGCACGCCATCTCGGCTATCGCGGCGCAGGACTGGCAGACGGCGCACGACGAGCTACTCGACTCCAAGTGGGCGACGCAGGTAAAGGCACGCGCGACCCGGATCGCTACACAGATCCTCACCGGGGAGTGGCAGTGATGGACTACTCTAAGTTCCTCGACGTGCTGTCCAAGTGGGTGCTGCCGGTGAATGTACTTCTCGCGGTGTCCGTGGCGATGTTTCTTTACATGCTGATCAAGGCCAATCGGCGTTCCGATTTCAGCATCGTGGACTCGCTGCGCGGGGACGACGGTAAGGCGAGTGCGGCGCGGATCACTTTCTACGCGGCGTTCATCACTTCCACGTGGACCTTGATGATGTACGCGGTGAACAAGTCGGACGACCCCAAGTCAGTTGTCGAGATATTCATCGGGTACGTGCTGGTGTGGGCCGCGCCCAAGGTTCTCGAACGCTGGATAGACGCACGCTACGGTAAGAGAGACGGAGATGGGCGATGAGCACGATACAGTTGAAGTTGTACGAGCTTCTGGCTGCTGTCGCGATCCTGTTTGGGATCTGTGTCGGTGTGTGGTTTGCTGCCGACGCACACTACAGCAAGGAGTACGTAAGCCTAAAGGCGCAGTACGAACAGCAGGCGAAAGACCAACAGGCGCAGGTGCAGGCCCAGATCGCTGCCAATAAAGCAGAAAGCGAAAGGATCGAAAATGCATACAAACAGCAAGTGGCTGCTCGGGATATCGCTCTTGGCGATCTCAGCGTGCGCCTCAAATCCGGTTATCGTGCCCTCCAAGTGTGCACCGCCTCCGCAGGCCCCAATGTCGTTGGTCAGCAGGCCAACGGATCAGGAGCTACAGCAGGCGCTGGAGCAACTCAAGCAACTCAAGCAGCAATTGCAATCGATCCAGCAGTCCTCGCAGACGCCCTCGAAATAGGGATCGGTGCGTTGAGTGCGGAGCAGGCGTGGCGTGACTACGCTAAGACAACGGGGCAGGTGCAGTAATGGCTCAATCAATGACGTACAACAGCTTGGTTACGACACTTCAGTCGTATCAGGAACGCGTTGACACTAACTTTATTGCGCAGATCCCCACCTTCATCATGCTGGCCGAGTGGAGAATTGCTACTGATCTTAAGGGTCTTGGCTATCTGCAAGTCGAGCAGGGCACGTTCTCCATCGGTAACCCGCTTGTCCAGAAGCCCGCGTTCTGGAAGGAGACGGTCAGCTTCTCCTACAACAACGGCACGTCGGTGATACCGCTGTTCCCGCGCAGCTACGAGTACGCCCGGACCTACTGGCCGCAGGTAACGGGTACGGCCCCTCCGCGCTTTTACTCGGACATGGATTTTAATAACTGGTGGATCACCCCGCCGCCCGATCAGGCGTACAACTTCGAGGTGCTCTCCTACGTCCGCATCCAGCCGCTGGACACGTCGACGCAGACCAACTGGCTCACAGCCAACGCGCCCAACGTGCTGCTCAATGCGTGCATGGTGGAAGTGCAGAAGTGGCTCAAGAACCCCGCGATGATCCAGCAGTGGGAGCAGACGTACCGGCAGTCCCTGGAAGGCATCGAGCGCGAGGACGTGCGCAGGATCAAGGACCGCAGCGAGATCAGGATAACGCAGGAATAGCATGCCACCCGCCCAGCAACCGCCGCAACCCGTCAAGACTACCGAGCTTTTTTGCGAGCCCGGTATTCAGCGCGACGGCACGCCCTACGCGTCCAAGAAGTGGACCGACGGGCAGTGGGTGCGGTTCCAGCGCGGCAAACCCAAGAAGATCGGCGGCTACAAGGCAATGACCGCAGTGGCCGCAGGGCCGATCCGCAACGTCCTGATCGACGCGCGGCAGGGCAACTACAACGCGCATCTGTTCAGCCCGTCGGGCATCGAGAAGCTGACATTCGACCCCAACCTGGGCGTCGGCGCTGGCTTCGTCGTTCGTACTCCCACGGGCTTCACGACCAACGCCAACTACCTGTGGTCTTCCGACAAGCTGATCAGCGGCGGCACCAACACCCCGACGCTGGCGTGCGTAGCCACGCCGGATGCCAATGACATCACGAGCGACGCTGCCGGTACAGTGTACTCCGGTGATATCACTGCTAGCACTGCCCTGACCACGGTGTACACGGACGTGCCGGGGACGGTACCGTTGCAGGTCTCCGGTGGTATCGTGGCCCTTCCACCCTTCTTGTTCGCATACGGAAGCAATGGACTCATTCAAAATTCAAACCCAAACAATATCAGCGGTCCCTCTGGTGGATGGACCGTCTCGTCTGGCGCTAATGTCTACGCCAACATTGCCTACGTGGCCGGTACCAAGTTCGTCAAAGGTCTTCCTCTGCGAGGCGGTTCCCTGTCGCCTGCCGGGCTTTTCTGGGCCCTTGATGCCCTCGTCCGTGTCTCTTTTCAAGGCTCCTCCGGTGGCGGCTACTTCAACTATTGGAGATATGACACCATCTCGGGACGAATGAGCGTATTGTCGAAGAACAGCATCATCGAGTACGATGGTGTGTATTTTTGGGTTGGGGTAGACCGGTTCTTCACATACAACGGCGTGGTGCAGGAGCTTCCGAACGACACCAACCTCAACTACTTTTTCGACAACCTGAACCAGAACTACCGCAGTAAGGTGTTCGCCGTCAAGGTGCCGCGCTATGGGGAAATCTGGTGGTTCTACCCCACCGGTACCAACACCGAGTGCAATGCTGCGGTGATTTACAACGTGCGCGAGAACTGCTGGTACGACGCCATGATCAGCCGCACGGCGGGTCAGGAACCAGACATCTTCCCCAACCCCGTGATGACGGGCGGGGAGAACAGTATCTCAACGGCGGCAGTGACCTACACGGTTGGCGTGGGCGTGTTCAACGTCGGCGACACGGTGACCGGCAACACGTCCGGGGCGGTTGGTACGGTGGTCAAGAGTATCGGCACGCAGCTTAACATCCAGATGACGAGCGGCACCTACAGCAGCGGTGAGACCATCCACAACGTGGGCAGCACGGCGACGGGTACGGTTACCGGGCTCACGACACAGGAGTTGGATGCGGTGTGGATGCACGAGTACTCCACCGACAAGATTTATTTGCAAACCCAGCAGCCCATCCACGCGTGGATCACGTCCAAGTACATGACGTACATGACCGGCGACGTACAGCCGCAGCCCGAGGGCGCTAACTTACAGACCCGCATTATCCGTGTTGAGCCTGATTTTACCAGCAAGGGTGCTCTTGGTCGCGTGACGCAGCCCATGAGCATCTACATCAACGGCGTGGCGTACCCCAACTCCGCTCCGTTGTTGAGCAGTCCGTATGCGTTTGATTCCACGGTTCCGTTCGTTGACCTGCGCGAGCAGCGCAGGGAGTTGACGATCACATTCGACAGTAACACGCAGGGCGGCTTCTTTGAAATGGGCCGCGTAATTTTGACATTGGAGCCCGGTGACGGGCGCGGGTGATGCTATGACCACTGGATACGGTTCCCCTTACGGTAGTTCCGGCTACGACGCCTTCGGTGGCGGCAGTTCGAGTTCCTCGCCCTACGGCAGCTACTCGCAGCCAGCGTACAGCGGCACGACCCAGGGCTATTCGAGCAACACATCGAACGCTGACCCCTACTATGGCTCCAACCAGGGCATGTCGTACTCGGGCGGTTATGGCTACGGTTACGACCCTTCCATGAGCAGCGGTCAGTACGGTCAGCAACAGGGTGGTGGGTATGGTCAGCCGCCGGGGTACGGATCTCCATCTCCCGGTGGCTATGGGTACGGTTACGACCCATCAATGAGTACGGGGTACGCGCAGCCATCCCAGGGTGGTCTTAATCAGCAAATTGGGCAGAACAACGCTAACGGTGGCTACGCCCCGAACAATAATGCGGTAGCAACTAACAATGCTAGCCAGTCGTGGACGGATCCGTCTACGGGACAGACGTACGGCAGTCCGTACTCAAATTCATGGTTTGACCCCAACACAGGTAAACCTACGCAGCCCGGAGTTGGGATACAGGGTACCGCTTCGTGGATGACTGACCCAAACACTGGTCAAATGTCCCAGGCTGGTCTGGACTACCTTACGCGTAATCGCGGAGGTACACCGCCGCAACCCGCGCTCGGCGGTATGAACCCATACCAGTCGGGTATGAACTCGTGGAATAACGCCAACTACTCGCAGGCACAGAACCAGCAAATAGGTAACGGGCAGTACATGTCCGCGCTCGGCGGTA
>Ga0075030_100001704_pt1 | contig 19823 bp, 16 predicted proteins | sample LitLauG_LLR_2012_FD_71393 | JGI IMG/M metagenome (GOLD analysis project Ga0075030, IMG submission 71393) | Freshwater sediment microbial communities from Pennsylvania, USA - Little Laurel Run_MetaG_LLR_2012 | ecosystem: Environmental > Aquatic > Freshwater > Creek > Sediment | place: USA...
CCTTAGCGGCCAGCTCGGGGAACAGGATGTCGTGATATTCGCTCTTGATAGGTATGCAGAACGTAGTCGCCGGCGCTCGCGCGGCGAACCGTGGATAATTCACTCGGGCCAGGTCGAATAGCCCATCGGCCGGTCCCGGTACCAACAGGTCTCTCAAGAGCGGTTTTTCATAGACCTGCTCGCCAAGAGCATTCGTGCCGGTCATGCCGAACCCGTAATAGGTCAGGACCTCTATGAGCTCGGCCTGTTTTTCGAAAGTGGTCAGGTAGACCAGGTCGAACGCGTTCATCTGGGCGAACCAGAGAATTTGCTTAAGCAGCAACTCGCCCAGCTTCTCCCCCCTGAATTTCGGCTTCACCTTGAACGTGCAGACCTTGAGTATCTTGGGGCCGGGGTATTGGGTTCCGGCTTCGGCGTACGTCTCTTCCTTTCTAACCACGAGACCGGCGATCTCGCCCGCAATGGACACAACCCAGCATTCCCTGTGGGCGGGCACGCACTTTGTGCGCCACCATTGGTCAAAGCCCGGATAGCCATCCCTCAGGCTGTCGAAAATCTCGTCATCTAGTGGAACGGCATGGGCAGGCATTTCCTCGACAAGGGGGAGTCGAACCTGACGGGGTTCGAATGCTGCCCGAAGCCAGACCACGGCGTCCGGCACAGTAAGCACCCGATTGCCCAGCGCCGGCGAAGCCCGGCGGGCACGGGTATGAATGCCCTGATCCTGGGTGACGAGGAAATCGACCGCGTTGATATCCAGCGCATACAAGAGCGCGACGTCTACGTCGTCGTTCGGCTTCGGCATGGCGCCGAACCGCCTTTCAAGATCGGCCTTCGGGGGCTGGCTTACCCGTGCGAGTTGTTCGAATTTCCGGATCTTACTGAGGGATATCGCGCGGCGCTTAGCATCGCGGTCGCGGCCGATGTCATCTCCGGCGCGCTCGTGAATGAAGACCCTGACACCGTGCTGTGCACACAGCTGCTGCATGGTCGAGAATTCAGGCGCGACCTCCTTCTCGTCCTCAAGCCCAATAAAGACATTGGTATCAATGAGAAGCTTGCGGTCGCTCATTCTCGACAAGCCCGCGTATGTATGGCGACGCATACTGATATGATTGCGGCGGCTCGAATCCAAAGCGCTTGCGCAGCTCCGTCAGGCCGACCGGTCGATCAAGCGGGCACGCTGAGTCGAGTATAATGGCGTAGCCGCGTTCGAGGCCGGCGAAATATGCCTCGAAATCGCTTTTGCCGAGGCAGGCACCCTCCCTGTGGGTTTCCCATAGGGTGTGGAGATCCATGCATTGCACGGCCTTGATTTTCGCGGACCCGGTCAAGGCGCTGGTCGGGCTGGTGCTGTAGATGAGGGCCAGCGTCCCGGGTGTGACGGCGCTGGCGAACCGACGGCGCAACTCAACCGTCTTGTCGCCCTTGAATATCTTCTCCGCGTGAGTGGGCCTGATGCTGAAGAGAACATCTCTCGACGGGCGCTGCTGTTCAGGCCCGAGAATCGCCGGAAGGGCCATCTGCTTGTCGGTGTCGACGACGCCCGACATATCGGCAGTGGCGGGGGCGCGACCACCCTCAAGCACCTTGACCGTATCGCCGTCCCGGAACTTCACCTCGATGGTCAGCAAGCCGCCGAGCGACTCGATATATTCGGTCAGAGTTGAGAAAAGGATGTCCGCCCTGCGTTCAAGGTGCGACAGCGCTGACTGCCCCATGCCCATTGCCTCGGCCAGCTGGACCTGAGAGATACCTCGCTGGAGGCGCAGATTTTCGAGCTGCGGCCCGAGGGCTGCAAACGGGATATCTTCTGCCTTGCGTCGCCTTGACTTCATGCGTCCACCGTATCGTCGGGTGCTACTCTAGTGGCCCCCCCTATGACGCGCAAGTCATACCCACTGCGGGTGGTAACTAATTAAGCGGGATTTGCAATTTTCTACCTTTGCCACTGGCACCGATAAGCCCGAGACAAGGAGCGAAATCCACAAGGTGTTAAGCGTCGGCCTTCGGGACATGCTAAACGCCCGGCGAGTGACCGAGTTAAGTCGAACCCGGTAATTCAAACTGCAACATTACCGGATCAGCCCCCGATGAGGCGGCCGATGTAGGCGGCCGTTGGTAGGGGTGCTCGGGTCGGTCGCACGAAAATCGACCGAGACACGATATTGGCAAACCGCTGCACGCCTGAACGCCCACCTATCGCCGGATGCGTTGCGCGCAGCCGGAACGCACCGCCTTCGAAATTTTCCTTGACAATCACCAAGCAAGTATGTTCTTGTTATGTTCATGTTCGCCGCGTCAGCCACTGCCGCGCTACCCAACGACCCTGATCCGCCCCCGGATCCGGACGCTGACCGCGCGCCGACACACTCTCGCGCCGGCCGCGTGCTCAGCCTCCTTCGCAAGCTCATCGACTACGGCCAGGACCTCGCCCGCTCGGTACAACAGCGCGCCGCCGCCGGAACCCTCCTTACCGTCGCGCTGCCTTTCGGCACGGGGGACGTCGCGCTGATCCTCGCGCGCATCACTCGTGGGCTGTGGCTGGCCAAGGCATTCGAAGCCCGGCTCGTCAGCCGCCCCCCGGGGCTGGACGCCGTTCCTGCTCTTGTCCAGCCTCTGGCCGATCGAGCAAAGCGCACGGCCCCACGGGCCGTGCAGCGCCTCAGCCTTCCCGACGTCCCAACGGCCGAGGAAATCGCCGCCGCGTTGCGTCACCGCCCGGCTGCCGCCGTCATCGCCGATATCTGCCGCGACCTCGGCATCGTGCCGGCTCACCCGCTGTGGCGTGAGGTGATGATGGTGGTTTCCGAAAATGGCGGCGACTTCGTGAAGTTTTTCAAGGACGTCATGAAGCGCGTATGCACGTGGTTTGCCGCTCCGTCCGCGATCGATGCGGATGGGTGGCCGGCGCCACGATTACTGAACGCCGCCTCGTGCGGTACAGGGCCTCCCTGAACCAGCCTTGAGGACCATCGCGGGTAACGCACGGGGCCGGCAGCGGCTTGCCCCGCCGTTGCGATTCGTGCCGGCTGATGCGGCGAAGCAGATCCGTCGGGTTACAAACGATTCTTACTTCAACCGACGACCCGCCACCCTTGAATCAGCTGATCCGGGGCCAGCTCCTCGAACGTCACCTCGACGGCGGCGCCCACAGGCACCTGATAGGGCAGGGTGCCCGGCAGATTGGAATAGAAGTTGACCCGCTTGTCCGCGTCCAGCGTCACCATGGCCAGCGGCTGATCGGGCACGCGCCGGTTCAGGCGGCCATCCTCGATCGCGATGGAAGTCGCAATATGGCCGCGTCCCTCGATATGACCGGTGCCGGTTGAACGCGCACATCTGGTATTTTCCGCTCGCGCCGCCTTCAATGGCGCCGCGCAAAGAAAAACCAGGGGATCGAGATGGCCGAGGACGCCGATACATACGACTACATTGTCACCGGAGCGGGTTCGGCTGGCTGCGCCGTCGCGGGACGGCTCAGCGAGTCCGGCCGGTTCCGCGTCCTGCTGCTGGAAGCCGGCCCGCGCGACACCAATCCGTGGATCCATATTCCATTGGGCTACACGAAGAACTACACCAATCCCAAAGTGAATTGGATGTTCGAATCAGAGCCCGAACCCAATCTCAACAATCGCACGCTTTATCAGCCGCGCGGTAAGGTCCTCGGCGGCACATCTTCGATCAACGGTACCGTCTATATGCGTGGTACCGCCGCCGATTACGACGATTGGCGCCAGCGCGGCTGCGAAGGCTGGGACTGGGACAGCGTCCTGCCATTTTTCAAGAAGGCGCAGAACCAGGAACGTGGCGCCAGCGAATTGCATGGCTCCGGCGGTCCGCTGCATGTCACCGACATCCCGCATGAATGGCCGCTGGCGAAAGCCTGTGTGGACGCCGCCATGCAGACTGGCATTCCCTACAATCCCGATTTCAATGGCCCGCGCCAGGAAGGCACCGGATTTTACCAGTTTACGGTGAACAACCGCCGCCGCTGGAGTTCGGCCCGCGCTTATCTGGGGCCGGCGAAATCGCGCGCCAATTTGATTGTCTCGACCGAATCCCACGCCCAAAGGCTCGTCTTCGAGGGCACGCGGGCCGTTGGCGTCGAATACCTCACCCCCCGGGGGCGGCGTATCGCGCGCGCCGCCAAAGAGATCGTGGTTTCCGGCGGCGCCTTCGGCTCCCCGCAATTGCTGCAACTCTCTGGCATCGGTCCGGCGGACCTCCTGCGCGATCTTGGGATCGAGGTGGTGCGCGACATCGCCGGCGTTGGGGAGAATTTACAGGATCATTTCAACAGCTATCTGGCTTATCGCGTTAACCAACCCATCACCCTGAACGACATTGGCAACAGCACCACCCGTCAGATTCTCGCGGGCATCCGCTATGTCTTTACCCGCACCGGCCCGCTGACCGGCACGGGCATCTACGCCGGCGCCTTCGTTCGATCGGATCAGCGGCTGGAAAACCCCGATCTGCAAATCAACATGTCGATGTGGAGCACGGAATCGCGCACGCGCACCGGCATCGTGCCGCATCCGTTCCCCGCCTTCACCCTTAGCCCCGTGCATCTGCGTCCGGAAGGCCGTGGCTTCGTGCGCATCAAAACCCCACACGCATCCGATCAACCGGCCATTCGCTTCGATCAGTTGCGCACCGAGTACGATAAATCCGCAATCCTTTACGGCCTGCATCTGTGCCGCCAGATCGCCGCGCAACCAGCGCTGAAACCCTATGTGGTGGAAGAAATCCTGCCGGGTCCCGCCGTGCAATCCGATGCGGACTGGCTGGAAGATACCCGTCAGCGCGGCGTGGCGAATTTCCATCCCGTCGGCACCTGCCGCATGGGCCACGGGATGGACGCGGTGGTGGACCCACGTTTGCGCGTGCACGGCATCTCGGGACTGCGTGTGGCCGACGCGTCGATCATGCCCAGTATCATCGCGGGTAACACGAACGCACCCTCCATCATGATCGGCGAGAAATGCGCCGCGATGATACTCGAGGATGGGGCGTGAGATCGTGGTAATCGCCCCGGGTCATGTACCATGAACGGAGTTCCCACCGGATGACATTAGCCGCTAGGTCTGCGCCCGCAGCCGCGCGCAATCGCGAGCCGATCCTGCGTGTGCTGCGCGATTACCTCCCCCGGCCGGCGCGGGTTCTGGAGATCGCCAGCGGCACGGGCGAACATGCCGTGTGGTTCAGCGGCGCGTTGCCCGAGGTGACCTGGCAGCCGACCGATCGCGATCCCGAAGCGCTGCGGAGCATCGCGGCGTGGCGCGAAGCTACGAGCCTGCCCAATCTGTTGCCGCCGCTGCCGCTCGACGCCGCCGCGGATACCTGGCCGGTGGCCCGGGCGGACGCCGTTGTCGCGATCAATATGGTGCACATCGCACCTTGGGCCGCGACCCCGGGTCTGATCGCCGGCGCCGCGCGGGTTTTGAGCCCGGGCGGGGTGCTGTTTCTTTATGGCCCGTTCCGCGAAGGGGGCGCACATACCGGCGCTGGCAACGCAGCGTTCGACGTGGATTTGCGGGCGCGCGACCCGTCTTGGGGCATACGCGACCTCGACGAAATCACCGCGCTCGCCAACCGGCACGGTTTCATGGCACCTGAACGAATCGCGATGCCAGCCAACAACCTGAGCGTGGTTTTCCGCCGGCCCTGAACGTTACCCTGGCGGGAAAAACTGGTTTCCGGGCCGGGGTAAACCGAAATGTTCGCGCAGGGTCGTCCCTTCGTATTCCCGACGGAAAATACCTCGGCGCTGTAACTCGGGGATGACAAGTTCGACGAAATCATCGAGGCCGGCGGGCACGGTTGGAAACATGATGTTGAACCCGTCGGCGGCATCCGTTTCCAACCACGCTTGCATCGTGTCGGCGATCTCCCCAGCCGAACCGACGATCTCAAGGCCGCCGAAGCCACCCATCAATTGTGCAAGCTGGCGGACGGTCAAATTCTCCCGCCGCGCCAGGGCCACGAGTGTATCGCGCTGGCTTTGACTCTGATTGGACGGTGGAATGTCGGGCAATGGCGCATCGAGTTCGAACGTCGAGGCGTCGATACCGAGCCGGATCGATAGATTTGGGATCCCGCTTTCGGGATGCACGAGGCTGTCGAGCAGGGCTTTCTTTTCGCGTGCCTCCCGGGTCGTGCGCCCGACGGTTACGAGCGCACCGGGCAGAATTTTCACGTGACAGGCGGAGCGTCCCGCCGCGATCGCGCGCGCTTTCACATCTTTATAAAAGTCCCTGGCTTCCTCAATCGTTCTGCTGCTGCCGAATACGACTTCGGCGGTTTCGGCGGCGAATTGCCGGCCCGCCTCGGATGCGCCGGCCTGGACGATGACGGGCCAGCCCTGGATCGGCCGCGCGATGTTCAACGGACCGCGAACCGACAAATGTTCCCCCTTATGATCGAGGACGTGCATTTTCCCCGGGTCGAAGAAGACGCCGCTTGCCTGATCATGCAGCCACGCATCGTCGGCCCAACTGTCCCACAGACCGGTGACGACCGTGTGGAACTCGCGCGCCCGCCGGTAGCGTTCATCGTGTTCGACATGATCGGTCAGCCCGAAATTGAGCGCCGCGTCGGGGTTGGCGGTCGTGACGACATTCCATCCCGCGCGTCCCTGACTGATGTGGTCGAGCGACGCGAACCGGCGAGCGACATGGTAGGGTTCGTCGAATGTCGTCGATGCCGTCGCGACCAGGCCGATGCGTTCGGTCACCATCGCGAGGGCGGAAAGCAGCGTCATCGGCTCAAACGAGGTCACGGTCGCGCTCCGCCGTAATGCTTGGGCCGGCATATTGAGCACGGCCAGATGGTCGGCCATGAAGAATGCATCGAACCGCGCTTGTTCCAGAGTCTGGATGAAACGCACGAGGTGAGTCAGATTGAAGTTGGCGTCGGGATATGCGCCCGGATAGCGCCACCATGCCGTATGGATGGCGACCGGACGCATGATGGCGCCGAGATGAAGCTGCTTCGTCATTATGAAGGCTCACTTTGCAAACATCTGGCACATCACCCGTTTTTTTATGCAAAGGCCAGATCGCCGCCGGCAGCCGATCCCCAGCGCGTCATCGACCTGGTGGCGCGGGAAGGCCGGGTCAGGCGTTCCCGCGAACTGTTTGTCGAAAGTCGGGCGTGGCGAGATCGGCGATAGTTAGATTCGGTAGGATCCTGTTCGCGGCCAAACGTGAGCCCGACGAGCCGTGGCCGCCCGCCCCCGTTCGCGACATCATCGCAGTGAGGCGAAGCCGGGCCGTGGCACAGGGATTCAAAGTCGGGCTTTATGACCGGCGGGGCGGGGTTAACAGTGCGAATGCCCCATGACGGCGGCGGGCACGAGCGTCGGCGTCGTTGGAACAACCAGGAGCGGAGGCACGTTGGGCGGCGGCGTTTTTGCTGGCCGCGACCGTGGCGAATAGGCATACCGGGTGGCGGTCTTATGCTCATAAGGGAAATACGGGCTCGGCGCGGATCATGGGTCAGTTTGATTGTCGATTACCGACCCAATGAGGTCTTAGGGCGGACCGCAAGCGATCCAGGAACCGGACACTCAGCATGGCTAGTCGCCGACAGTAATGCGCCCATGCCGGTCGTTGAACCGACCCTGCCGGCGTCTCCGAAGCAGACGTGCGGACGAGAAGGGCTTGTGAGGGACTGTGGTCGAGAGCGCGCGTCATTACGCTCAATCCCCAACAGCCGCGACCTGTCTGGCAGATACACTCGCGCATCTTCGCGCCTCCAGTGAGTTGGTGCCGGCCGACCGGTGCCCCTGTACCTCGCCATTGAGCTGGGAGCATATCAGCCTATCAGGCGATTTCTTATGGGAACGGGCTGCGACCGTGGCCACCGGGCGCCGCTCCCTCAACCTCGCGTCACGCCGGGCCGTCGCCTGATCGGATGGGTTCCCTCTTCGTATGCCCTTGGCGTTGTTTAGCTAACAGCTGACGCTATGGGCTCTTGTAGATCAGCCACTATTTTGTTAGGTGCCTTGTCTCAAAGCTAGAACATTCCCGACCACTGGACGGAAGAGGTTTTGGACCACAAAACGGACGGAGATTAAATGAAAGTCTTTTTAACGTCATTTGGGAGACGCGCGCACGGATGGAAGTCGCCGCCACCGGGGCAACTCCTTCCCCCAATGCTAACTGGCGAGAGCGGACTATACCTAGATGTCGCGCCTTTATTCATTGCTCCAACACTCATCATGGATCGGTTGTCATTCGATGTCATGACCGACAAAACTGACGGGCTCGCTCCACAGATACGTCAAACGCTTTCCATGTTGTCACAGGAAGGGTTGCTCGAAACTCACGACTATTCCGATTTGACCCCGGAGGAGCGCGAGCGCGTTCGCGTGGCTAACGAAAATGCCTCAACTAACCCAGGCATACTCGCGAGTCGGGCCTTACAGGTTGTCGATGATTGGTATGATCAAGGGCGGCCCTTCGCGGGGAAATGGTCCACCCAGCATGCTGCTTCGGGTCGCATCCCATATGCACTGAACACGTTTTTGAAAGACGCGGAAGAAAGGTATGACGATACAGAATATGCCGAGCAGCGCTGGAGGGAAATAAAGCTTGGATATGCCGATGGCGACCCGGATGCTGCAAAAGCCTTAACGCAAATGGGGCAAGTGCTTGCCGACCATCACAACACCACTATAGTTCTAGGAGACAAATTTGAGGCATCCAGCTATCATTGGCGAAATTTGGCTTCGCCTAGCGAGTTCGAGGGTAACGGGCCTGCGGACAATGATGCCGGCGCCGCATCGGGAAGGGCCCGCGCCGTCTTCGAGGTTATGGCTCCAGGAGGCCTGGAACAGGCCTCCGCCGCGCAACTGGCAAGGCTTTTCAGTCACTCAAGCGTGAAGGATGCGCGCGCGATTATTGCTGAAATTGTGAACTCAGATATATCTATTCCGGAGCAGTTTATGTCGCTTCTCATTGGAGCGCTCAACGCTCAGCAAATTAAGGCGACAAAGATAACCAAACTTCGAAAGTGGATGCGTGGGCCAAAGTTCCTGTTTGGCCTCTTGCCAGGCGGAGGCACGGTCGCCGAAGTTGGCCACGCAGCCGCGGAAGCCATTGTGGAGACAGCGGTAGATCACTTAGCCGATAAGGCGATTGATCACTCAGTAGACCGCACACGTGATCACATCACCATCGATCAGAAGAAGCTGGCTAATACATCTGCCCTGATCGCGGAACACCTGTCTGGGAATTACAGATCATTGGCTGACACGGCAAAGCATCTTCTGCTTAGAGGGAAAGGGGGCGGCGAATGATGCGGAAAGCGCGTAAGGCTGCCTGAACGCCTATCCTCCCGATGAGGTCTCTTATTTCGCTATCGAGCGACCCGCTTGACAGCAGGGGTTTCGTCACACGCGAGAGTTGGAACAGCTCATCAGACAGTTGTCGACGGCCAAAAATAAAGGGTGTCTTTCTTTGTGAAAGACGCTCCCATTCATTCGCTATAGATATTACTTGCGATTTCGTTTCGTTACTATCCATAGGGCGTACCATTACAAAATTGCAATGACTGCATTCTAAACCTCGTGCGGCATGAAAGCGCCTGGTAACGGCGAGAATTCCCCAGCGGACAAAAAACGGACGTTCACTGCCGCTTCCTCAAGCATAATAGCCGTTTCCACGAAACCTGCCCCCCACCGAGCATCATTGTTGTCCGGCTTGAATGCGACCAACTCTGTGATTCCGGCTTGGACTATCGCTTTCGCGCACTCGATGCAAGGATACCATGGAACATAAATCGTGCATCCTGCTAGAGGGATGCCTACGCGTGCGGCGTTATATATTGCGTTGCGCTCTGCGTGAGAACTCCAACGGTACTTTGCACCACTCTCGCGGTCGTGACGGCTTTCCACGGCCTCGTCGACGCCTCGGGGCATGCCGTTGAACCCGGTCGATCTTACCACATGATCTGGCCCAACTATCACTGCGCCAACACGTCGGCCGCGCTCCTTGCTCCACCCGGCTATGTGGATGGCTAAATTCATGAACCGAGAGTCCCAATCGGCCATGTCCGTCGCTTATGAGGCTGGCGCGTCGACGGACTGCCGTCGCAGGCCGGGGAATGGGCTCACGGCTCCATCGCAGGGACGGTGTGTTTTGGCAACCTCGCGAACCATCATGAGTTACACCTCGTCATCGGGGCGGTAATAATTTACCCTCTAGGATAGTCAGATAGACCCTCGGCCCGCTTGCCCGCAAGCCCTCGGCGGCGCGAAGGATATCCTTAATGCGCGCGATGATCCGACGCACCGCGGGGCAAGGCAAGTTGCGTCCGGACATCGATGAGGAGATCGCATTGGACCTGGCGCCAGGACCGCTATACGTCCGCACGCTGATCACGCGACGGCCCATCGATGACAGCTTTATCGAACGCTTCGTCGACACGCAGCTGCAGGGATTGGCCGCCTAAGGCGAAGGGCAGCGACGGGTTGGGAACGGCCGGCTGCCGCGCGGTCGGAAATGTCCGCTTCGCTCAAGTCCCTCGCCCGAAAGCTGCCATTCCGCTTCCGGCCAGAAATCGCCGTTCGTCGAAGGTCTGCTTCTGCAACATGCCAGCCTAAAAGCGGACAGGCACATTCCCACCCATCGCGGACCTTCAAACTGACCCACGACTTCAGCGCGGGCCCGCTTGACCGGACGCCATCGGTGTGGCCACGCTGAGAGGAACCCAGAGCCCCAAGAGGCTGAACCAGCCGCCGGCGGAAGTGCTGCCGCGCCATCGATCAAGGGAACGTCCCATGCCTACATCCGTAACCAAAGCCGCATCCGTCGACGTCGTCATCGTCGGAGCCGGTTTCTCCGGTCTCTATCTGCTGCACCGTTTGCGTAAGCAGGGCTTCTCCACACGCTGTTTCGAACGCGGTGATGGTGTGGGGGGCACCTGGTACTGGAATCGCTATCCCGGCGCGCGTTGCGACGTGGAAAGCATGCAGTATTCCTATGGCTTTGACGACGACCTGCAACAGGAATGGAACTGGCCGGAGAAGTTCTCCGGCCATGCCGACATACGCGCCTACGCCGATCATGTGACGGACCGCTTTGGCCTACGATCGCATATCGATTTTGAGACCGACGTGCGCGCCGCCCATTACGACGAGGGTCCGCGACTTTGGAAAATCGAGACCAGTGCGGGGGAGAAGGTCAGCGCCAGGCATTTAGTGATGGCCGGCGGCTGCATCTCAACCGCGCAGATCCCCAAATTCGAGGGCCTGTCGGACTACACCGGCAAGACCTATCACACCGGCCGCTGGCCGCATGAGCCGGTCAGCTTCGCTGGTTTGCGGGTGGCGGTCATCGGCACGGGCTCCTCCGCTATCCAGGCGATCCCGGTGATTGCCGAAGAGGCCGCCCATCTGACCGTTTTCCAGCGGCAGGCGAATTTCACCATCCCCTCGCGCAATCATCCGATGACCGCGGACTACGCGAACGCATGGAAAAACGGCTACGCTGAAAAGCGCGTGGAAATGCGCACCATGCCGAACGGTGTACTGCGCGAGCTCAACGACAAATCGGCGTTGGTGGTCAGCGAAGAAGAGCGGCTCGCCACCTATGAGGAGCGTTGGCGGATCGGCGGCTCCGGCTTCCTTGGCGCGTTCAACGACATTTTGACGAACCGCCAAGCCAACGACACGATGGCGGAGTTCGTCCGAAACAAGATCCGCCAGACGGTAAAGGATCCGGTGACGGCGGAGTTACTCTGCCCGAAGACCCATCCCATCGGAACCAAGCGGCTATGTGTCGATACCGGTTATTTTGAGACCTATAACCGCAACAACGTCGAATTGGTGGACATCAGCCAGACACCGATCGAGCGGATCACGCGGCAAGGACTGACGGTGAACGGGCGCGGTTTCACATTCGATGCCATCGTCTTCGCGACCGGCTTCGACGCCATGACCGGCACCCTGTTCAATGTGGACATCCGTGGCCGCGACGGTCTGGAACTGAAGACCAAGTGGGCGGCGGGCCCGCGCACCTACCTAGGCCTGATGACCGAGAGTTTCCCAAACCTGTTCATGATCACCGGTCCCGGCAGCCCTTCGGTGAAAAGCAATATGATTACCTCGATCGAGCAGCACGTGGACCTGGTTGCCGACACCATCATCCATATGCGCGATCGAGGCCTCGCCGTCATCGAACCGGAACGCCAAGCCGAGGATGAGTGGGTCGACCATGTGCAGGAGGTGGCGTACAAAACGTTGTTTCCGCAGGCGAACTCCTGGTACATGGGCACCAATATTCCGGGCAAGCCGCGCCTGTTCATGCCCTATATCGCTGGCGTCGGCAGATACCGCAGGATCTGTGAAGAAGTAGTGGGGGAAGGCTACAAAGGTTTTCGCTTCGAGGCCGAACAGGCATTGGCGGCGGAGTAACTTCGAAGTCCAGCGCACAACGGCGGACCAGCGGCGGTGGACGGAAAACACCGCTTACGGGTTCTTGACATTGACCCACCGCCATTTCATTTCCGTCATGGCGCGGCTTGTCCCTACCAGATGCGCACTTCTCGGAGACGAATAATTGGCTGTTGTATCAAGGCATTTCCTCCCCGTCATAGCCCGGCTCGTCCGGGCTACCCGTCGCGGCACCTGTGCGCGCGAGGGTGGCCCGGACAAGCCGAACCATGACGATGAGGGCGAGTGTCGGGCTCAACGCAGACTGGTATAAGCAGACTGGTATAAGATGCCAGCTTGCGCCGAAACTACGATTGCAGCGATAGACCCCTCCCGACGATCGGGTGAACGCAGCAGCCCCCGACACTCAGCCCACTGCACACGCCACCTTAAGGAAGCCTTCGTGACAAACTCAAAACCCGTCCTTATCGACAGCCATCCCGGCCGCTCGGCCCAGACCATCGGCCTGGCCCATGCGCTCGGCACCGATCCCGATCTAATCCATTACCCTTCGGTCGGCGTGGTCGGAACCAAGGGCGACAGCCAGTGCTATCTTGGCGTTATGTCGAAAGTGGACGCGATTCACGCAAGCCTCCGGAGCCGCATCGGTCAGGCCCCCGGTCAACTCAAGCTGCGGCTCGTCCAGCCCGAGTACACGATCGCCACCTCGGACGGCATCCGCAACGGCACGCGGGAAATGCGCTACTCGCTGATTGGCCGCGAAGTCACGCACGACGCGCTGTGCGAGCATCTGGAAGCCACCGGCCTTGCCGGCACCATCGCGGTCGTCGCCTGCGACAAGCCCCCGGTCGGCACGCTCGCCGCGTTGCTGGAACACAACCAGCCCGCGATCATCATGTCGGACGGCCCGATTCACCCCGGCATCGACCCCAACACCGGAGAGCCGTTGGACATCGTCAGCGCCTACCAAGTGGCCGGAAACCCGGACGCCGCCTTTCGCCACCACATCGCCTGCCACGCCTGCCCGGGCATCGGAAGCTGCGGCGGCATGTTCACCTACAACACGATGCAGACGTTCATCGGCGTCGTCGGCATGCAGCCGCTGCACATGGTCGCGCCGGCGTCCGACGATCCGCGCCGGGTCAAGGAATTCGCCGACGAGTTGGTCGGCTACCTCGCCGACATGATGGAAAAGGGCCTGAACCCGCGCGACATCGTCAAGCGTGACTCGATCCGCAACGCGGTGATCGTGGCGATGGCGATCGGCGGTTCCACCAACGTCACGCTGCACGCACCCGAAATCGCGCGCGCCGCCGGCTATGCCGACTTCTGGAAGGACATCATGACGCCGGAGGAGTTCAATCACCTCTCGCGCGATGTCGTGCCGGTGCTGACGGACGCCCGACCCTATGGCAGCTACTCGATGGTCGATATCGACCGGGTCGGCGGCGTGCAGGTGATCGTGCGCGAACTGCTGGAAGCGGGTCTGCTCAATGGCGACATGATGACCTGCACGGGAGAGACGCTCAGCGCCCAGGTGGCCCGCCTCGGCACCAAAGCCTCCGACGGCAAGGTGATCCGCACGGTCGAGAAACCCTATAAGCCGACCGGCGGCCTGCGCGTACTGGGTGGCAACCTGTCCCCGGATTTCTCGGCGATCCTGAAACTCGCGGGCGTCGAAGGCGGCCTTGAGAACAATACCTTCCGCGGCATCGCGCGGGTGTTCGAGGGCGAGCAGGGCCTGCTCGACGCGCTGGACCGGACGCCAGACAGCTTCCAGAACAACGACATGATCATCGTCCGGTACGAGGGGCCGAGCGGAGCACCGGGCATGCCGGAGATGCTGGATCCGACGTCGCGTATTACGACCTTGTGTCGCGAACGCGGCATCGTCGTCGGGTTGATGACGGATGCGCGCTTCTCCGGCGGATCGGTCGGCCTGGTGATCGGGCATGTCGGACCGGAAGCCGCGCTCGGCGGACCGATCGCGTTCATCGAGAACGGCGATGAGATCGTGGTCGATCTGAACACGAGCACACTCAGCTGCACCGCGCTGAACGATCCCGCCACGCTGGCAAAGCGCAAGGCGGTCTGGGAGAGCGAGGTCGCCGCCAATGGCGGCACGCATCCGAAATGCGGCATCGCCGACACTCGCCTGTTGCATCGCGCTCGGCAGACGGCGGTTCCGGCGACGCGGGGTGGCGGCATGCACCCGAACCGAGAGGTCTGGGTCCGCGCGCCGCGGGCAGCCGAACGGACGGGCTTCGTGCCGGCGAACAAGTACCGGCCGGAGGCGAACAAGTCGTTCTGATCGGATAGACCTGCCGGCACCGCCATCATGACGGTGCCGAACTGGTCTATGTTAGGCGTGCGGCCAGGAGAAGCGGATCGTGCCGTCGCGCAGGCCCGCCAGCACGACCTCCATCCCTCCGGAGCGGATCATCCACTCCAGCCGATAGTCGCGGTATTCCCGCACCTTCGCGCCGGAACGGAATGCATCCAAAACGGCCGGCATCCGCGCGGCGGCGGCGGCATATTCCGCAAAGGTTGCGGCAACCGAGGGACGTTCGAGCAAGCGCTGGTACCAGGCCGCGAGCGTGGTGCCGGGCGCCGGTCCCATGCCGTTGAGGACGGATCGATGGAGCAACGGAGCGACCGCGGCATCGGCCCAGCCGAACATTTCTGCACCGAACCATGGCGCGTCGCCGAGCCGTTCGGTGAGCCAATCCTGAAGCACAGCGGTTTGCCGAGCGGCCGCCGCTTTCAGCGTTTCCGCCAGTTCCCCGGTCGCTCGGCCGAAGGCCGTCACTTCGCCACAGCCCCAGGTGACCGCCTCGTACTGGGTATCGCAGACATCCTCGATCATGCGCGCGGTGGCGCGGGCCGCGGGAGAACGCGGCAGCAGGGGCGGTTCGGGCCAACTCTCTTCGATGTATTCCAGGATGATCGTGGAGTCGAAGATGCGGGTTTCACCGTCGACCAGCATCGGCACCTGAGTGCGAGGATTGGCGAGACCGAACGGCCCGTCGGTGCGGCCGGTGCCAAGGCTGTCGGGCCATTCGACGTCGAAGGGCACGGACTTCTCGCGCAACGCGATCTTGATCTTCTGGGCGTATGGCGACCCGGGGGCCTCGTAGAGCAGCATGTGCCGTAATCCTGTCAGTGATAGCACCGGACTGTATGGTCGCCCGAGCGGGTTTGGCCAGAGTCGGGGATAACAGAGTCGGGGATAACAGAGTCGGGGATAACAGAGTCGGGGATTACTGGCGGCCGATCGGCGTGGATGTGGGCGACTGAGACGGCGCTTTCCTTCGTCCGATCCGTCCGAATCGGCAACGGTGTATTGTTGCGCCATACTGCCGGTTAGACGTCCGAAACCTTCTCCCAGACGATTTCCCGGTGTTCGGTCACGCCGTCCACCACCCGCCGTGGCGGCACCAGGATCATTAGCCCGTTCTCAAACCGCACGCCCCGAGGCTGTCTCGTTCCAATGCGAGTTGGATCCGGCGCGGCATCGACAGTGGTGACAAGCTGCTTGCCGTCGTACGTGTAAGTGCCAGTATAACCGCTGTATTCTCGTTTCTGACCGCCGGGGACGTCCTGGCGCCAGTCAATCATCATCACCGCCATGCGCCCGCCGCCGATGACGATGCGTCCCATGCCTTGCCCGTCATAGGGCGACGGCCTCGGGTTCCCGGCGTCATCCCGCGCCACCGCACGCACGAAGCGCCAGGTTCCCTCGATAGTCTCCATGATCCGATCCTCGTCTTGTTGTTTGCTCTTTCGCCCGCACAGTGCAGGGATCGATCGGACCGTCAAGAGTTCGCCCGCGCGGATCGGTCGACCGCGGTCGCGCGAAAACACCCCTCGCGGCCCGGTCGGACCCGCAGGCAGTTCCTCCTCCACTCTGACTTGTCGCCGAGCAGTTGCTGCATTAGCGTTTTGCTCGGCCCCAACCGGAGGCGGCTGCGAACCATGACTACAATCGAACTTATCGACCCCGAATTGCGTGACGCGCTCGCGATGTGGCCACAGGCACCGCTGACCGCCGAAACCCTGGCGTGGCGTCGCGCCGATGGGATCGAGGCGCTGCGCTCCGTTCCAAAACCGGAGGTTCCGGATATCGAGGCCGGAGAGATCCACGTTGAGAGTGTATTCGGCGCGAAGCCGATCCGGGTTCTGACCTATCGGTCTGTCAGATCCGACGGCCCACTGCCCGTCATCGTACACATTCATGGCGGAGGCTTTGTGATGGGCACGCCGGAAATGAAGGATGCGGAGAACAGGGTCTTCGCGTTAGAGCTGAAGTGCGCGATCTATTCCGTGGATTATCGCCTCGCGCCAGAAGCGCCGCACCCGGCGCCGCTGGAAGACATCTACTCGGTGTTCGTCTGGCTGCACGCGAACGCCTGCCGGCTCGGGCTTGATCCCGCCCGCATCGGCATCAAGGGCGAAAGCGGCGGGGGCGGTTTCGCGGCGGGCGTGGCCCTTTACGCCCGCGACCATCCGGGCCCGAAATTCGCCTTCCAGCATTTGATCTATCCGATGATCGACGACCGCACGGCCGCGCGCCAAGACCTACATCCCTACGTCGGCGAATTCGTCTGGACGCGCGAGAACAACTATTTCGGCTGGCGTTCGCTGCTTGGCGAGGAGCCGGGTTTGGCTGGCGTCTCGCCTTATGCGGCGGCCGCGCGCGCGGCGGATGTGTCGGGTTTGCCTCCGACCTATATTTCGGTGGGCGGTCTCGATCTCTTCCTGGAAGAAAACCTGGCTTATGCGGATCGGCTGAGCCGCGCCGGCGTGCCGGTCGAGCTTCACCTTTATCCGAGGGCGTTTCACGGCTTCTATCGTGCGGCGAATGCCCGCGTGACGAAGCAGGCTGAGCAGGACACGCGCGAGGCACTGCGACGCTTCCTGCACGGATAGGCCCTACCATTTTCGGTGCCGGAAATGGCGAAACCTCCAGGTTCCGCGGTGCGCGGATTCATTGCAGGATTGTTCCGGTTCGCCGCGAGGGCACTCGCCGCTTCACACATCCGTCTCGGCGAACGCATCGCCGAGAACGCGACCGCGGGAGTCTGTCAGACCGTGTTGTACACGTCGCGCCATCGTCTGATGGCTTCGATGTGCGCGTCCACCGTGGTGAGGTTGGAGCCCATCGTCACGACGGATATGTGGCTTCCCCCACCTTCGCGCCACGCCGCGATATCGCCAGGCCATTGATTGTCCCCACGACTGTATTGCTGGATTGACTCGAAGCCGAATGCATCGGCGTCCCTTCCGAGCGCGCGTAGCCTGGCCGTGATCTTTGCCTTGATCTGGACTGCTTCGGTTTGAGTCCGGCCCGAAAACATGAAGCCGTCTCCGATCCTGGCGGCACGGTCGTACGCGGCCTCGCTGAAACCACCTAGCCAAATCGGGATGCTCCTTTTCGGGCGGGGCGATATCCCGGCTCGGTCGATCCGGTGGTCCGAGTCTTCATGATCGACAACAGGCTGTTCCCACAGCTTACGGATCAGGGCGATCTGTAGCTCCTGTCGCTTGCCGCGGCGGCGGAAATGCCCAGACATTTCTAAACCGTCATATTCCACCCAGTTCCAGCCGACCCCGACTCCCAGACGAAGCCGGCCGTCCGAGAACAGATCGACATCCGCGGCCTGTTTAGCGAACAGGGCAGTCTGGCGCTGCGGCAGAATGATCACGCCCGTCGCCAATCCAAGCGTCTTCGTGACGCCGGCGAGATAAGCGTAGGTGATCAACGGCTCGTGGAACGGGTCGTTTTCCTTATAAGGGCCGGTCAACTTCGGTTCTCTGCCGGCATGAACGGCGCCGAGGACATGATCGTAGATCACGATATGGTCGTAACCCATGTCCTCCGCCGCCTGGGCGAACGCCTTGACTGCCCCCGTATCGCCGCCAAGTTCGATCTGCGGATAAACCACACCAGCTTTCATCGTTCATTTCCCCTTTCAGGATGGATGGTCTCGCGCCCACTACAGTCCATTTGCGTCGGCTCCGGAAGCAGCAGCCCGAACACCGGCATGTGACTTTGGCCGCGACACGGTTGCACATTGCCCGGCGAAATCATGATCGCGAACCGCGAATGGAGCAATCGGTCCAGGGCACACTGGTGCCTGCCGTCGCGACCGCGGTGCCGAACGGCGTGGCCGGCGGGATTAAGACAGCGGTGCGCCAGATATATCGCGGCCAACCCGACGGGGCCAATGGCAAGGCGTGACCGCGGCGTGGCGTCTTCATACCATGGCAGTTGGCGCCGTGGTCCGATCCGCGGCGGCGGCGGCGAGACAACGGTCGTCTGACCCCGGAATTGGCGGCCGGCCACGCGAGATCTCGCACTCGGGATAATGGGCAAGCGGTCCGGCCGATCTCATTACTTCGATGCATCTAGATCGCGGCGGTAACGGTTGGTCACCGGCCGCAGACCGAGATTTTCCCGCAATGTCTTGCCTTCATACTCTGTCCGAAACAGCCCGCGCCGCCGCAGTTCGGGAACCACCATCTCGACGAAATCCTCGCCCCCGCCGGGCAGCGTGGCCGGGGTAATATTGAACCCGTCGCAGGCCTCCGCTTCGAACCATTCCTGCATGAAATCGGCGATGTCCTCGGGTGTCCCAATCCGAGCAGATCCGGTGATGCCGGAACGGAGGTACAACTCGCGAATGGTCGGCTTGTCTGTTCTGGCCCGCTCCGCGAGCCGTTCGGCAGTGCTGCGGAGCTCCCGATCGCCGAGAGGAAGGTCCGGCACCGGTTCGTCCAGCGCATGCCCCGATAAGTCGCCGAACGTGCTATAGAGCGAGCCCAGGCCTGCCAAAGGGTCGAATAAGGCCTGCAACTGGTCGTATTTCGCCTGCGCGTCCGCGCGCGTGCGCCCCGGGACCGGACACAGCGCCGGCATGATCTTCAGGTCGTCCGGCGCGCGGCCATATTTCGCCATACGTCCCTTCACATCCTCGTAATAGGCCGGCGCGCCTTCTAGTGACTCATGGATCGCGTAAATGACGTTGGCGGTCGCCGCGCCGAGTTCCCTGCCTTGCTCGGAGGCGCCGGCCTGCACGATCACCGGATGGCCCTGCGGCATCCCCGTCACGGTTAGAGGGCCGCGTACGCGGAAGAAGGTTCCCCGGTGATCGAGCACATGCATCTTCGTTTCGTCAAAATACTGGCCGGAGGCTTTGTCGAGCACCAGCGCGCCGTCCTCCCACCCATCCCAGAGCCCCTTTACCACCTCGACAAACTCGGCGGAGCGCGCTTATTGCACGGGCCGGAGGTAATCGCCACCTGAGGCCGATTGTAACCGCCACCTGAGGCCGGTCGAAACCGCCACTCGAGGCCGGTGAATTCGCCACCCCCCTCGCGGGAGGAGCCGCCGCTGACGCCGAAGTAATCGCCACTACTG